>Ga0194133_10001082_pt1 | contig 50952 bp, 64 predicted proteins | sample TA2KigOf40mmetaG_FD_155448 | JGI IMG/M metagenome (GOLD analysis project Ga0194133, IMG submission 155448) | Freshwater microbial communities from Lake Tanganyika, Tanzania - TA2015055 Kigoma Offshore 40m | ecosystem: Environmental > Aquatic > Freshwater > Lake | place: Tanzania: Lake...
TGATAATTACAGAAGAAGAATCGTTTCCGCTATTAGGGGCTCTAGTACCGGAACCGCTGAGTCAATACGTTTTGCCGCATTGGCGATAAAGGGGGTAAAAGACGCAAAGATTAGAGAAGCTTCTTTCGGAATAGGTTCTTGTGATATAATAATAGTTCCAGAAACAAGATCTGGGCTTGCGACAATGACCGATTTGGTGATCGATCAAGTCAGGTCAATAAAGCCCGTTGGCGTTAACATCAATGTGAGAATGGCAGAAAGAAAACCGGTAGATATAAATATGTCTATCATTTTGAGAGAGGGCACGACAACAGATACCGCCAAAGCCGTTGAAAATCAGGCAAGAATATTTATCAATAGGTATGTTAACAGTTTGTCGATTGGAGATTCTATATCGATAACTGAGATCGAACGTCAGGCAAGAAATGCGTCAGAAATTATAGTGTCCGCTTCCGTTAAGTCAATTAGGGTGGACAATCAAAATATCGCCAACAAAGACTACAGATTGTCGGATGATAAATCTTATATGACATCTGGATCATTAGCGGTTTATTCTGTTATAATGGGTAATAGTTCAAGTTATTAAAGGATGATAAATGTCACAACAATCTTATGTAGTTACGAAAAAACAAATAATCAAAGCCAAAAACATGACCCATGCCAGAATGCTTTCCGAGGGTTATAAAGATTTTCCTGGCCAAATTATTCATGAAGAAATAGATGTTAGTGAAAAAAGTGATTTCTCTGTTGAAGAAGATGAAATTACTTTTGTGGAACCGCCTTCGGAAAACACTTCGATATTTTTAAGGTCGGAAAACAGACGCTTGGCGAAGCTGGCTGAAAAATATAAAAATGTTAAAAGTGAGGCCGTAGTTTCCGTTTATCAGGCAGCATTTGACGCATTTTCCACCTTTGAGTTACCCAAGATAAAAACCCCAACCCTGAAAAGCAGCAAGCAAAATAGCCCGGAAACAGCAGTTGCTGTTTTTGCGGATTGGCAGTTGGGCAAAAAAACCTCAAGTTATAATACGGAAGTCCTTGAAAAAAGAATAGAATTATATACTGAAAAATTGTTAGAAATTACAGCATTACAACGATTACATCATAATGTTGACGAACTGCATGTCTGGCTTTTGGGCGACATAGTAGAGGGTGAAGAAATATTTGCGGGCCAAAGTCATCTTATTGATTCTGGGCTGTATAGACAGGTGGGCGTTAATGGTCCCAGAATACTTTCAAGGTTCCTTACAACGGCCTTAGAAAATTTTAAAAGAGTACATGTTATCGGAATTATTGGTAATCACGGAGCTGTAGGTGGAAAGCTAAGAAAATCGCACGATCCAGAAACCAATATGGATAGGCTTTTGTATAAAATATTAGAATTGATGTTTGCCAAAGAAGATAGGGTTACTTTTAACATCCCAGACGGGAAAGGCGAAAGAAATTGGTATGCAGTAGATAATATCGGAGACTATTCAAGCCTTCTTATACATGGAGACCAGCTGCCGGCACCGGCCCAATATTACGGGTACTACAAAAAGGTAATGGGCTGGAAGGACGGGGCGATACCGGAACATTTCAACGATGTGTTTATGGGTCACTATCATCAGCAGTTTAAAATGACTATTGGTAGCAGTATTTTAAGGGTCTCCGGATCGCCGGAAAGCAGCAACACGTATGCCCAAGAGTATTTTTCCTCAATGAGCAGACCGTGTCAACATTTAATGTTTATTCATCCGGAGCACGGAGTTACTTCTGAATACAGTATATGGCTAGACGCCGTATAGGGGTATAAATGAAAACTTATTTGCTTAGTTTTGTTACTTCTGATTTTTCCAAGAATGGAAAAATTTGGAGTACACAAGGCATTGACCTCTACTCAAATAAGTATTACACCAACTACTGTTATACGAGATCGCCATATGGTTTAAACTCTGTCAATGATTACACTTTTACTGGAACGAAAGTTTTATCAAGCGCAACTCCAACGATAACCGGAGCGGTTAAAGTTACGGATTATCGGAGAATTGATAGATGATGAAAATATTCTAGAATACTACCTATTTAATCCAAATACTCTTCAGGGTGAAAATAATATTTTTGATCCCGACTCATCTTCCACCCCAGTTTTTACCGCAGATTCCTTTGTTGAAAAAGGGTTAAGATTTGTTGACACCTCTTCCAGAATAGATATCAGAACTTTCAAGGGCGCATTTTCGTCTTCTTTAAATAGTATTGAAAATATTGTTTTTACTTTAAACATTTATGAATCAGACTCTTTAAATCGGACCGTATTTTTTATCATCAACCGCTCAGTCCGACGCTTTGACGTCTCTGCTGCTGCTTAAAAATACAAAGAGATACGCTAAATTTGAAATTAAAATAAACACTGAACTATCAGATATCAACGTATTGTCATTTATTCTTATGATCGAAGTTGCAATAGCGGATCCAGTAAATCCGGTTATTTCTCAAAGTGTAAAAAATATTTTAAAGAGATTTCCATCTTGGATGGCATTTTATTCAGATGCAACAGAGCAGGCGACTCCAAATCTTTACGTTCCTAAAACAACAGCCGGAAAATATATTAACGCAGTTGTGGGGGAACATCTAGATAAATTTGACAGAGAATTAGACACACTGAATGTTAACTCTTTTATTGACAGGGCAGATACAAACCAAATAGCGTGGGCGTATTCGTCTACCAATGTAAACACTACTTTTCACAAAATATTGGCCAACGGTATTGAACTGGCAAGAATAGACAACATTGCAGATTTTTTGAAATCTAAAGAAACTGATTATGTTTTTTATCATAATCCAATTAACAGAGAAATACTTACCTTAAAGAAATTTCATTTCTTAAAAGCGCAAAATGTCAACTCAGGCCTAACAGATCTTCTACAACTGCCGGTTCAAATCTTCAATTGGTTTGATGAGCTTGGTTTAAGGGTGGGGATAAATCGTCTTTACTTGGAGAACAATATTTCCTTTAAGGAAAGAATATTAGATGCATTTAAAAATCCAGTAGGCGTTGACATCGAATCGTTCAAGCGTACTTTGAGAAGAGAGTTAAATATCTGGAAAGCCTATGGAGTTACACCCAGCTCACAGTACGTTGGCGCAACGCCAGAAATTTTGGAAATGTCTGATATAACGAGTTCTACTCCGTATTTTAGCGCTGATGGCAATCAAACAGAATACTTCAAAAAATTAGTCGACGATCTTAACATCCAATACCCTAACAACTGGGGGTATTTTACTTTTGATAATGCGTTGTGGGACTATGCCGGATTAAACGATGATGGCGTTGGCAGATTGTCTTCACGATATTACGATTCGGATATCCAGATTCCATATTACCAACCGGGTATAGGGGATCAGGATGATTTAGCTCTGTTTATACAGCAAACTGATGCAACACCCGTATATTTCGAAACGGTATTAGCCGCTAAGGGTAAAAAATCCACAGGATCCACTCCCAATTATTCACCGGTAAATGTTAAGGTTGAATATTATTCCGACTACACAATTAAGGAATACGACAACCCGGCAGCGACGATAAATTATACTTTAGAATTTCATGCGACTCCTCACGCAACCTATGCAACACCAACGGTATTCTATACTCCCTTGACAATCTATCCTAAGAATAATGAAATATCTGAACGGAACGGATAAATCAATACAGAACTGGAAGTCATATCCAATATTTGATACAGAGGGATTTACTTCTAGCGATTTAGCAATAAGAGAAAAAAATACGCTTAAAGAATATTACAATCAATTAAAAGACTCAAACAATTCTTTGAATATCATTGAAATTGAAAAGATGCATATCAACTATATAAAGAACATTGTTCTTAAATTGGGATTGTGGAATGGAACACAGTACGCTACTCCGGCACAATCTGATGACTTTATTGTTAGATTTTCTCAAAATCCAGGCAATCAACTTGCGTATGGCTCTTCCACTCCTTCGATATCTGCTACCCCCGGGCTTACCCAGTCAACATATGTTGAGGCATTATCCAAGTTGTGGTCGTTAAAAACAAAAACAAAACAAACCAAAAAACAAACTAGAACTCTAACAATTAATTCCGCAGAGGCATCTCCTCCCGTGAGTTATGTTATAGATCAGACATCTATTTTAAATAATATTATTTATCCTCCTGGGGCAACTCCGGGTTTTGTATGTATAGAAAATGTAAAACCAGAAGGTTCAGCGGTGATCGGCTACACTGTTGATTCCTCATCGCTTTCAGGATATGGTGGAGTAACGTATGATCAAGCCTTGGGCTATGATATCTACGTTCCATCGTCGCCAAACATTAAGGTCAATATTGTTGGCGGATCGGCGACGGCCAATGAATATTTCTCAAAAATTCAATATCCCCGTTCTTCAAGTCCAACATCGATCGCCCTTAATCTTTTTGACGGAGAAATTTTTCCAATAAAAATTGTTAACTGGGTACCGTTTGAGGCCATGTCAACTCCGATAACTGGGTATATTGACGAAAATGGATACGTTGGATACAAAAAGCAGAATGGTGAATTTGTTCCAAGTAAAAATTCAGACACAATTATAGTTCCAGAAATAACCAGAGAAACTTTCGGAATTTCTGGTTCTTCTAAATTTGAATATTATTTCGAGAATATATCCATACTTGATCCGGCTGATGTAAATGTATTAATTTGGTCTGAACAGAAAATAGTTAATCCATTTTTGAATAAAAACTATGTATTGAAATTTAATTCCATTAATTCTATAATTGATAATGATTTATATACTTCGCAAAAAATACAGTATCCGGCTAATTCTATAAAGGAAAAATATGACCTAGCTCGAAACACTACCGTATTTAGTAATTTTGTTGCACGTGGTCGACTATACGACGAGAGAATGGAAACCCGCATTAACACCGGGTGGCTACATATAGGCAAAGAGGAATACTACGTTTACGCAAAGCCGCAAAAAGAAATATTTACGGGAAAATTAAAAGAGATAACACTCGCTTCAGTGCCACAGGCTGGGGCGCCCATATTCATTAAGGCTTACAGGCAGGGAGAATCAACTCCGCACATTAACTATACAGAAACGGCTTTTGAGGATTTTGCAACACCAAGACAGTTTGGTTTTTATAATAAAGAACTTATTAAACCTTCCTTTGACGATTCTTTTTATTTATCGTATCCCAACGTATATGATGCGACCATTGTCGATGGTCTTACGGGAGAAATTCTATTTGAGGATTTAAGTTCAAATTCCAATATTCTTTCAGTGGCAAGTTCAACTCCCATATTCAATAAAAACCGTAACTACGAAATTAGCTACAGGGTAAAAAATTCTTATTATGCAGACAACATACTGAACGACGCTTCTTACTATACCAAAATAGTCTTTGACGCTACGCCGAGTACGCCGCTATTTTATGATATCACCTATGAAACGTCAAGGTACGAACAGAGTACACCGATCAACATTCAATTTGGTGAAACCTCTTCCTTTCTTCAAAAGGGCTATGTTACAGTTTCCGGAAAGGATTATCCGTTTGAAACAGCGCAAGTAACAATATCTCCGTACAACATAATGGATGACAAAAAAGATTTTATTGTCATCTCGATATCCTCTTTGGATGTGAATAAAAATCCAAAGTCAGATCAAAAATTTACCCTATCAAGCGACTATTTAACGATATCCCCGTCCGTTGTAACAACGAACGCCGAAGGATATGCAATGGCCAGGGCGGTTTATTCAGCCGCCACACCGGTTCAGGGGATGGTAACAGGCTCGATAAGGGTAAAGGGTTCGGGCGCGGATAATTCTTCATTTGATAAATACTATACCTACAAAATATATTCCAGCTATAAGGAAAATTCCACCATCTCAATAGCGGCGGATCCTTCAATCATTAAAGCGGACGGCGTTTCTTCAATTTTTATTGACGGAATCGCCACAAAAAATAATCTTCCTAGTAAAAATACGATTATTTACTGGAGGAAAGGAAGATCTCCGCACAACGCCCTTGAAACCCAGGTATATTCTTCTGCGTCTGATTTTTCCGGTTACTCTGGGATAGTCACAACAGATGATAACGGTAGATTTTCCGTAGGCCCCATCGTTAGTCAATCTAGGTCTAACCCTGGATATTGGTACATTGTGGCGGAATCAGATTTTAAAACATCTTACTCCAGTGACGCTACGCCTGTTGCTGGCGATATAGCGTATTGGTATGAATCCTATGATAATATTGATTTAAATTACGTATCAGACTTAAAAACTGTCGATGTTATTAATTTTAACGATACGGAATCTTTGAACACATACTCAACTCCAAGGTTTATAACCAGTTACTATAATGAACAACTGGTAACTTCTTCTGGGGCCACTCCAAGATGGACTCCGCCAGCCTGGTTGCCAATTCCTAGATATGAACAATATCAAGCGGGCTTTTTGGGTTCAACTCCATATTTTATATCTGAATATATTAATTTAAAAAAGGATAATTAAAAGATGTCTAAACCGCTAAATTCAGATTCTAATATTAAATTTAAAAAAACCAACAATCTGCCAGTTGATGATCATTCTGTTGGTTTAGCGTGGTTTTCTTCCAAGCAAATTAGTCCGGGGAATAATTTGTCAATTACCGACTTATCTGGTTTTACCCCAGAAAACGCCTACGCTACAGAAATTAACTCTAATCCACTGGATTTAAAAAATAAACTGGTATTTGCAAATGAACTTGGCGTTCTTGAGGATGAAAATGCAAACACCATATTTGATTGCGAAGACGTCAGCGTATCTGATATTTTTCTGGATCAGCAAACATTAGATCAAAAATATCTCCATAAGGAAATAAAGAACAAAATGTTTGCTCATTCCTATTATGTATCAAGGCACTACACAATGCTTCCGCTAAATTCTTTTTTGATAGATGATTTGGATTCCTTTATAGAGCAGGATCAAATTCCAAAATCCATAAAAGTTATAGACGAAAACGGCCAAGAATATGTGGGCAGAGATAATGGTCTTAAGAAATATAGAATATTATTGGACCAGATTGACAATAGCGTATATGAAGAAAGGTCAAATCGTCCGTATAAAATCGTCGTGTTGTTTTCGGAGCCTCACCCAAAAAATTTACAGTTAGTATACGATAAAGTTAGTCTGTCTTCTAACGAGTCTGTTTCTTCGGTGGTGCCACAGTATAAGGAAAATATTAACACGGTTAGCGTTTTTAATGAGATTGTAGAAGAGTCTATCGCCGTTGACAATTCAATGAGAAATAAAAAAATCTTTTCTAAAAAATCAACAACTTTTAAAAATAATATTATTAACAACAATTCTTCCTCAGCAGATGGGTTTGAAATCGTCGTGCCCAAAAAAGCAATATCCGACAGCAGAACATACGAGACGTTTAATTGGAGACTTGTAGCAAAAATATTGAGGAAGGTAGATGTTTCTTCGGTAAATGAACAGGAAGAAATTGATTCAGAGCTAAAGATAAAACAAAAGGTTGTAAATTGTGCGGTTTTGTGTACATCTTCTCAGCTTTCTGAAATGATAGCTTCCGGAAATTACGGATCCGCTAACCCCTATATTTTCTATAGATTACAACAGTCTCCATATAATTTGTCAAAATACTCTTATGTAAATCCAAGCAATACCCAACACCCCGTAAATGTAGCCCTACACTGGCTTATGTCCATTGACACAATAACGAATGAGCAGTTGTCTTCTTTTGATATTTTGGCCTGGTCTCCTGTTTCCTATATTACTAAAGAGCAGGGAGAAAAAATAAAATATTTTATTGAAAAAACCCAAGGTACCATTGTTCTGGATTTGTCTCAATCTGGTGGAGCCGAAAATATTGATCCTTCCTTAACAATTTCAACCGACTCTCATGCACTTAATACGTGGAAATATAACGTTGATAGCGTTTTCCTGGACGAAAAAAAGAACAACGCCTGGCCGATAAACCCATCGGTTTTTGAGTCTGTGAAAATTGATTCAACAAGTTATGACGTATATTCGCTATTTGGAAGAAGCAATATCGGTTCATTGGCTTTGGGAATTACCACCAACAAAACAGCGAAAGAGTTCACCGGATCTTATTCTGAATCAAATATTGTTTTGAAGAACTCAAGAGAAAAACCAATTTTTCTTGGGTTTGGATACGTCAATTTAGCCGACGCCTTGCTGAAAGGCAACGTACTAGCGACCACATGCACAATGTTCAAGTATTGCAACGATGTTTATCAGCCATCTAGTATTTTTGATTTTTCAACCTCCAACTCAACCTCGGCGTCAATCGAGCAGGTACCATTCGTGCCGGTCGCATCCGCAGAACGGACCACTAAAACTGCTGTATAACGCAGTATCCGTAGCTCTTACCTCCAGAATATTTTCTGCAAAAATTAAAGATCTTAGGGCGTCTTGTTATTATCATGTTTCAAAATGGTCGAGCGCCTATGTGATAAATCAAAACGTTCTCCTAGAAGAGGAAAAGGTGGCGGAATATAGTTTGATAAAAGACTTTGATGATAAATTAAATTACGCCAAAAACATATCCGCATCGAATCAATCAATTCTTCAATTCTATAAAAAATCTATTTATGACAATATAGCTGATCAATATTCCATTACTTTGCAGGAAATGGATGTATCGAATATTGAATTTTACGTCGAGGTTACCAACCCGGACGTGGTCATTGCAAACTCCACTAAGATTACAGAAACAGTGCCCGAAATACCAACATCCTATACTTTATTCAAGGTAAATGAAAAATCTATCGAGTCACCGCTTTATGCGTACACAAACGCGCCATCAGCCCAATTCAAAATCCCGGGTGGATTTGGAGCGTACGTTTTAAGGCAGAGAGCATATAAAAGTTCGTTGATAACTCAGGATAATTTGTCTCCAAAAATTTCTCCAAGAAATATATATCAATCTTACGGATTTAAATTTTCTATTTTTAATTCGTATGTTCAATCATCTGAATCTCCAACAATTCTTAACGCAGATTGGTCCGCCGAAATTAGCGCCACCTATAACGCGACTTTGAAAAGACAGGAATTTTATCGAGTAGCCCCGACGGTAATACCGGGTAGTGGACAAAATGTGGAAGATCAACCAGAAAAATGGTCTGATACTAAAACGGATAAAGATGTTGAACCGGAGGCATCTCAAACTGAGGTATACGCAGATGGTGACGATAGATTAAATGGACAATATCGAAACCCCAAGCGGTTCTTTTCATTACGTGTACACGAGGGATCTTAATAATGGCAATACGTTCAAGAACTATAAGGTCGGTCAAACGGGAATGTTATCTGCATATATAGCGTATATACAGATAACGCTAAGAGAAGCTAAATTATCAAATTCTTCTTTGGCCGATTGTCCGTTGACCAGAGTATATGATAAGGCAACCGCCGCCGCGGTATTAAAATTTCAACAAGTTTATAAAGCAAGGGTAAAAGACAGTATTGTTGATAGCGAAACAAAATCCCTCTTTGCAAGAGAAGTTTGGAAAAAAATGCGCCAGACGGATCAAGCAAGGTACGACGCAGTAATCAGCCGAATACAAAAGAGCAATAATAAGGACTGCGTAAGATTTATCGAAAATGCCGCTACCACTGTTGAAATATGGGAACTAAAAAATACCAATCTCGATTTTCAAAAGATAAGCTATACAGGGAATGCCTTGGGCAGTCCAATCTCAGATACTATTTATGTAGCCATTCCAGGAAGATATAGGAGTTCATCTGTAAAAGATGTTAAAATAGAATCTATCAGCATATACGCCGGCTCGTTTAAGGGCGCCCCTTCCTATAGGGGTATAAGCATACAGGAGGTAAGGGGTTACGCATTTGACATAAATACTCAAACGGCCAACTATTCAAAGTCTCAGCTTTTTAAAACTCAAACAAATTATTCTAAAACATCTAATACAGTAGCTGTTAATAAAACCTTAGCTGAATCTGGGGTTTTTTCAATAAAATTAAAAGGTAGCTTGTTGGGTGGTGTATTTGGGCAAGCTGAGGGTTATGCGATAGGTAAAATAACTTTTACCATTAGTTACAAGCTTAAAGAGGGAGATGCAACGACTAAGTGGGTCGAGGAATATACAAAAGAAGTTACTGGATATATTGAAACTACAGTCACAAAGCCGGCGACTGTCAAATATAAAATTTCTGGAAAAGTTAATAATATATCCGCAAATCAGGTGGAACAAATTGATTTGAGTGGGTTAAAATCTGTTAAGTTTACAACCGAACCATTGTCGATAACATATCCAACCTTCTCTGGAACCGCTACTCTAGATTTAAAAACAACAAAAATTGATTTTAGCTCCACCGACTACAAACCGCCATTTACCGCTTTCTCGGACCCCAATGCGGGAGACACGCCAAATTATAAAGATGAGTCCATAACCATAGACCTTACGTCTTCAAAAACTATAGAGGTAGGTGCTTCCAGCTTGTCTGTTTCCAATGTTTTATCTGCGAGCAAAAATCCAGTCAGCTCCAGCGCACTGACCACAAATATTGTCGGAAATAAATTATTTTTTGAAACATCGTCTTTGAATTACGAGAATTCGAATGTCATAAAAAGTTCTGTTTCTGAGATAAATAATTATTGGCTGCTTAAAGCGGATGGATCGTTAATTCAAAAAAGCAAAAATGCGATTACCGTTTTAGACGGACTATTGATGCTATGCCAGCCCACCAAGGAAGATGATAAAATTGGAAAACCCTATGGAATTAGCCTTCAATCCTTTGTCAGTAATAACTCACAAAATACGGAATTTAATATTGACTATGGCGCTTTTGTTCTTGCAAACAGCATCGTAAACATTTCGGATGCCGGATTGTTGTACGGATTCTATGACAGGTCCAAAAATGAATTTATGGGGAAAACCCTCTACTATGCCGATTATATTGCAAGAGGTCCAGAAAACGTGTACATTGCCGTACTTGCAGTGGATGCAGACGGCAACTTGGGGGATTCTGATTTTCTTGGCGTTAAGAATACCGGGACCATAACTCCGCCAGTAGCTCCTGTCAAAATGGCATGTCCCATTTATCACGTTTCGTATATTCCATCTTCTAGGATATCTTTATCTTCTATCCCGCCAAATCTTTCGCAACTGGATCAATGGCCACTGTATGTCACTTCTGGCTCATTTACAAAAGAGTGCTACATTGACTCGGAATATGCGTCAACTAAATGGTTTCAAAAATACAATCAAAAGACTTTGCGAGCTACGTACTCAACTCTAGATATATCAAATGTTTTGTGGTCCCAAATATTGGGGAAGCCTTACATGGATGTGTTAAATGAATATCCTGTTTTTCTGTCTTCAAGAAAAATCCAATTATCACAAATTCCTATCGCCTCTTATGTGGAGCCGTCCGCCAATAAAATTGGTGTTTTAAAGCAGTATTTATTTATAGAAACAAGAGAATCAAATACCGATGAATTGGCACTGCTGGATGCTAGATTCATAAGAAACATCAACTGTGATACTGGAATCGTAGATCTTACAAAAGATTTATCACAAGACTTGGATTTGATTAGAGTTTCTTACGCCGTAAGGGCGAGTGGCATTCCGTTAAAGCATGTTAACGGCAACCCAATTCCCCTTAATCCATTTCTAAATCAAGATATAGTTGAGCCGGAAAAGCCACTATACATTTACATAAAACCATCTAAAGTAGAGGTGAAAAACATTCAAGCTTACGGGAACACTTCCAATGATGCGGTGTACTCATGGAATCATGTCTCAGATTATGCGTTTGATGGTGTCGTACATTTCACATATGATAATAGTATTTTCAATCAATACGATAGCGTTAATTACGATCCGCTGGCAATTCAAATAGGTTTAATTCATGTCTTAAAAAATATACCGCAATCAGGAATTGACTTGATAGATCTAAGAGTTAAGGGCGGAGGTATAAAATCTACCTATGATAAATCGGTCAATGTAGAATCCTATGGTTCTTTAGACATTGAAAAAATACTTAAAGAAACAAAAGAAGCAGTTTCTTTCTGGGATGTTTACCCTCCCGATCAGCAGGCTTATCCTAAGGGTGGTTTTATAATTATTAAACTTCCAAAAACTGTTTTGAATAATTTTGTTAATAAACAAGATGTATATTCTATAATTAGAAGAAATATAACAGCCGGTATTGTATTTAAAATACAGGATATGGATGGGAATGATTGGATTACGGTATAAATATATGATTAATTTTCTTCCAGATACCATAAAAACATTTTCTGAAAACTCCCAAAGAACTGTCGGTTCTTTAATAAGAGATATTAGGGTAGACAAATCTCAAGTGGCTGAGTTGGTTAAAAGTTTAAACAGTTTTTCTTCCGGTCCAACCCTATTGCCAACTTTGTCGATTTCCAGAGAGTTAATTAAATCAGAATTTTTTGTTGATGTTTTTAGGGATTTTGAACTAAGATTTTCTAGATTTTTTGACGCTTCTAATTCAATAAATATAGTATTAAATTCAATGACCGAAATTATGTTATCTCAAATAGCTAAGGCGGAAAAAGTCTTAGCTTATTATGAAAACTATATTAACAACTATGAGTTTTTATCTGGAAAAGACGATTTATATAATTTTTCGTATGTTGAAAATTTTGATAGCAACTTAAAATCAAATGAATATGAAACCCAAAAAGTACCTCATGTAGATCGAGGTGGTATTTTGTTTTCGGACAATGGGAATGGATTTGTAGATCCAGTGTCTTCAACTTTCAAAATAGGTTCTGGCATTAATTCAATAAATGTATTAGATAATATAAAGGAAATAAAATTAAACTCGAACTATAAACAGTATGTTTCTTCCGAGGGGGATCCTTTTTCTCTTTTTAATGAAAATGAATCTGATACCTGGAGTGTTTCGGTCAAATCGCCAGTCGTCATAACTTCTACAATTAATGATATTTCCAAATATATTGATTATGATTATTCATACATAGCTGGAGCAAAAACTTTAATGGAGATTTCTTTTATCAAAGAAATAGAGATGGACTTTCTTAGAGTTTTTCCGGGAGAGAGTAACGGACTGCAGCTGCTTCAGGTGGCCGTAGAGGCATCGAGCACCGCAGAAAAAATCTATTCACTAAATTCAAATAATCCAATTTCTGGTTATCAGATTAAAAAAATACTTAATGCCCCGATATTGGTTAATTCGACAGTAGATGTAAATATCCCATTAGACAAAGTAAAAAAAATTATATTGATTTTCAATCAAGGTACTTACACAAAATCAAACAACCCACCGTTAGTAGACGAGCTTATTTCGAGGGCTCTGCTTAATTTTATTTCACAATCAAAAAAACAAAGAAGAAATAAATTCAGCGTTCTTCAAGATATTGTGATTGAATATTTTAGAAAAGAAATTTCCATAGATGAATTTAAAAGAAATGATTACTCATACTCGGAATATTACACCTGCAAATTCCCCATATACGATAAAAATCACCCGTGTTTCGCCGAAAACAAGTTTGATCAAGAAAACAGCAGCATATTGGGGATCGATGATGACGACAAGTTATTCGCGGTCAGTCCATTAACTGTCATGATAAACAATATTGTTTCCCAAGCCCTGGGATCAAAAATAAATGTATTCAGGAATTCTCTTTTTAAAGAAACAAAGTCTGCATATACCGAAAACTTACTTAATCAAATACCCGGTGCGCCTTCGGTAATATCTCAAAACTTAAACGATTTAGGTTATAAATCTTTTGAAAACTCAACAGAGCAGACGATTGCTGGGACTTCGTTTAATTCAACAAATTTATTTAACAATAATTTTAATTCTATTAATAATTACGAATATTCTTTTACAATAAAAAACATTGAAGTTGGGAGAGTAAATCCGGCAAATCAAGCAAATAAATCCTACTCTTTATCTAAAGCTTCCTATATAAGCTGCAAGATACCAGTTCCCGGCGATCTTTACGGTATCAAGGCAAAGGTTAATTTAGATCAGAATTTAGATAAATATAACTCCGTTTCTTTTGATCTTAAAAAAACCAACTCCTACGAGCTTTCGGTTTCAATGCAGGATAATCCGGTCAGCGAAAAAGACTGGATACCACTAGCCCTTTACGACTCTAACGAGATCGAATCAGAAATGTTATTTATTGATCCCTCTACCGCCTCCTGCCAATTGCGATTTTATCCGCAGGATACCACGGTAAAAATTTTTGAGAACCAAAGGCTACTACCAAGCGATAAATTTACGGTCAATAAATTTGACAAGTCAATTATTTTTCCCGCATTCAATAAGAATTCTGTATATATTGCCAGCTATAAACTTGACGATATTAATTATTCTCAACAGTATATTGATGTCTCGGTATTGTCAAGCGCTACCAAGTTATTAAATGCGGGAGAAGACGGTGTAGACGGAGAGTTTTTTGAAAAAACAGGATCAGAAAATAAGATAATTTTAAAAAACAATCCCTACATTAATCGCGCTTATTTGAACAATGCAATTTACAGTTTAACATACGGTACTATACCAGAAACGCAATATTCTGGATATAGTCCGGTAGTCGTAAGGTTCGCCGATGGATCGTATGCTATAAATTTAACAAACTATTTAGATGGCAGCTTTGAAAAAGCAGGCTTTTATAATACGGCTGAAACTTTATTCTTTCAAAATGATAAAAATATTATTTTTAACAAACCAATTAATAAATCTTTTAATGTAATATACAATTATATGAATAATTACTTTAGATTTAGATTAATAGTAAGAAACAATTTTTCCAACTATTTTTCTAGCGGATCCGTTGATAATGTTATCATTAAAATGAAAACTAAATCTCCAGATATTAGTGTTCAAAAATTACTTCAGTTAGGTTAAACTATATGGCTCAATTGTCAACCAATACAATTTATTATGACCAAATTATAAAGAAAATTCAAATCTTTATAGCCAAGTATAAAAATAATAAAAACGCCTCGTACCCCGAAATAGCCCAAGAGTACAATACTCTGGTGCTGGAAATAAACAAATATGCAGGAGCTCAAATTTCAAAATACGAACCAGTTATAAAGGGCGAACCTCCGTCATCTAAAAAAATGAATAAATTTATTCAATCAATATCAGACGATCTAAATATTATAGCTAAACAATTAGATTATCAGTCGGGCATGTTTGTTTCGATCTTTAACATGTTCAACGCAGAGGTGGAAAAAGAAATAAAATTTACAAATAGAATTAAATCAAAAATAAATATTTTGGATACATACACCAACAGTCCTGGGGCAGATTTGTTTTATTTTGGCGATTCGTTTGAAAACTTGGATTTTATAGATTTAGCCGCTAGTAAAAAGCTGCCATTTATTGACCGGAGGGGCGGCTAAACTTCAGTTTTATCAAGCTTCGTCTTGGAAGCCAAAATCAATTTCAATTATTGAAAGCGCGTCAAATGGTTTTTTGGGCAACAGTCATGCGGCCTATTTGCAAAAGGGTAATGAATCCATGTATAGATACAGCTATCAAGACAATCCTTCCTCTGGTCTTTTGGCCAATGCGTTAGATGGCAGTCCTTTAACGTATTTTGAGTACGAAGCAATCTCTATACCAGCATCGGAAATTTTATCTCGTGGAGCAAAAGAATATGAGTTCTTTTACTCGTATGAGGAAACTTCGGGAATCTCCAGAACAATCAAGTATAAACCATGGTCAAATCACCCCGTTGAACAACCGCTTAAATTGGCGTTAAGCATGAAGTCCGATAGGCCGAGCAAGGCAAATACGCTTGAGATTGTTCCATTCTGGGGAACCGACCAGGGGGCGGCGGCACAGATAAAAATAACAAAAGTTGTCGCAATTGACGATCAGTCAAAAGAGGTTAATTTGATCAATGAACCGATCTATCTTGGCACGAGCATTACCCCAACAACGACAGAATCTGCAAGTAATTATTTTTACGACAGGGTCAAATTGACTTTTGCGGACGTAACAACTTCTGAAATAAGAATATACATGGAGCAGCGTGATTCTTTTTCTGTCAACGTAAAACATATGTATTGGAAGCCACTGCCTTCATCCGGAAGATTTTCTGCCCTAAATACTCAAACCAGATTTGACCCCAGTGCTTTGTCGTCTTTGGGTTTCGGGGAAATCCAATATAATGTCGCTGAACTGGTTCCAGCTGTGACTAAGCCAAACCAATATAAGGATCAGTCCGATTTGGCGGTTAAGAGCATTAACGTGACTTACAAGGATCAGGAAAAATCAGATTTTTATTTGATTTCTTTTCAAAGACAGTCTGGTTCATCTTTGGTGAAAAATTATTATACAAATTCTTTTACGGGTTTTGAAAGTTTGCAGCTTCAACAGGAGAAAGCCGCTTCCACAAATATAGATTTTGCCTGGAAAGCCGAAAGCAAAGAGGCGGCGGATAGAATCAAGAATTTTATTCAAGAAAAAATTACGGAAGGACAGTGGTCTCAATCTAATTTTCAAAATATAAACGTTGAAACAACAAAACATACTTTTAATCCCAAAACATATACGGGATTAATTAATCTTAAAAGGGAGTATGAGATTTACCCGGCAAAAAGATGGGCGATTGGTCTGAGGTCAATTGATGTTGGCTATCAGACCTACGAATCGTCCGCTTCTTTTGTTTCTTCGACTTATGAATTCCCCCATAATATAAAAAATCTTACCATATCTGTCGATTCAGAATTAACCCAACCTATCATTAATCAGAATGAAATACTTACTAAGTTTTATATTTCTTTAGATGAGGCAAAAAATTGGATTAGAATTTCCCCTATAGAAAATCCTTTTAGCGCAATACCAGAAGTATTGTCCTTCAATGAATTCGTACAGGCGGGAAAAAAGTTAAAGGGAGTTGGTTATTATAACCAACCAGAAATTCCTTCTGAAACAAAGAAGGTGAAGGTAAAAATAGAAATGTTTAAATCAAAATATGGAAATATAAGTCCAGTAATATATTCATATAAATTAGTGGGAAGAGTAGAGCAGACATGAGTATATCAAACATACAAAAAGAAAAGTTTTTAGATGTAATTTACAGAAATTTATATTCTTCTGGATATATTCCAAAAGAATCAGAAGTTTTGGATTTTTTTTCTAAGTATTTTTCCACATATCAACTTGGTCAACCCCTGCCCATAGGCGCAGAAATATTCAGGCAGCTTTCCGCAAGCAACGTCGATATCTATAATCAAAAAATGCTCTTTACCCTATTTAATGTAGAGGTATTGTACGACGCAATCCACGAAAATGCGGAAGAGATTATGAGAATAACAACCGCTTTGAATAAGAGGCTTCAAAATCTCAGGGCAAAAAGGATAGAATTGGACAATCGATTAGACGACCTGCTGTTTGTGAACCAAAATACGGACGCTATGTTTGCTTCCTACACCGAGGGTTTTGCAACTACAAAGGGAACAGATCTTAATTTTACAACAGCTTACGTTGACATTACTAACGGTATGGTGAGCCTTCCGACGCTTAGTTCCGCGGTTTTCGATTTGATATCCACCAAAAGCCTTGTGTCAAATGGTGTTGGGTATTCTTTGTCGTTCAATAAAAACGTAATAGAAACCAATAAATCAGTTTCTGATGAATCATTTTTTCCTTCGGTATTTGACGGTTTGGAAAACACGGAATGGGCAAAAAGCTTTTTTTTCGATGCTATTGGGCAGGTGACATTTTCCCTAAATATGCCGATCAACAACAACGTCATACTATCAAACATTTCCGGTAAAATAAATACCATTTCTCCAGTTGATATTTACTGCAGGGTAAACTATGCGGATACAACAAAAACTAACAATATTTTTACCAAAAAAGCATCGAAAGATTACGACAGATTCTCGTTTAACTTTGAAGCCGCAAGTGTTTCATCTATAGATTTAATCTTAACAAAATCACAACCCGACTATATAGAGCAAAACAAAAAAGACAAATATGCCTACAGATTTTCGTTTAGGGATATAGCTATATCTGGCAAGTATTATGAGCGTTCTGCGACATATGTTAGTCAGCCAATCTCCCTAAAAGCACAAGATAACAAAAATCTTGCCATAGACGCCGTGTCGTTATCTGTTAGAGAGTTTGGTCAAGAAAACGGAAGTATTTCCTATTTTGTTTGTGAAGATAATCCCGCTGCTGAACTTATTTCTGAGTTTAATTGGACTCCAATTTCTACGAAAAATAATTCTCTCGCCTCTTATCCGAGCGTTGTTTCCTTTAAGGGCACAACAATGAAGTCAAAAAAAATAGTTGATATCATCCAAAATGCAGAAACAGAAATACAAAAAATACCCCTTGCCGCAAAACCCGACGTGCCAAACATCAACAATCAAAACCCTACAATAGATCTGTATCCAAATCAGCTGATTTATAGAATAGCTCCGATGAACGTAGGCGACGATCCATATGATTCCTACATACTTGCCGGTACGGGATCGGTAAAGGGGTACTACATAAATTATTCTAATAGAATCTTTAATCAAACAGATGCGTTAAGCACCTGGGATTCTATTATCAATGGCAGATCAAGCATAAAGCAGCTATACACGATTCCGCCATACGAAGCCGTAAAAAATCCAACCCTTTTTGTAGGCCCAAATCTTTCTAAAATCAACGTTCTACTGGAGACAAACGTACTCTGCTCCTCGGAAAAAACTGTTAGACATAATTTTGTTAAAAACGACGATGTTTCAAAGAAATGGAATGTCGCCGTTTATGTCAATGGTAAACCGACATATATCACATCAAACCAATCTTCTGAGGTTATAGAGTGGAACTTTAAGCAGGGCACCAACACGGTCAAGATCTTAATAGATATAGAAGAGAGCGCCAACGGATCGATAACGCTAATGGAGGGAAAGACATTGGCCAACTACGGTTTGGTATACCTGGATTACTATAGCTATGTAGATCCCCTGGAATTCAAAAAAAATAGATCCGTGTACGACTACGTATTTACTATAGAAAACTTTTTTGGAAACAAGGAAATTTTTAGCAGGACTGATATAAGGTCAAATTCCAGAATATTTTATCATACGAATAATCCAAACAGCGTTAATGCAATTAGGTTAAGGGCAGACATGGCAAGATCGCAAAATCCCATTGGCTCGCCAAGTATTAGTTCATTTACTTTAAAGTTTAAAAATAATCAAGAATTAGAAGATCAGGAGCTACAATAAAATTATGCCAATAACCTATCAAGATCCAAAAAGTAAAAAAATAATAAGACAACCCCTGCTGAAAAGGATTCGCTCCTTCTATAGAAGCGCACGTAAAAGTGGTCAAGAGAATCTTTTTTATCAAAAAATATACATGGATATGAGTAGAATATATGTAGAGCTAGAGTTAATAAATACTAAAATATTTAACAGGGTAAAATCTATAATTGGAGTCGAAACATCCAGTATGCACGCACAAAACACGCTGCCCGATTCTGAATATTTTGGAGCAAAATACTATGATTTAAGTCAAGATTCTGTTGTCTTTTTTCACGCCGGAACCAATCCAAGTCCTTCTTCATCGGCAAATGATCAAAAGACTCAACTGTATACTACTAATTCTATTGCCGCAAAATTGTCAAATTTAAATTTTAAAATTAACCAACTAGAAAGACGAGAAAAGTGATATGTCAGATATTTTAAATTCAGAGAATAGAACTGTTCAGTACAATGGTCCCGTTAACAGCGCCGATTTTAACCTTCGAGCAGAACAGAACTACAGGGATTTGGTGCATTTATATAATCGATCAGGCATCTTAGATCAAAAACTCTCAGAAGCTTTCGAGAGGGTTTTGAAAGATCATCATTTTTTGTCGATGGCTGTTTTAGACCTTGAAGACAGAGTAAAGGCTTTGGAGTACAATTCGGAATCTGAATACAAAAAAATGTCCATCTACACATATTCCCAGATAGACGTTGCCTCCTTTGTGGGCGATCCCACTTTTGCGGTAAGCAGCACTGATGCGCTTAGTTTTGATTACGTATACAATATAATCACACTGCCCAAATTGCAAAGTTCATCACAATCAAAACTAAAGTTTTTTGATTCATCTGGGGCTCAGGTTATCCCGGATTTTTTGGAGACAAAAGTAGATAACGCCTTCGTCGGTGTTGATACCGCCGGTTCTTTGATAGATACAACGCCAATATATTATTCGTTTTTAGAATCCTCAGATAAGTTTTGGAAGAGAAACGTGATTGTAGACACCCCGTCGGCGGCCGGTGCGCAAATATATTTGTATGTCAAAATACCTTCTTCTTTTTCTGGTTCGGCTGCAAGTAATTTTCTTTCGCTAATTCCCTACCCCATATTCGGTGTAGACATTGTTTCGATAGAGTATAGCGCAGACCCCAATCCAAACCTAGACATTAACGATAAGTGGACTCCGTTAAATTTTAACAGGTTATACAACAATCAGCCAGAGGCAACAGGCAAGGTTCCGCCGGGAGGATGGTCTACGGTTGGCGGTGACATCGTGCTCAATGCCGGTCCTGTCGGATTTTACTTTCCATCGATTGAAATAAACGCACTTAGGATTGCCTTAAGGCAAAGAAATTATACGACAGAACACGGAAAGTGTGTTTACACCTACGGGTTATCAGATATGGACCTTAGGTCTCAAAAATGTCTTGATAGTGGGAAAACAATAATTAAGTTTACCGCCCCGAATAATGACACAATACTGAATGTGGAAGAGGTAATACCCAAAATTTATAACGTTCCAGAAGAATTAATTTCTACGGCCTTTAACTATAGGGTTATCTACAAACAGGGATCTTCGTACACCCTAGATCCAGTTCCTGGTTCGACTTCGGTTTGGATTGAGGTGACCTTAAACAAGCTTGGTGATGGAACCGCTCCAGTTTTGTCTGATTTAATTGTAAATTATACTTAATTTTAAAAGTGTAAAAAGCTTATTTCTTTTTACTATATAAGTAAATTAACCTAAGGAGATAACACGTATGGCTACATTTTATGTTGGTCCAAGACCCGTTTTAAAGGGTAGGTCTTCCTCTGGAATGGTCAACCCATATAAGGGTACAGCAGGAAAGTATTCTTTTTACCCCCTATTTGCAGACAGCCATGTCCTAGATGGGGCACCAGATAATAACTATGTTCCCGGAACTGGCAGACACCCGGGCAACGTTCTTTTGTCTCAGGTATTTAATGGCACTAGCCTTTATGTTCATCCGCTATCTGGCACGCTTAAGAACGGAGTTGGATACGATGGAGCCCGCTTTAAGCCCCACACTTACAGGGGGGTGCTCGGAGTTTTTACATCCGGATATGGTCACGCCGATAGGCAAACGGACTATAGCCTTTACAGCAACTACGTATTTGATGGCGTAACTGCAGGAAATGCTTTCCCATCCGGATACGGTCACGCAAATCGCACTACAGACTATAGTTTGTACGACAACTACACCCCAGATGGCGTACCCAGCTCGACAATATTTACATCTGGATATGGTCAAGCTAATACATCGTCAGAATATGGTAGAAACAAAGTTGGAGAACACAAAGGAGTTCCTTCTTCGAAAGCTCTGTAATTTGACCCAAAAATCATACATATAACAGTTCCCGCTGGTATAATACTGGTGAGGAAATAGATACAAAAGTATTTGTCCCGCCTCTTAAAGGCGGGACTGTTATTTTAAGGCTAGATATATATAGGTTTATTCAATTTTCAGTAGATTTAATAAGGATTATGTAGATGATGTTAGAGCAGATGATATCCGTTATCGAGCACAACATTCTGCCTATCGACGTCGCAGAAAAGTATTTGAGTATTTATATAGGAGATGCCGACTGGAAAACGCATATAGCAAAATTGTGGACAAATTTTGAGAACAAAAATAAAAATGCAGACATGAGTAAGGAAGATATCAAAAAGGCAATTTCGTGCACCACGCTTCTTCCTACAATAGAAAAAACAAACATACCGGATCCAGTCCATCTTATGTTGTTTTGGTGCCCAACATGGAATCAGTACAGGGAAAAAGATTGGTTTTCTTTGTTGAAAGACGTAGTAAAAAAAGACATTGAGATACAAAAAAATCATAGTCAACTTATTTCTTACGGTGTCATAGATCCCATAGATTATTCCCCAATCACCAGACAGGCTTACAACTGGCTGTACGCCCACGCCGAAAACAGCAACGTAGTTAACGACAAAAGTAGAGAGATTATTTCAAAAAAAATGCAGAACCTAATCAGAATATATGGCGGAGCGGTAATATCAAATTTGTTTACAAATCACACCAATGCAGTTGACAAAGTTTTTAACTGGAGAAGTGGTTATTTCTTTGAAAGAGAAATATACAATGTATACACATTTGATCAAATTAAGAAAATTAAATCTAAAGAAATAGAAAAACTAAATCCAAAGTTTGTCAAAGTATTGGCATTGAATTAAGGGGGAATATAATGACGGAAGAAATTGAAAGCGGCAATCCAAATTTAACCCCAATACCAACAAAGGCTTCTATGTTTTCATTTAAAATTAGTGAAGACTTTGTTCAGGCATACACCTCCAAAAAATCTCCGTTTGGATACACGGACGCCGGGGGTAACAGTGTTGGCGAAATAACTTTTTTAAGAACATACAGTAGGCTAAAAGAAGGCGGATCGAAGGAAACCTGGGTTGACGTTTGCGAACGAGTAATAAATGGAACCTACTCGCTGCAAAAAGATCACTGCAAGAAAAACAGGCTGCCCTGGAATGACGCCAAGGCGCAGGCAAGCGCCAAAGAAGCTTTTGATAGACTGTTTAATTTAAAATGGACACCTCCCGGTCGCGGATTGTGGGCCATGGGTACAAATATTGTTAATATTCAAAGAAATTCCGCCGCTCTTCAAAATTGCGCATTTGTTTCTACATCTGAAATGACAAAGCTTAATCCATCAAAACCATTCTCGTTCCTGATGGAAGCGTCCATGCTCGGGGTGGGAGTTGGATTTGACGACAAAGGGGCGGACAAGGATTTTCTAATTTACTCTCCGTCCCCAGCAGAACCCGATACCACTACTTACGTAGTGCCCGATACAAGAGAGGGATGGTATATTTCCACGGCGATGCTGCTCGATTCATATCTGAAGTCTGGACAAGATGAAGTTTATTTTGACTACTCTTTAATTAGACCAGCGGGCACGCCCATTAAAACATTTGGCGGCATAGCCGCTGGCCATGAGCCATTGGAAAAACTTCATAAACATATTAAAAAAATGTTTGACGGCAGAGCTGGAGAAAAACTTACCAGAAAAGACATAGCTGATGTTGGAAATCTTATCGGGGTATGCGTAGTTTCCGGGAACGTGCGTCGTTCAGCTGAACTTTTAATTGGCCGTATTGATGATCAAGATTTTCTAAATTTAAAAAATGCAGGTGTTTTTCCAGAAAGAAACTCATATAGTCCAGACGCTCCAGGCTGGAGTTGGATGTCTAATAATTCTGTGGAAACAACGGTGGGCACGGATCTTAATGCGATTGTCGAAGGTATCGCGCGCAACGGAGAACCTGGAGTTCTTTGGATGGACATGAGCCGCCAGTACGGACGACTTGCTGATCCACCAAACAATAAAGATCATCGTGTAGCTGGCTATAACCCGTGCGCAGAACAGTCTCTAGAGTCCTTTGAGTGTTGCACTCTGGTTGAAACATACTTAAATAGACACGAAAGTTTAGAAGATTACAAACGAACACTTAAATTCGCTTATCTTTACGCAAAAACGGTAACCCTTCTGCCCACCCACTGGGAGGAAACAAATGCAATCATGCAAAGAAATCGACGCATAGGTGCCTCTATGTCTGGCGTGGCGAACTTCGCTGATTCTGTGGGAATTCCAACTCTGCGCGAATGGATGGACGAGGGTTATAGAACAATCCAAAGATATGACAACGTGTATTCCGAGTGGCTTGGAATTCGTGAATCAATTAAAATGACAACGGTAAAACCATCTGGTACTGTTTCCATCCTTGCCGGAGAATCTCCCGGAGTTCATTGGACACCGGGCGGCAAATTTTTTAACAGAACAATCAGATTTTCCAACGAAGATCCCATGCTGCCATTGTTTAAAATGGCAAACTATACCGTAGAACCAGCATCTGAGTCGCCAAACACAACTTCGGTTGTTTATTTCCCGATCAAATCAGAAGCTCAAAGAGCGGAACGCGATGTTACAATCTTTGAAAAAATGTCTTTAGCGGCAATAGCCCAAAGATATTGGTCGGACAATTCCGTATCTGTCACTATATCATTTGATAAAGATAAGGAAGCCCAACACGTGGGTACCGTCCTGCATATGTATGATGGTCAACTAAAAACCGTATCATTTCTTCCCAGCGGAAACGACACATATCCACAAATGCCCTATATTCAAATAACCGAAGAGCAGTATGATGAATACAAAAAAGTTCTTTTCCCAATAGATTTTGCTGGGGTGTATGCCGGAATGGCAATCGACGCAATAGGGGAAAGATACTGCAGTACCGATTCTTGTGAAGTCCAACTCATAAAAGATAATGTGTAAATACCATGAATGATGATCGGTAGGAATCAAGAATATATCAATAGGACGTTCCAGGAAATGGCTTCTAGGTTTGATTATAAAAATATAAAAGATATTAATCAAATGAACGCCAACGAATATATTGAACTCTGCAACGATTTAAATGCAGAATTGATTACCGCCATTCAGGAAATAAATATTATTATAAAAAATTTGTTTCAATATAAAGATGAATACTTTGAAATTCCCAAAGATATAAGTGATTTACTTCGTTCTTTATATAAAAGAGCTGGAGAATTCAATAATTATATGCTAGACTTAATAGACAAAGATTACTTAAATCTACCAGAGGAAGAATAGTGAAAGAAAATGAAAATATTATATCCGTTTTGGGGAATGGATATGTGAGACTCGTCGACTACATGGGAAGCGATTTATCGATTGTTAATGCAGCAAGAGCTTCGTTTGCAAAAGAATCGAAAGAGCTTTCTGCGGGAGACGCACGACTTATTGATTTTTTAATACGAGAAAATCATATGTCGCCGTTCAGGCACGCCTTTATGACTTTTGAAATTAAAGCCCCATTGATGGTCGCAAGACAACACTGGAAGTATGTTGTGGGGTCTGATCATTCCATGGATTCTTGGAATGAATCATCTAGAAGATATATAACAATAGACCCAGAATTTTACGTGCCAGAAGCCAACCAATGGCGAACAGCGTCAGAAGATAAAAAGCAGGGCTCTGGAGGGCCTATAGGCCCATGGCAGGGCGCCCTGTTAACCGACGAGCTTAACAAATATGTTAAACAAGGTGAAGCTCTATACAATATGGCCCTGGAGCAGGGTGTAGCGCCGGAGCAAGCAAGACTATTTCTAGCCGCATACGGCCTACAAATTGTTTATAGGTGGTCATGCAGTATTCAGTCTGTGTGTCTTTTTTTGACTCAAAGGTTAGCCGAAAATTCCCAAGTAGAAATACAGCAATACGCAGAAGCGGTGCGTTTTTTTGCGGAGCAAAAATTTCCAGTTACAATTAGTAGACTAATTCATTAATATGATCTTAGATGTAATTAAAATATTTTTATTTATGATATTTTTTAACTGGACAATCGCCATGCATCTAGTAAACACTAGGGTCGGTAGTAAATCTCAAAAGAGAAATACAGTTATACTTGCACTACTATTCAGTTTAGTGACTGGAATTGTGATAACATTGTAGCGTTATGCCAGCCTCAAAATTAAACTATATTGTAATATATAAAAACCACAGTCAAGTTTATGGCTGTTCTTCTAAGAAAATAGCAATAGAATCCCCTCCGCCAGACGGATACACGGAAGATGACAAGAGAATTCTTTTTGCATCTTTTGAACCGGATACAGATAATCTTTGTGTTTACGTTGTGTCTAAAGACGATATTTTTGAAGAAGAAATAGAAACAAGAAAAAATAAAAAGAAAGTAAAAAAAAATGAGTAAAAAAACAAATAAAAAAAAGAAACAAGTAATTAAACTTGAATCTAATCAAAGCTACATGGTGGAAGATCTAGGGGCCTTCATGCATGTACAGAAAACATACGCCTTGCTATTGCGTAGCAATATATCGCATGAGGAAAGGGCGCTTTGCGCCAGGGTGTTGTCCGCTGTCGACTCTGCAATCAAAAATGTATATCTTACACCTGAGGAGGGTTCTAATGAAGACTATTGGGATTAAGTATCTAGCGGCCGCCGCGTTAGTTTCTGTTTCTTTTTATGTATTTTGGAAAAGAAATAAAACCCCCTCTTTGGAATTTAATTATTTTCCTACCGCAGAAAAATATAACCCGTGCAATTCATTCATAGAACACTACGATACCAAAAATCTTCGAGAAGCTTACAGTAAATATCAAAAATATTTAGACTTTGGCATGAGCAAGGATAACGCATTCAAAAGTGTTATAGAAAATAAATTTAAAAATGATTGATCTCTGTGTTGTTAACCATAACACCAGCACACTGCTTGAACGCCTTTTTGATCATCTGCACAAAAACATCTCGGTAGCCAATAAATCTTGGAAACTTTACTTAGCGGACAATGATTCGACAGATAATACAATCGATTGGTTAAAAAACAAGAGTTCTCAATATCAAATAGATGGATTATGCCTCAATAAAAATATAGGCTATTCTGCCGCCTGCAATCAATTGGCCGCAAGGGGGTCTAGCGAAATTATTGGACTTTTAAACGCCGATGTTTGGTTAACCAACAGTGATGTAAATTGTATAAAAGATATTTTTGATAGTGATCCGACTATACACATACTGGGCCCTAAACAAAGGGATGAACATGGTCTTATAAGGCACGCGGGGATCATTGGGACCAACACGGCCCCAAAACATAGGGGCTGGATGGAGCCAGATATGGGCGACCGCCTCTACAGGGATAGGGTAAAATGCGTTACGGTTTCTGGATCCGCATATTTTATTAGAAGATACGTCTGGAATAATCTTACCTACAATCAGCAGTACAGGCAGTTGGTACCGAATGCGGTGGGGGCGTTTCTGCCCACGCCCCACTACTACGAAGAAACCTGGTGTTCGTATTTTGCCAGACATTTAGGCTATAATGTAGTGTATGACGGTTCTGTATCAATTGGCCATAGCTGGCATGCTTCATCCCCTAAACCAGGAGAGGGTTACAGCCACGCAGATGCACAATTCAAAACTAGTCAATCAATATTCCGCAGTGCATGCGATCAATTGGGAATAGAAAGAGATTAATATGTCAGATAAATTAAATCCATGGATATACAATGCAGAAGTCAAAAAAGTAGTTGATGGTGATACATTTGATATCATCATTGACCTTGGTTTTGATACCCTTAGAAAGGGTAGGGTTCGTCTTTATGGTGTTAATACTCCGGAGAGTCGCACAAAAGATTTGGCTGAAAAACAAAAAGGTTTGGCCGCTAAAGAGTTTACCGATCAATGGTTGGCTCGCGCAAAATACAAAGTTAAAATAGAAACTATTTTAGACAAGAACGAAAAATACGGTAGAGTTTTAGCCAAAGTTTGGAACGAGGGTGGCAGCTGCCTCAATACGGACATTGTTGCTGCGGGCTTGGCTAGAGAATATTATGGCGTAGGAGATAAAACCTGGTCAGAATTTAAATAATCGCCATATCGTAATTGTTTAAATTTTTCTGTTAAAAGTTGATTTTTTTTTATTCAGCGAGTATAATGTCTACTTGTAATTAGCCACTTCAATCATAAAGGAAAAGACATGACAGAGAATAAATTCAACTACTTTGAGGTTACGACTTCGTTCCTCGTTAAGGCAAAGAATAAATCAGAGGCAGAAAAGGTTGCTCTTGGACGCAAAAACGTTAAGGGTGAAATTCTTTCTACTAACACAGACGTAGAGAGAGTCTCTGCTGTAAATGTTAGAGAAATGTTGGAAATTTAACAACCATTTTTGTTGGGGGGAGTGCTGTTGGTGTGGTCAGCACTCTCCCCTTTTTCACATAGGAAAATCTTATGACTGCAAAAATTTATGCCCAAATGGTTGGCAGGAATGAACAGGGTAGGTTTTTAGAAGAGGTTTTAAAAAGACTATCTTTTCAGGTTGATGGTATCATCTTTACCGATGATTGCTCCGAAGATGACACTTTATCTTTGGCTAAACAATACTGCACAACCTATCGAACCCCAGAGCCGCTTTTTCCAAAGCATGAAGGGCAGCTGCGTGCCTATGCTTGGGGCAATCTTTCACAGCATGCGCAAGTTGGTGACTGGATTATAGCTATTGACTGCGACGAAATGCTGTATAGAAAAGATGATCTTTCTTCTTTAAACATTAAAGAAGTTTTAAATAAGTCTGAATTTGATGTAGTAAACGTAAAATTTTATCATATGTGGAATGAGCTGCAATATAGGCAAGATAAACTGTGGGCTCCAAATAATAGTTTAAGAATTTTTAGATTTAAACAAAATGGTGGTTTTTTAAATAAACGACTTGCCTGTGGTTCAGAACCATCATATGTTGCGAATTGGGTGAGAGAACGAAATTATTGGTTAAATTCTGGCCTAATAATGAAACATTTGGGATACCAAAGAGATGAAGATAAAATATCAAAATATGAAAGATACATAACAATAGATAAAGGTGAATTTCATGATATAAAACACATACAATCAATAATCGATAAAAATCCAACATTAATTAGTTGGGGAAATTTTGGAGTATAATATGAAAAATAAAATTAGGTTAGTGGGTCAGATACAGACTATCCAAACCCTTACGAAAAAGATGCTAGGCAAAAACAAATATGCATACGTATCTTTTCCAAAAACAGCGCTGTTAGCCATAAGCCCATCAAATGAAAAACTTATACCTACGAATTTTATAGATGAAATTAATAAATCTTTTTCCATTAAAGATCCGGCGTATATGAGGGCGGTTCCTTCTTCGTTTATTTACTCGGCGGATAAAGACAACGAATTAGATTTATCTATCTTAAAAGATGATTCTGTTTATTTTAATTCATCTACATTAGAAAATTATTATAATTCTAACAAGTCTGTATTTAATTCTTTTGTTCAGTTTTATTTAAAAAATTCACCGTTTATTACTGTGTCATTCAATGATAAAAAGCACATAACCCAACTATTGGGCTTTCCGGCAGCTTATACGTGTGTCCCACATAATGACTATTATAACAAGCTTGATGAAATATGTAATTTTTTAGATGAAGTTAAACACCTAAGCGACGTGGTCGTATTGGATTGTCCGATTCTTGCATCTGGCTTAGCTCATCGAATCTGGAATAAGTTTGATCTTTCTATTCTTGATTTGGGAAAGATAGTAAGCTATTCAAAAATTAAGTTTTTTGATAGGACAAAATTTAATGACAAAAAAACATATAAAAACTGATAAAGAAGATGATCTTTTTCTTATAGACTTATTATTTGACTCAGATTTTACTTTATCAGAAATAGCAAAAGAGATTAATTTATCTTATAATAGTTTAAATAAAAAAATCTCCTCTCTTGGTCTTAATTGGATAAAAGAACAGAAGAAAAAATCGTCTAGAGGTCAATCAGCTTTAACGCATGTGGTCAAAAAACTCCTGCCTGGGCATAGGGTTGTCAATGAATATCACATTGGTGACAGATTAAAGCTTGACGTGTATTGTCCTACGTATAAACTTGCGGCAGAGTTTCATGGAAGACAACACTTTTATTATACGCAGAGATTTTATGAATCTAAAGACGACTTTAATCAAGCCGTTGAAAGAGACAGAAAAAAGGCAGAAAAATGCAAGGAACTTGGCATAGCTTTTGTTGTTTTTAGATACAACGACCTGCTCACAGAAGAAGCGGTATATGATAGAATAATGCAGGCCATACGTAATACGGAATTTAAAGTAGAGCAGGGATCCAAGAAAAAAAATATAAAAGATAATAAATACTATCAACAACAAAAAAAGAAATACAATAAAAGAAAAAAAGATATGTATCAAAAATTTAAGAATAAAAAGAAGTATCATGACAGATAATTCTGCGGTACAGGCTACCCATGATGTATACCCAATCGAGTACCAAATATTTGCGCTGTCTTTTAGGCAGTCGGGGGCAATATCTTTTTTTAAAAACAATTTACATACAGATATGGTTGGTCTTTTAGAGGGCCAAAATGGAATAAATGAGTTTTATAAATCTTTAATTTCCTACTCTACATCTACCGATCTAGATATAGTTGATCCGGTTGCATTTCAAACCTGGATGCAAACAGAAAGTGATTTATATGAAGCACTAAACGGTCAGCATGGCGTAGAGTTAATGATGGATATCCTGGGGAAAATGAAACTCTCTACGCCAGAAGCAGTCACAAAAGTTATAAAACACAAACATAATAAAATTAAACAAAAGAATCTATTAAAAGAACTGGAGTTTATCTTAAGTCAAAAAGGACTTAAATCTGAAGAAGATTTGTCCAAAATGACGTCTTTGGCCATAGAAATAACAACCCTAGAAAATCAAATTAATTATAATCCCTACGATGGTGTGGTGACAGCTAAAGAAATCATAGAAAAAATAGATTCTTTATTAGATACCCCAGATTTTTTACCGACACAATATAAATCCCTGAATAGAGCCATGGGGTATACAAACGACGGGGGCTTTTACAGGGGGTCTGTTCATGCGATTATTGCGGCTTCAGGCAAGGGCAAGAGTACGTTTGCCAAATGCCTCGTAAACAATTGGCTGGATAATGGATACAAAATTTTATATATTAATTTTGAAGAGGCTAGAAGTCATTGGGAAAAAATATTGATGACACAAGTAATAGGCAGGAACGTTTATGCGGAAGTAAGTAATTGGAATGAAGATGATAAAAGAAAATATATGTCTTTGTTTATGAGCAGACTTATGCAGTGGGGTGATCGCCTTATGGTCAAACACGATCCGGATACTCCGTATTTTGAAGATCTTGAAAAATGGCTCAGGGAAATCCTCCTGCAGAATCAGGATATCCCAGATGTTATCGTCATAGATACCATACAATCTATGTTTACCAGATCAAAGGGAAAGGCTAGGTGGGGCGAGTTTGAGGAAATGATGGTTCGTTTAGAAAAGCTTGCAAGAGATATGAACTGCGTACTTATAATTACAGCTCAAGAAAATTCCAATAGAATGAAAGAAAGAAGGGAAGTTGTAATGCAGTCAGATACAGGTGGGTCTTTAGCTATTCAGCAGAAGTGTGCAGTAACTATATTTATTACTGAGAAAAAGCTTATCAGCGGAGATGATTCTGAGGATGAAAACATCATGCAGCTTCAAATACCCAAGAACAGAATAACGGGCTCTACTTTTTCTTATGAGCCACCACTTGTAAGATATGTGGATTCCAAAAAGACATATGAAGAATACGAAATGGTTACTTCGACATCTTACGACGCGTCTTCTATATTAGATGATTTATTAAATAACGGCGATTTTTCATAATGCAGTTAATTAACGTACAATCCATTAAAGACTATCAAACATGTGCGCTACTATACAAGTATAGGCACAAGGACAATTTACCGGAAAAAATTCTTGCCAGGGATCTCATCACTGAAAGATTTGAAAATACTATTAAGGAAATTATTTATTATTTCTTTTACAAAAAACAGGGAGGATACGCCCCTTCGTACTCATCTCTGCTGAATAGGTGGGAGAAACTATGGTTTTCTGAAAATGTTTCTAATTATGATATTGTTACAGAAAAACACGAAAGCGCCTACGGAAACAACGCCAGTTTAACAACTAAAGCGGCAGCCCTACTTCTTTCTTTCCATAAAAATTTTAGCCATCAAGACTATATACCAATATCGATTAACGACGAGTGTATTGTTCCTGTTGGGAAAAGCGTTAAGATGAAATATGTTTTTGATATTATTCTGGCTAAAAATAAAAAATATTACGTAATTAAATTTTTGTTTAACTATAAAGACAGTCATCAAAATATGTACGAGATAGATTTTGCCGCGATGAAGCATGCGTATTTGTTCAAAAATCCCACTAAAGTATTACAAACAAAATTTGGCTATATTGACTTTGTGCAGCCAAAAATATCTTTTAAAGAATTTGACATACAAGAGGAAGATCTTATGGCATTGGAGTTTTGGGCGCAGGAAATAGTTGATGAACAATCTTTCGTACCGAGAAGGGGCCTGACATGGTATTGTAAAAAATGCCCGTTTGATAAGCCATGCTCGAAGTGGAAAGGGTGGAAAAATGTCAAAAAAACATAAGCAAGCGAGACTTGGAATTTTGTTTACCGATGAATTAACTGATAAAATAAACCATATGAGTAATCTAACTGGATTTTTTGATCCAGCTAAATTTGTTTACTATCTTGTAGATAAAGAGTACGCAACTTTGATAAAGGATTTTGATGATTCCGACGGAGGTGACGAGCAATGAAAAAAACTTTACTAGATAAACTTTTAGATGAAGACGTTTTTTTAAAAGAAAATAAAGAAGAAGACAAAATTCTTTTTCCTATTTTAAATGAGATTAATTTAATTTCCTCAGTTCATATAAGAAACTTTGTTAGGTCTGTTCTTCTGAAGTGCGAGGGTTTTTGGATAATCCCTTCAAGCTTTTCTAAAAAATACCACCCTATTGATGAACATGACGAGGGTGGAAACGTTCTTCATACCCAAAGGGCGGTTAGGGCCGGAAAGGTGCTGTGCGAATCGTACGGTTTGGGGGTCGAAGATAGCGACTTAGTTTATGCAGCCCTGCTGTTGCATGATATAACTAAGGGTATAAAAAGGGACGGGGCTAGTCCTTACGTTTACGATCCTTTTCATCCGTATACCGCGCAAAAATTTATCCAGTGGTGTATCGAAGAAGATAAAAAATATTCTTCAGAATCTTCTTCCGCCACGCTGTACGTTGACGATGCGGTGATTGAGGAGATAATGAGACTTATCAGGTGTCATCTTGGCCCATGGTCTCCAATCCCTGAAACAATACCAACAACTCACCTGGAGATGATAGTTCACCTTGCGGATAATATATCTTCAAAACTTCATACAATAATTGACGGCGAAACTGTCATCGAGCGCAGGTGGAAACCAGATGACAACAAGTGAAAATAGCGTCTTACAGAAAAGACTGCTACTTCTAAATTCATTGGAATTGTACATTAACGAATCGGTTTACTATAGATCTTATAGCAAAGAAATGAATCCTACCTGCAAATATACCCTATGGAACTATGGCGAAAAAATGGGGAAGGTTTCTATAAAATGAGACTTTCAAACGATGAAACCAAGTTTCTTAATCAGTGGCGATACGTAGAGGTGGCTAGATATGTGCCGTCTCTTGACAGGGTGATAAGGGATAAGGCGGGCGATGATCCGATCTTTTATGATATCAATAATATTAATGAGTATAGAAACTTACATCATAATGTTGGTTTATATACTTCTATTTGGCATTATAACTCAAAAGAAATAAACAACTGCAGTAGGTTGGGCTCTCTTTACTTTGATTTAGATAACGAAGATATTAACAAATGTCATAAAGAAGCCATGTTTTTGTATAATTACCTGACAAAATTTATTCCAGAAGAGTCTGTTCTTGTTTATTTTACTGGTAAAAAGGGTTTTCATATTGAATGTGAAGCCGTCGCCCTGGGGATTAATCCAACAAATGAACTTCCCAAAATATTTAGATACATCGCAACGAAGCTAAAGCATAAATATTTAATAGAGTCTTTGGACTTTGCGGTTTACGACATGAGAAGGATGTGGCGCTTAGCCGGGTCTAGGCATCAGTCTACCGGTCTATATAAAAACATTATTCCTAAAGATATTTTAAATTCAGCATCAAGTACGTCTATAGATTCTATTATTTCTTACTGCTCCGTGCAAAGGGAAAATGCTGTTGAAGAGCAGAATTTTTCCCTATCTGCCAATGAGTGGTATAGGCAATTCACGTATCAGATAGAGGAAGAAAAAACAAAACCAAAAGATTTTTTAGAGTCGTTTAATAAATACGGATCAAGTAAGTTAAAACCATTTAATGAAAAACAAAAATCATTTGAAAAAGAAAATTTATGGAAAAATTGTCCAGCGGTGAAAAGGTTACACGAACAGGCTATTAACAACAAGGAATTAGAACACGAGGCGAGATTGTTTCTGTGTTCTATACTGACTTACAATATAGACTCCATCAAATATCTTCACGAAATACTTAGCAGTTGTGATGATTACAATTTTGAAAAATCTACTGGGCATATTAATGACTGGGTTAGAAGAAGAGAGCTGGGGATCGGCGGCAGGCCGTATACCTGCGACAGAGCCAATGCAGTAGGGGTTGGGTGTGGCGACTGCGCCTTGGAGAAAAGAAATAAATGGGTTAGAATAGGTGATAAGCTTTTTGAAACAAGTGAGCAGTCTTCGCCTTCTCCAATTCGATTTGCCTATAAAACAATAAAGGATAAAAATGTCAAACGATGATGTAATCGGTCTTTGTTCTGATTGCGGCACCGAGCAGTCTGAACGATCAATGTTTGCCAGTCCATTTGCTCAAGCGGGAAAACCTCCGGTGTGTAGATATTGTGCGGGAGTTGTAATCGTATGCCACAAAAAAGATAAAGATAAAGTGCTAGACGATATCAAAAGACAAAGAGGAATCCAGTGAAAAATTGGACCAATTTACACAATCACACCGTTTTTTCCATGTTAGATGGACATGGCGATATAGAAAAATATTTAGATAGAGCTAAATCGCTCGGTATGCTGGGTCTAGCCACAACGGATCACGGGAATATACATTCATGGCTTGATTTTTACGACGCTGCTATCGCCGTTGGCGTTAAACCCATTCTTCGGAAGTGAGTTCTATCAAGCCAGGAAAACTAGATTTGATAAGGACGAAGAAGAAAGATCTGGCCCATCCAAAAACGAGTGGGAACAAAGAGGCCCCTATCATATAACAATACTGGCAAAAAACAATGTTGGCTATCATAACATTATCAAAATGTCTTCTAAAGCTTTTTTAGAAGGATATTATGTAAAGCCCAGATTAGATCATGATTTAATATCTCAATATTCTGAGGGTATTATTGTTTTATCTGGCTGTCTTAACAGCGAAATTTGTCAGGCGCTTCTGAGAGATGACTACAATTTTGCCCTAGAAAGCGCGTACAAAATGCAAAGTATTGTAGGTAAAGAAAACTACTTTATAGAAATACAAAATCACGGTATATTAGAACAGAGAAAAATCTCAAGTAAACTTCTGGATATAGCAAAAGCGATCGACGCAAAAGTGGTAGCGACTAACGACTCCCATTACGTAAATCAGCACGATGCCAGGGCGCACGACATCATGCTATGTGTGGCCACCAACTCAAATGTACATACCCACAATAGGTTTTGTTTTTCCGGTGATAATTTTTATTTAAAATCTTACCAAGATATGGAGACCCTATTCAACGCCGATTGGTTAAAAAATACCATGTTAGTCTGCGACATGGTTGATGTTAATTTAAAGTTTGGAGAAATTCACTTTCCTAATTTTCCAATTCCAACAAACGAAACATCAACTGAATATTTTGAACGATTAGCTTGGGATGGATTACGCAACAGATATGGCAGTGAGCTTCCCGCACCTGTTGTCGAGCGAGCAAATCATGAGATAAAAGTTGTAAAAGATATGGGATTTCCCGAGTACTTTCTTGTTGTGTCTGATCTGGTTAGATGGGCTAAATCAAATCAAATAAGAGTTGGATGGGGCAGGGGTTCTGCGGCTGGCAGTGTTCTGTCGTATGCTTTCGATATTACAAATCTTGATCCAATTAAGTTTGGTTTATTGTTTGAAAGATTTTTAGTTGAAGGAAGAAAATCAATGCCTGATATTGATCTTGATTTTGACGACAGGCACAGAGATAGGGTTATTGAATACGCCAAATCTAAATATGGCAGTGATCGAGTAGCGCATATTTGCACGTTTAACAGGACCGGCGCTAGACAATCCATCAGGGACGCCGCCAGAGCTCTTGGCTACGATTTTTCCGCTGGCGACAAAGTGGCCAAACTTATTCCGCCACCAGTGTTGGGTATTTCAAAAAACTTAAGTGAATGTATGGAGGTACAAGAATTTTCTTCAATTTACACAAAAGACTCGCAAGCAAAAGAAATTATAGATGCGGCGTTTGGGTTGGAAAATTTGGTAAGACAAACTGGCATACATGCAGCGGGAGTCGTTATATCGCGCAATCCCCTAATTGATTATTTACCCATCATGCAAAAAGGCGGAGACAAACCTGTTGTCACCCAATGGGATATGGAAAGGGTTGAGCAGTGTGGTTTGTTAAAAATAGATTTTCTTGGGTTAAGAAATCTTGGGGTTATTGATATTTGTCTTGATCTAGTTAAGAATAGAAGGGGAATTGATATTGACATTAATCAAACTGCGCTAGACGATAAGCGCACTTTCGATATGCTCTGCAGGGGGCATGCTATGGGCGTTTTCCAACTTGAATCAAGCAGCATGCGAGACATGATGGTCCAACTCCAGCCTAAGAACATAGAAGATATTATGGCACTGATCTCCCTACATAGGCCTGGCCCTATGGGTTCTGGAATGGACAAACTCTATATTGACAGAAAACATGGAAAGTCTCAGGTTTTGTATGATCATCCAAAATTAGAAAAGGTTCTTGGATCTTCGTTGGGCATCATGCTGTATCAAGAAGATGTGTTGGCCGTGTCCAGGGAGCTTGCTGGTTTTTCTTCCGCCGAAGCCGATGATTTAAGAAAAGTTATTGGCAAAAAACTTATGGATAAAATAGCTTTGTTTAGACAAAAGTTTGTAAAAGGATGCGAATCCTATTCTAACTTAAATAAAAAAATAGCTAATAAGATTTATTCGGACATTGAATATTTTGGCGGCTATGGCTTCAACAGGGCGCACGCCGCTAGTTATGCAATGGTTTCATACATAACTGCGTATTTGAAGGCTCATTTTACCGCAGAATATATGGCCGCCCTTATGTCTTCTGTGGTTGGCAATAAAGATAAATTAACCGCCTATTTGTCCGACTGTAGGCAGCTTGGCATATCCGTGCTCCCACCGTCAATCAATAAATCTGATAAAGACTTTCAAGTTATTGACGATAATACAATTATTTTTGGGCTTTCTGCAATTAGCGGTGTTGGCGAATCTATAGCAGATGCAGTAATTAACTGTAGGGATGTTCAAAATCCATATTTAAGTATGTACGATTTTTTTAGAAGAACTGATACAGCTATACTAAAAAAATCTACGCTTGAGCATTTCGCAAGAGCTGGCGCTTTAGATGAGCTGATTAATTTGGTTGAAGAATTTGATATGACGAGAAAATATGAGTTAGATATATTGGAAAAAGAAAAAGAAGAATTGGGTATATATGTGTCCAAACATCCGATCGAGGGCGTATGGGATTTTTTACAGAAAGATATCACCGTAAAGATACAGGATGTTTGCGAAATGCCCAGTGGTGCAAATGTTAAAATAGGTGGAATAATTACAGGGGTTAAAAAAATTATTACCAAAAAAGGTCAGAAGATGTTTAAGTTTATAGTTGAAGATTTGACCGGGGAGATGGAGATTGTTGTTTTTCCAAGAGAATCTAAAAATATAGCTGATGATTTTTTTATAGAGGGCGACATAGTTATTGTTACCGGGTCTGTCAACAAAGAGAATGAGGACGAAATAGCCAAAGTAAAAATATTCTTTAATTCTATTGATAAAATAGATGTATCAAAAGCTATTGGGACTCAATCAATTAATTTAAATCTTCCTAAATCACCAAGCATGGAGTTAATTCAAACTATTTATGATATAATTGAGTCAACAAATGGTCCGATAAATGTTTTCTTTTCTTATATGGAAAATAACAAAAAGGTTACTTTTCGTTTTAAGAAAACAACATCATTAAAAATAGAAGATAAAATTAATCAATTAGTAAGCACATGGAGTTAACGTGACACTACCGGGAACATATGAGAATCCAGCGGCCAAAACGTGTTGGGCGTTTTGTTCATCTTGCAATAGATGCCAAAACAAAGGTAGGTACAGCAAATGCAATACCTGCAGCGGTAGGTACGATCCCAGGGGCTGCATAGATGCGCACCCAGATGATTATTGCGACTGTAAAAATGGCATCTTGAGATGGCGAACACAAAAGGGCCAATTAATTATAACAAGATTTAAATCTAACCCCTTCAAGGGAACCGTAAAGTATGAAAAAAAATCTGAAGACGAAAGAGATTGGGATTCTTACGTCAAGGATATGAGAGAAAAAATGAATGACCCAAACTTTAATCCGGTAACAATATACGAGGAGTAGAATATGAATACACAAGAAGTGGGTAGGATGCTTTTAAATAACACCACCTTGATTGAATACGGATCTGGAGATAATTTGAGCTATTTCGTTCAGTCTGGTATAGCTGGATTTTATGCGTCTTCCGACGAACTCGCTGACCTTTATGCGGTTCTTAGCTACTATTACAATATTGATGGTATTAACAACACGGTAGTATCATTAAGGCAGGGTGCAAACGATTGGATGGAAAATGATGAGCTGGCCGTATAGCGAAGACGATTACATGGAAATTGGAACCACCGGTTGGGTTCCCGTTGGGGAACGGTTCATATAGAAATATTCATAACGGTCATTTTATAGATGAAAACGGAAATGAATATGACGAATCTGGAGTTTTTATTCAAACCGTGCAGGATGTTGATGACGATACAAATTAAAAAAATATCAGAACTGTCTGATTTTGAACGCCTTGCTTTATCTGATTTTTCATACTCAAGAATAGATACGTACAAGTTGTGTCCAGCAAAGTATTTTTACAGCTATATACAAAAAGAGCCAAGACAAAAAAACGATGCGGCCCTTCTTCGGAAATATAATACATTCGGTATTAGAAGATAACGTTTCCAAAGAAGAAAAGCTTGATCATACCAAATTGGTTGAATCGTATCAAGAGCATGCTAAAAAGCAAGATCCAGATAAAATTGTTGGAGATCAGTTAGTAGAAGTTGGAACTACAATACTGAATGAATTCTTCGATCAATATGGTGAATCTACGTTTGATGTTTTTGACAAAGAATATGAATTTAAATTTATCATTGGTAGTTATTCTATTCTTGGTTATATAGATAGAATAGACATTGTTGATGAAAACACATTAAAAATAATTGATTATAAAACCGGCAAATGGGAAGTCGCGCAAAAAGATATACAAAATAATCTACAACTGGGCATTTACGCCCTAGCGGTTTCTGAGGCTTTTCCGGATAAAAACATCTACGCAGAACTATATTATTTAAGATCTGGTAGAAGAAAAGGTCATCTCTTTACTAAAGAAGATTTAGAAAATGTAAAGCAGAATTTAATTAAAGAAATTAATAAAATTACTGAAGATACATTTTTCCATCCAACGAAAAACGAAAGAGCCTGCACCTACTGCGACTTCGCCAAATCAGGAGCCTGCAATACCGGGGTCTTTAGGATGCGCAAGCTCGCCAAAGCATAGTGGTATAAATAAAAAAACTTGGGGTAGGAGCCATACTCTGACCCCTACCCCAAGCGGGGGGAATTAATTAGGCGGTGACTGGCTCAGCAGCCGCTGAAGCCGCCAGATCGAACTCACCGAACTCTGCAACAACCTTTGTTGCCTCGTCACGTGAGTAGCCCATTGTACTGAGGTTAGTGATAATTTCTTCGTTAACTTCAATAAGGAAGCTATCGATAAGTGTGTCTAACTTGCTTGTCATATTATTCTCCTTGATTATTTGATTTGTGGATGTTTTATAAATTATAATGGACTAGGATTAGGTTACACATATAGGATAGCAGATACATGGTAAAAAACAACACTCCAGAAGAATTTTTTTTAGATATTTCTGGTCTTCAAGAACACCCTGTTCTAAACCGCCCTTTGCTAAAACATTATAAACTTGACGAGTCTACCATAGCGCCAAAGCGGTGGCAAGGGCAACGTATACCAGCACACAAAGACTGGTTATAGGGAAGACATAGGATTAGTTTTAAGATCGAATTGGGAGGCAAACTTTGCTAGAATATTAAAGTTGTATGATATAGATTTTGAATTTGAGCCAACGGTTTTTGCATTTCCGATTAAACGAGGAACCAAAGCCTACACTCCTGATTTTTATATAAACAATAGAAGTATTTGGATTGAGGTAAAAGGTTTCTTAGATGATAAAAGTAAAATAAAACTTAAAAGATTTAAAAGATATTATGAAAAAGAATTTAATAATTTAGTTTTTGTCATAAGCAAATTTAATACTGATGCAAAAGATTACGCAAAAGAATTGGGTATTAAAAACGTAATCTTTTATGAAGACATTAGATCCTTTTATGCGGATAAGATTTTGAATTGGGAAGGAAAATAATGAGTTCGTATAAAGAACAGTATTACAACTTAAAAGAAGAAGAAATGCAGCTGCTGATATCACAGGCTAAAAAGGGTAATGAAAAATCTCAAAGAGAATTAGTGAAGGTTTTTAATAATTTTTTAACAAAATATACAACCATGTTGTATTATGGAAAATATAATCTCAACGATTATGACATTAGAAGATTTACTTCTCTTTTTGTAAAAGATCCATTTGTTCGTTTTTCTTTAATGAAAAACAAATTAAATATAGCTGGATACAAACATGTGAACGAAGTGCTTAGGCGGAATCACCTATATGGCAAAAAGATATCGGTGACGAAGAGGATGTTAGGCAGACCGTAGACATGACCTTTTTTCAGTGCATCGCACGATATCAAAGAAAAGATTCAGAAAAAGGACCAATACCATTTAGCCGGATTTTTATATAGTTACTTTTTTTATCTTTTGAAAAAAAATGTTGATACATTTTTAATAGATCAATTAGGAAGAAAAACTTTTCCACTACTAAATGACGAATCTTCGGATGACAGTGAGGACTCGCAAAAACAAATTGGGTTTAAGGCCCCTCCAGAAGAGAGGGAAATGGAGTCATTTTTAAACACAGAAGAGATAAATGAGTTTTGGATTCTCGGCGAAAGCTGCGCTGAACCATTTGCCAGTTTAACCGTTCAAGAAAGACAACTTCTTAAGTGGCGTTATGTTGATGGGTTAAGATCTAGTGAAATAAGCCAAAAAATATCTGAACACCCGAATACGGTTAGGGAGCATTTATCAAAAACAAGAGATAAACTATTAAAGATTCTGCTGGAATCTAAGATGGAAGATGTGATAAACTTTCTCGATCTGCAAAAGGACTGATATGAACGTTCACGGAATGCAAAAATTAAATGAACTTTTAAGAGAGTTTATTGATCCGCAAATTCAAGAGATCGTAACGGGGTACGCTTCCGGACAAAAAGATTCAGAATATTTTATAACTATTCCAGACATTGATACGCTTGATCTGGGCATGCAGGACCTAGCCTCCTTGGTTGCAAGGACTTCAAACGTTTATGGAAGAATAGCTCGCTTTGCCGGGATGGCTAGGGCCCAATATAAGCTTATAGAGGGATCATACAAGAGAGTCTACAAGGCCAATAGGGTGGGCAAGAATGAAGCCGAAAGAGAAGCCAACGCCCTGGGCGCCGCAGAGAGCGAATATACCGCCCTGGTTACCGCTGAGTCGATAGTTCATTTAGCGGAGTCTATGGAGGCAGCGGCAAGAATTGCTTCTGAATCGGCAAGAAAGTTAATTGACAAAGTGCAATCAATGCAGATTGCGTCTTCGAGAGAAGAAAAAGGATTTTATAATGAAAAAGATTTTAGGACATATTAGCATGTATATTGGCCACTATAAGGCGGTTGATTCAGCGGAAGAATTTTTTTCTGAATCCAGAGAACATTTAGATTTCCCGACACAGGTAGAGCACAAGAAAAAAAGATATTCCCTTGTACGCACTCATATTGTTTCGACCAAAAAACAATTAAGTAATCTAAAAAGCAGGGCAGAAGAGTTAAATATTAAATTTGACGTAAAGATATAATTTTCTAATGCATATTGAAGTATTTTGTGATGGAGCTTCTAGGGGCCAGGGTCAAAAGAAAACAGGAGAAGCTTCATGCGCTACAGTCGTATACAAAAATAGAAAAAAAGCCGCACAATTTGCTAGAGGTCTTGGTTTAAGAACCAATAATGAAGCCGAGTTTGAAGCTGTTATATCCGGACTGTTGATTTGTTCTATGTCTGATTTCCGTGATCCGATTATTTATACAGACTCAGCTGTTGTTGCGAATCAAATCAGCGGTAAATGGAAATGCAAAAACCACTCACTTCTGCCACTTCTAATGACCGTCCAAGATATTAAGGAAGAATTTAATTTTAAGATTGTTCAAGTCGAAAGAAGTTTTGTTTGGGAGCCCGATCAATTGTGCAATGAATTTCTAGATAAGTTAGCTGACAAAAAGGGTAAGTATAAAAATCTGTGATATACTTGTTGAGCTATGAGTAAAACTTTCCAAGAAAATTACCCGATCATAATTGGCTTAGCCGGTAGGGCTGGAAGTGGGAAAACCTCTGTGGCAGAAACTATATGCCCAAAGGGTTCGCTTGTATCCGCCACCGGATTAGCTGAGAGTGTTTCAATTATCTGGCAGCATATCTTTTATGCTCTTCCATTGTATGAACTAGCTTCCATTAAGAAAAACGTTAAGGGGGTTAACGAAAGATCCAGAAAGCTTTATGCAATTCATGAAGTTCTTTACGAAATTTATGGGGGAAGTCCTATTGGTTTTGTCCCAGATTACGAAAAGTTTACAAGCATGGTTATGCAAATTGAAGCTCTTTCGATAGAACCAGAGGGGGTAAAGCCTAGAGATTTTTTGCAGAAGGTGGGAGATATTTGCAGGAATCATAGAAGTTCATGCTTTTCCGATTGGGCGATTATGAAGTCTACAAAACTGTATAGAGAATACAGAAGCGACCTAGAAGAAGACGCTGTGGCTAATCCCTTTGCGGTTATCATATCCGATGTAAGATTTGAGAATGAGGCAGATTCTATTTTAAAACAACCAAATGGTTTGGTCGTAGTTTTCGATGCAGAAGAAAAAACTCTTAACGAAAGAATTCTTAGAAGAGATGGACAACCGCTTTCTTACGAACAAATGAACCACCATTCCGAGAAACAAATTGATAGCATTAGACATAAAGCAACATACATTGTTAAAACTGACGATATGTCCCTGGAAGAACAATCTATTCATACACTTAAATTAATCACGAATCAACTAGAAAGAGTAGGAATTTAAATGCCAAAAATAACCGAAAGCGCTGTGGAGCAGTCTGTTTCTACCGTTATGGATTCGGTGGTCGCGACACATCAAAAATTAACCGTTAGAACAGAGCCAGTTTTAACAGTTGCCGTGGGCAGAAAAGTGAATACTGGAAATTTTGAAAACGTGGATGTTATGGTTTGCCTTACGGTTGGCATGCAGGATGCAGATCCTTCAAATGTGGAAGCCTTTTCTATGGCCGTAAAAGACGCTGCGGCACAGGCTTTTTCCCTAGCATCTAGGGAGACGGCAGAGAGGTATAACGCAATAAAAGAGGCTCAACAGGGTCGATAATTTGCATTTTCTGGTTTTAAACGATACTATATAAACATACTTAACTTAAAGTAAAGAGGTATAAATATGAAAAAATTAATTTCAATGCTTAAACAACTACTGGGTAGGCCAGAGGTCGCAAGCCTTAAGTCTGCCGTTAGTGACGCTGCGCAAAAAGCCGCACAGGATGTTGCAGCTTCTGCAAAAAAAGCCGCTGAGGAAGTGGCTAAGTCAGCGGAAAAAGCAGTTGATGAAGCTGTTGTTTCGGTAAAAAAAGCGGCAAAAAAGCCAGCGTCCAAAAAAACAGCTAAGAAAGCAAAATAGTGGCTCTTGCTAAATCAAGAAAAACCAGTAAAGACAAAAAGCCAAAACCGTCCAAATAAAAAGGAATTAAATAAATGGTAATTAAAAAGGGCAGTGAGACTTTTTCTGGTTACAACAAACCGAAACGCACTCCAAATCATCCCAAAAAAAGCCACGCTGTTTTGGCCAAGAGCGGATCTCGAGTAAAGCTTATTAGATTTGGTCAGCAGGGAGTGTCTGGTTCGCCAAAGAAAAAGGGCGAATCCGCATCATATCGCAGGCGTCGTGAGTCCTTTAAGGCTCGCCATGCAAAAAATATCAGTAAGGGTGTAATGTCCGCCGCTTATTGGGCCAACAAAGTTAAGTGGTAATATATAATCAATCTAATTACTAATTAGAAAGACAATGAAATAAAAGAAGGAGAAAACAGTGCCTAAAGTAGGAGATACGATGTTTGCGTATACAATGGTCGGCCAAAAAAAGGCCAAGGCATACGCAAAAAAGACAGGTAAAAAAATGACAAAAAAGAAATCTTCAAAAAAGAAAATGGGATACTAATCATGGCTATGAAAAAGAAAATGCCAGCAAAGAAAGCTGGAGCAAAAAAGAGTGAAGCTGGTTTAACCGCTGCACAAAAAAAACTACCTCCTTTTATTAAGGCAGCTATTTTAAAGAAAAAAAAGAAAAAGTAATTTGTAACTTTAGCAGATAGAAAGGCGCAATATGCCAAAAGTAGAATGGGACATTGTAGTTCCGGTAAAACAACCCGCAGATCTTAAGGGTATTGCTCCCGGTAAACTGCCAGAATCTCTTCTTCGTCCAGCCGCTGGCGGCGGTAAACTGCATTGGCTTACTGCCGCAGCGTGGGGGGCCATGGTTGAGGCGGCAAAGGCAGATGGTGTAGAACTGAAGCCAGTTTCGGCTGGCGACACGTATCGCACCTATGAGTCACAGCTTACGGCGTTTAAGCAGCGTTACACAGATGTCCCAAATGGTAATTCTACTAGAACCTTTGAAGGCAAGAAGTGGTATAAAAAAGATCCTAAGCTAGCTTCTTTGGCGGCTCCCGGCACATCTCAGCACAATACTCGGACTGGCCGTCGACGTTCATACTGCCGGCGAACCAAAGCGTCTTAAGTGGCTTATTGCCAATGTTCGCAAGTTTGGATTTTCGTGGGAAGTAGTTCCCGAGGAACCCTGGCACCTGCGCTATACCGAACGGAGACAATCCTCCTGCGGCAGTAGCGGAATACATGGCAAAAAACAATATTGTTAAACCAACTTCAACGCCAATTATAAATCTTGCAACACCCAAGCCCCAAACCGCACACAAAGACGATGGGGGCGATCTTGATCCGGGCGATGGTGGCCCAAGAGTGGCTAAACTGCAGGAGGAGTTAGCTGAACGAGGCTATTACAAGGGGTTAGTTAATAGTCATTTCGATCAGGCTACACAAGATGCTGTTGTGGCTTATAAAAAGTCAAAAGGATACGGAGAAGGCCCCAAGGCCGGTAAGCGCGTTCTCGACGATTTGGGAATAGGTTTATAATGGAAGCAATAATTGTAGCCCTGGTTGGTGTTGTTGGTTCTATTCTTGTTGTCCTAATTGAAAAAGGTAGAAAAGAAAATACGAGAGATCACGCCGCAGTGGCTAATCAGCTAGAAACAATAACCGATGTTCTTAAGGACATAGATGAAGATGTAGCCCATATCGAATCTAAAATAGATAATCATTTAGAAGATCACATACAGGCTAGTTTGGGTAAAGATAGTTTTAATAAACAGAAAAAATCAAATTATTATGGCGGAAAAAAAAGATAAAAAGTGGATTCAAAAAGCGATTAAAAGACCCGGCGCTTTTACCGCTAAAGCAAAAAAACGTAATATGACTGTTGCACAGTTTGCATCTAAGGTTTCTAAAAACCCTACGAAGTATAGTGCGTTAACAAGAAAACAAGCGGCGTTTGCAAAAACTTTAAGAAAGATTAACAAGAAAAAATAATGAAACATAAATTAAATTTATTTTTTAATAGGCATAATAATAAAATTACGCACTGCGCTTATTTTTTATTACACGCAATACAAATATTTTTAATAATTAAATTAATGTAAAGGATAAAAATAACAATGGCAAAAGTAAACAAACCAACTAAGCCAGCACTATGGTCAAGCGCTAAGTCGCAAGCTAGAGCTAAATTCGATGTGTATCCAAGCGCGTACGCAAACGCATGGGCAGTAAAAAAGTACAAGGCTATGGGTGGTGGATGGAGAACTGTATCCACAAAGAAGGCTAAAAGAAAGAAAAAGTAATGGCCTGCTGGAAGGGTTATAGCGCAAAAGGTATGAAGCTTAAAAATGGCAGAATGGTACCCAACTGTGTACCCAATAAATCATCCGGTAAATCAAGAAAAAGCAAGAAGAAATAAATAATGCCTGGACCCAAAGGTGTTGGTTTAACCAAATGGTTTGATCAAAAATGGGTTAACATTGGTGCGCCCAAAAAGAAGGGTAAGTATCAACCTTGCGGCACCTCTGGCAAAGGCGGGTCTGGATATGCCAAATGTGTCCCCGCGGCAAAGGCGGCTAGAATGTCCGCCAAACAGAAAAAAAGTGCAGTAAGAAGAAAAAGAGCTCAGGGGACCCCCCAAAAGGGTGTTAAAGGCCAGGCGCCAAGAAACGTGAGTACGTTTAAAAAATCAAAAAAGAAGTGATATAATAAACCAGTGTCACAAGATGATGTGTTTGACGGCTTCATGCCCGGTATCAGCGACATCGCCATTTCAAAAGTTACTGCATCGATAACCTCAAACGGCGATTTGTTAAATGTGCACTGCATAACCATCAAAGCTGGGGATAAAGATTATGTTTTTAGCATACAGCCACAAGATTTACAAAAATTATACTTTTTAATTTTGAAAGCTATGCTATAATGTGTGACTATGGGTGTTGTTCTACACAAAAATATTCACATAGGGAACATACCTTCGACTCCAGCGCAACCGCATTTTAAAAGCCCACTACTTTATCGAGCTGAACAATCTCTACTGCAGTATGCGTCTAAGTTTGGTCACCCAATTAGTTATGTTCAAGAACAAGCCGGTGCGTTAATACAAAATGTAATTCCCTGCCACAAAACGGAGTGGCAACAGATATCTACATCGTCTAAAGTTCAGTTGGCCCTTCACACGGAAGCCGCGTTTCATCCGTATAAACCGGATTATGTAATGCTCCTTTGCCTTAGGGGCGACCCTACCGCGGTTACGACATATGCGAATGTCGAAGATATAGTTTCCCAACTAAGCAGTGAGGTAATCCAATATCTAAAAGATCCAGCTTTCACCATTGGCGTTGATCAAAGTTTCAAATTGCCAGGAAAATCGTACAGATTGACGACATCACATCTTTTGGAGGAGGAAACGAAAGGTGAGTATAGTATGATTTATGATGAAGATCTTATGAAGCCAGTAAATATATTAGCGAGTATGGCTATAGATAAATTTGGAGAAGCTGTTTCTAATTGCGTCCAAGAAATTGTTTTAGAGACTGGCGATCTTTTAATTATAGACAATAATAAGACCATACATGGCAGAAAACCATTTCAACCCAAATATGACGGCACGGATAGATGGGTGCAAAGAATGTTGGTTAGGAGACAGCTCCCACCAAAAGATCAACTGGTCGACCATACTGTAATAACTTCATTTGAGGAGTAATTGATGGTTAGTGATTGGTCCGGGAATACAGTTATCGTTACTGCGGTTACTGGAGATTACGATTATTTTGTAGAACAAAAAATAATAAAAGGTGTTGATTATATTTATTTTACCGATAAAAATATAGCTGTTCCGCAGCCATGGATGCCAGTGTTATTGGGAGACGAACATCTTGATAATAGAAGAAGATCTAAAAGACCAAAGCTAAACCCCCATTCAATACCGCTTCTGACAAGTTATAAATATTTGATTTGGATTGATGGTGATATGGGAATAGCAAATGAAAACTTTGTTTTGGAAATTATGTCATATATGAATAATGGATTTGTTGTATCTCCACACTTTGACAATAGACATTGCGCTTACGGGGAAGCTACAATAAGACCACCCAAGTACGCAAAAGAACCACTTGATGAACAAGTTGCTTTTTATAAAAGTGAAAACTTTCCAGAACAATATGGCCTGTACGAGTGCGGCGTTTCGGTCAGAGATATGACAAATCCCGCAGTAAAAGAACTGGGAGAACTGTGGCATCAACAAAATTTAACCTGGTCTTATCAGGATCAGGTAAGTTTCCCGTATTGTCTTTGGAAAACTAAATTTGAACCAGATGTTTTACCAACAACTTGGCGTTCGATGAATTGGATTTATTTATCAGGTCATAAGAATCCAGACTAAAATGAAATGTTTTATTATAACTTTATTTGATAATAGTAAATCTGTCGAGCTTGCCACAAAAGCCTACGAGTCAGCTATTAAATATGATTATAAGCCTAGTTTTTTTGCAGCGTACAATGGAGAAACTTCCTTAAAATATTTACAAAGCTTAGACATAAATCCAATTTATGATCAATCAATATTTGGATTTAACACTCACTTATATTGGTGCAGCAAAGGTGGAACCAGGGGATGCTTTGCGTCTCATTATAAAATCTGGAATATGTGCGTTGAGTTAAATGAAAATATTATCGTGCTTGAACACGACGCAGTGCTTGTCCAAAAATGGCAGAACCCAGTATGGCAGGACGTTATGCATTTGGACAACGAGGGTTCACTTAGGAGGAGATCTCAAAGTGGGGTAAGCGATTTTTATAATGATATAAGACAGAACTCAGTATATAATATGGGGTTTAAAGCCGCTGAATATGGCGGAATTGTTTCCATGAATTGCGCATACGCCTATGCAATAACTCCACAAGGCTCTTTGAAATTAATTGAAGCCGCAAAAAATCATGGATGGTTTGCAGTAGATAGATTTATGAGAGAGCCAATAATATCCATTGACACAATTCATCCAAAATTAGCACTAGAACAACCTGAGGCATTGGAGATGTTTACAACATCTTTTTAATTCTGTCTTCTATAGTGCATACACAAAGTCACATACGGATTGACGGCCTAGGCGATTTATGTTATACTAATAGTATTATATTTTTATAAAAAAAGGCATTAAATTGAGTAGAGAATTAGCGCAAAAACTACCTAATTGGTTTCTTGACAGCCAAATTCAAAACAACTTTGAAAGATTACTTGCTGAATTCAAAGGTAAAGTTAATCTTCAATTTTTAGAAATTGGTTCGTTTTCTGGCAATAGTGCTGCATGGGTTATGGAAAATATATTGACAGACCCATCATGCAGATTGACATGTGTCGATCCCTGGAATGGCAACATAGCACATGAGGCGTTTAACTTTGCGGATGTTGAAGCGGCATTTGACCAACAGCTTGAGCCATATAAGGATAGATTGATTAAAAATAAAATGTATAGCGAAAATTATCTTATGGAAAATAGAGATAAACAGTTTGATTTTATTTACATCGACGGAGACCACATGCCACAGGCTTTCATGCTTGACGCCCTGCTTTCATGGGAGTTATTAAAACCGGGTGGACTAATGGCAATAGATGACTATGCATGGAGCCATCCACGTGGTGCGCAATATAACCCAAAACAATCAATGGATTTATTTGTTAGCATGTATTCAGAGCACTGCGTTGTCCTTGAAAAGGGATGGCAAATCTGGATCAGAAAAAATTCTAATTACGTTAGGCCAGAACACATACACGAATAGAGAAATATAAAAATATTTCTAATAATTTTAGTAGTTATTTGCTTGTTTGGTAATTCAGTAACAAGAAAATATGATATACTTGTTTCTACGAAGTCAAATGCAAGTTGCTGGCCTAAATAGTTGATGATACACCATTAACCACGAAGGCCAGTAAATTGAGCTACGAGATAGGGTGAAGTGTGTCCCAGGATGCGCTTCACCCTATTTTTTTATTACTATTAGCCTAGCCTAACTATACCGGGGGGTGCGGCTAGATGCCAAAATTATATTTGCGCAATGGATGGCTTGCGCTCCTGCCCGTATTTGCTTGGTTTATAGCGCTTATTCCAGCTACGACGGTCAAGGCTACAGCCAACTGCAATACCACCTACTCTGCCTCAAACTTCGTGTTCGGCGGAGTCGGGCAGGACAACGCCGGCACGATTCGCCTGACCTCAGCGTCAAACAGCCAGTTCGGCGCTATCTGGAACAAGACCCGCATCAACCTCGCCAACGACTTCTGCCTCACGGCTGAGGTGTACTTGGGGAACTACGACCCCGGCGCCGACGGTATGGCGTTCGTTATGCAACCGAATTCAACGGCGGCTGGCGGCTCGGGCGGTGGTCTCGGCTATCAGGGCATAACTCCGTCCTTTGTGGTTGAGTACGACACCTACTGGAACAGCGATGTTTCCGACCCTTACAACGACCACGTCGGGCTGATGAAAAACGGAAGTACCTATCACGTCGCCGCCTCACAGTGGGGTCAGAATCCGGTTGACGTCGGAAACATTGAGGACGGTCAGTGGCGCAAAACAAAAATTTTGTGGGAGTCAACGACTGACAAGATTTCGGTCTGGCTCGACAAAAACTATGACGGCGACATGGATGACGCGGGCGAGAAGTTGTTTGATGCGGTCTCGGTGAACCTTGAAGCCAACTTTAGCGGGGAGGTCTATTGGGGCTTCACCGCCGCGACCGGTGGGATGAACAACCTTCAGCAGGTGAGGAACATCACCTACACGGGAACCGCCCGAGTGAACACCGCTCCCACGGTGGCGACCGCACCGACGATTGCAGCTTCCATCGTCCGAAACACGGCTACAACCGCGTCATTTGTTTTGGCTGATGATGCAACCACGCAGGCACAGTGGACCTTCACGAAGTCCTCCAGCAACGAGACGGTAGTTCCGCTTGGTTCTATATCGGCTTCAATGT
>Ga0194133_10001083_pt1 | contig 50864 bp, 35 predicted proteins | sample TA2KigOf40mmetaG_FD_155448 | JGI IMG/M metagenome (GOLD analysis project Ga0194133, IMG submission 155448) | Freshwater microbial communities from Lake Tanganyika, Tanzania - TA2015055 Kigoma Offshore 40m | ecosystem: Environmental > Aquatic > Freshwater > Lake | place: Tanzania: Lake...
TTCCGCGACGAGGACCTGCGCGCGGACCGGCAGATGGAGTTCACGCAGGTGGACGTCGAGGCGTCGTTCGTGACCCGCGAGGACATCTACGCGCTGTTCGAGGGGATGCTGAGCCGGGTGTGGCGCGAGGTGCTGGGGGTGGAGATTCCCACGCCTTTCCTGCGGATGCCGTTCCAGGAGGCGATGGACCGCTTCGGGGTGGACAAGCCGGACCTGCGCTTCGGCCTCGAGCTGGTGGATTTCTCGGAGACCTTCCGCACCTCCGCCTTCAAGGTGTTCCAGTCCACGGTCGAGTCCGGCGGGGTGGTGAAGGCCCTCAACGCCAAGGGCCTGGCGGACGTCACCCAGGGCGAGTTGAAGGCGCTGGAGGACATCGCGCGTTCGCTCGGGGCGAAGGGTCTGGCGTTCATTAAGGTGGAGGGCGGCGAGTGGAAGTCGCCGATCGTGAAGTTCTTCAGCGAGGCCGAGAAGGCGGAGCTCACCCGGCGGCTCAATCTGGCGGAGGGGGATATCGTATTCTTCGCGGCCGCCCCGTGGGAGAAGGCGTGCGCCATCCTCGGCCGGCTCCGCCTGGAGGCCGCCCAGCTGCTCGCGCGGCGCGGGCGCCTGACCATCCGTCCGGATGACTGGAAGTTCCTGTGGGTTGTCGACTTCCCGCTGATGAGCTACGACGAGGCGGAGAACCGCTATGTGGCCACGCACCATCCCTTCACCGCCCCGGTGCCCGAGGACGCGGCCCTGCTGGCGACGAACCCGAAGGCTGTGCGCGGGCAGCATTACGACGTCGTCCTCAACGGGATGGAACTCGGCGGCGGCTCGATCCGCATCCATCAGCCCGCCCTGCAGAAGCGGGTCTTCGAGGAGGTGCTGAAGATCCCGGCCGATGTCGTCGAGAGCCGGTTCGGCTATATGCTAAAGGCCTTTACCTTCGGCGCGCCGCCCCACGGGGGGATCGCCTTCGGGCTCGACCGGATGGTCGCGCTCCTTTGCGGCACCACGAGCATCCGCGACGTGATCGCGTTCCCCAAGACCCAGAAGGGCCAGGACCTGATGGCGCAGAGCCCAACGCCGGTCACCCCGCGCCAGCTCCGGGAGCTGCACATCGCGGTGGTACCCCCGCAGTGAGGCCGCCCGACCGCAACTAGAACTTGCGCCGGGCCGGGGCGGGGACTCTCCTCTCCTAGCCCCCTCGCGCAAGTCTTTCGCCGCCCTATGAAACTCATCATCGCCATCATCAAGCCATTCAAGCTGGAGGAAGTGAAGGAGGCCCTCGCGGCCGCGGGCATCGAGGGGATGACCGTGACCGAGGTGAAGGGCTTCGGCCGGCAGAAGGGGCACACGGAGATCTACCGGGGTAGCGAGTACACGGTGGACTTCCTGCCGAAGGTGAAGCTCGAGGTCGCGGTGTCGGATGATGTCGCCGGCAAGGCCATCGACGCGATCGCGAAGGCGGCCCGCACCGGCAAGATCGGGGACGGCAAGATCTTTGTCGTCCCGCTCGAGGAAGTGGTGCGCATCCGCACGGACGAGCGCGGCGAGCAGGCCGTCTGAAGTCCAGCCGGCCTGCAGAAGCCGTCGCGGGAGCGTTTCCGAGAGGGTCGGTGGGGTTCGCCGGGCTTTGCGTGCCCGTACACCGGGCGTTCTGACGCCGTGAAGCGGGTGGCCTCCAAGGGGGAGATCGGTGCCTTGGAATTCCTGCGCGGTGGGTGGTCAAAATCGCGGCTGCCTTGGCACGGGGCGTGCTTAAGGAGGGTGGGCCCGCCCTGCGGTCCCGATCCGGCCAAACGGGGTCTGTTCCCCGTGCGGCCGGTTGTCCACGTCCTCCAACCCAACCACCACGCGCATGTCCACCCGTATTCGTCGAATGAAGCCGTTCGCGCTCCTCGCCCTGCTTGCCGGGCTTTGCTGGGGATCGCTGTCCGCCCAAACCCCCGCGCCCGCGGCGCCCGCGGCGCCGCCCGCCCCGAAGGAGCCCACGATGGAACAGCGCATCGCGGACCTGGAGGCCTATGTGAACAACGGCGCCCGCACGCCGGACGTCGCCTCCAAGATCCCCGGTCCCGGTCCCGGCCACAACGCGTGGCAGATGGTAAGCACGGCGCTCGTGATCTTTATGACGCTGCCTGGTCTCGCGCTCTTCTACGGTGGCCTAGTCCGGCGCAAGAATGTCCTCTCGGTGCTCGCCCAGTGTATGGGCATCGCCGGGTTGGTCACGATCCTCTGGTGGGCGGTGGGCTACAGCCTCGCTTTCTCCGGGGGCAACGCGATCATCGGTGACACTGCCGCGAAATTCCTGACTGGCGTCGAGGGGGGCAAGACTGGCGCGGGCTACCACTGGATCAGCGACCTAATGTGGGCGATGTTCCAGCTCAGCTTCGCCATCATCACTCCCGCGCTCATTGTGGGCGCGATCGCCGAGCGGATGAAGTTCCTCGCGGTGCTCGTCTTCGTGGCGCTCTGGATGTTCCTGGTCTACTTCCCCTTCGCCCATATGGTGTGGGCTTCGAACGGGCTGATGTGCGGCCCGCTTAACAAGGATGCGGCGATCAAGGCGATCGACTTCGCCGGCGGCACCGTGGTGCATATGACCTCCGGTTGGTCCGCCCTGGTGCTCTGCATCATCCTCGGCAAGCGCGTGGGCTTCGGCAAGGAGTCGATGCCCCCGCACTCGATGGTGCTCTGCATGGTCGGCACCGGGATGCTCTGGGTCGGCTGGTACGGCTTCAACGCCGGTTCCGCCCTCGGCGCCGACGGCCTCGCGGCCAACGCCTTCGCCACCACCACCCTCGCGGCCGCCACGGCCGGCTTCACCTGGGCCGTCTGCGAATGGGTCCTCCGCGGCAAGCCCAGCGTCCTGGGCTTCTGCTCCGGCATCGTCGCCGGTCTCGTGGTGATCACCCCGGGCGCCGGCTTCGTGCTCCCGACCTCGGCGGTCATCATCGGCATCTTCGCGGGCGTCATCCCCTTCCTCGCCTGCGCCTACCTCAAGAAGGCCTTCGGGTATGACGACTCGCTCGACACCTTCGGGGTGCACGGCGTGGGCGGCACCCTGGGCGCGATCCTCACCGGGGTGTTCGCCGATCCGGCGGCCAACTCCGTCCTCGGGCCCGACGGGATGAAGCTGATGGACGGCCTGCTCGCCAACCAGCTCAAGGCCGTCGCCCTCACCATCGTCTGGTCGGTGGTCGCCACCGCGATCATCGCCTACATCGTCAAGGCCGTCATCGGCCTGCGTCCCACCGAGGAGGCCGAACGCCAGGGCTTGGACATCTCCGAGCACGGCGAAGAGGGCTACGTCAGCTGAACCCCTAATCCCTACCATCCATGAAACTCATCATCGCCATCATCAAGCCGTTCAAGCTGGAGGAAGTGAAGGAGGCCCTCGCGGCCGCGGGCATCGAAGGGATGACCGTGACCGAGGTGAAGGGCTTCGGCCGGCAGAAGGGGCACACGGAGATCTACCGGGGCAGCGAGTACACGGTGGACTTCCTGCCGAAGGTGAAGCTCGAGGTCGCCGTGTCGGACGAGGTCGCCGCCAAGGCGATCGACGCCATCGGCAAGTCGGCCCGCACGGGGAAGATCGGGGACGGCAAGATCTTCGTTCTCCCCCTCGAGGAAGTGGTGCGCATCCGCACCGACGAGCGCGGCGAGAAGGCCGTCTGAGGCTCCCCTCCGCGTTCGCGACCAGCCGGGACCCCGCGGGGTCCCGGCTGTTTTGTCTTTCCGTCCGGAAATAAGGCTTCCCCGGCCGCCCCGGGATCCTGTTACAGTCAGACCGATTCTTCCCATGGCCAAATCCCTTTTCGAAAAAGTCTGGGCCGCCCACGCCGTGCGCACGCTCGCCAACGGCCAGACGCAGCTGCTCATCGGCACGCACCTCATCCACGAGGTCACGAGCCCCCAGGCCTTCGGGATGCTCCGCGATCTCGGCCTGAAGGTCGCGATGCCGCACCGGACCTTCGCCACCGTCGACCACATCGTGCCCACCGACCAGCTGGTCGAGCCGTACCGCGACCCGCTCGCGCAGGCGATGATGGAGGAGCTCCGCCGCAACTGCGCCGAGTCCGGGATCACGTTCTTCGACCGCGCCACCGGCAAGCAGGGCATCGTGCACATCGTGGGCCCGGAGCAGGGCATCACCCAGCCCGGCACCACCATCGCCTGCGGCGACTCGCACACCAGCACGCACGGGGCCTTCGGCGCCGTGGCCTTCGGCATCGGGACCACCCAGATCCGGGACGTCCTCGCCACCCAGACGATGGCCCTGGGCAAGCTGAAGGTCCGGCGCATCAACGTCCGCGGGAGCCTGCGGCCGGGCGTTTACGCCAAGGACGTCATCCTCCACATCATCCGCGTGCTCGGGGTCAATGGCGGCACCGGCTACGCCTACGAGTACGGTGGCGAGGTCTTCGACCGCTTCTCGATGGAGGAGCGGATGACCGTCTGCAATATGTCGATCGAGGGCGGCGCCCGGGCCGGTTACGTGAACCCGGACCAGACCACCTTCGACTACCTCCGCGGCCGCCCGTACTCCCCGCAGGGCGCGGCCTGGGAGGCCGCCGTCGAGCGCTGGTGCGGTTTCGCCAGCGATCCCGGCTGCCCGTACGATGACGTGGTCAACATCGACGCGGCGGACATCGCCCCGACGGTCACCTGGGGCATCAATCCCGGCCAGGGCATCGCGATCACCGAATCCATCCCCGATCCCGCCCGCGCGACCGCCGCGGACGAGCGGGCCTCCATCGAGGAGGCGCTGGCCTACATGAAGCTCCGGCCCGGCGCCGCGATCAAGGGCACGCGCATCGACGTCGCGTTCATCGGTTCCTGCACCAACGGGCGGCTGAGTGATTTCCGCGAGGTCGCGCGCCACGTCCGCGGTCGCCGCGTAGCTCCCGGCGTGAAGGCGATCGCCGTCCCCGGCTCCCAGATCGTTGCCCTGCAGTGCGAGAAGGAGGGCATCGACCAGGTGCTGCGGGACGCCGGCTTCGAGTGGCGCGCCGCCGGGTGCTCGATGTGCCTCGCGATGAATCCGGACAAGCTGGTCGGCGACCAGCTCTGCGCCAGTTCCTCCAACCGCAACTTCAAGGGCCGCCAAGGCTCGCCCACCGGGCGCACGCTCCTGATGAGCCCCCTGATGGTCGCGGCCGCTGCCGTCACGGGCTCCGTGGCGGATGCCCGCGAGGTCTTCGCCGTCCACTCCTGACCCCCCCGCTTATGGCCCTCGAGAAGATCACCGCCGTCACCGGCCGCGCCGTGTGCGTGCCGGGCAACGACATCGACACCGACCGCATCATCCCCGCGCGCTTTATGAAGTGCGTGACGTTCGACGGGCTGGGGGAGTTCCTCTTCCACGACGTGCGCAAGAAGGCCGATGGCACCGACCAGGCCCATCCGCTGAACGACCCGCGCTTCCGCGGCGCCACGATCCTCCTCTCGGGCGCGAACTTCGGCTGCGGTTCCTCGCGCGAGCACGCGCCGCAGGCGATCCAGAAGCACGGCTTCCGCGCCGTGGTCGCGGAGAGCTTCGCCGAGATCTTCTTCGGCAACTGCACGACGCTAGGCATCCCCTGCGCCGCCGCCGCCCGCGCGGACATCGCCCGGCTCGCCGCCGCCCTCGAGGCGGATCCGGCCCTGCCGGTCACGCTGGACGTCGCCGCCGGGGAGATCCGCTTCGGCGGGCAGTCGATCCGCGCCGAGGTCCGCCCCGCCGCCCGCGACGCCCTCATCCACGGGCGCTGGGACGCGATCGGGGAACTCCTCGAGGGGCTCCCCGCGGTGCAGGCCCTCGCGGCCCGCACGCCGTACCTCGCCGCCTGAGCGGTCAGGGAAACGCCTCGCGCAGGTAGGCCACCACGTCGCGGATCGCCTGCGCGGGCAAGACGTTCCCCCACGGCGGCATCGGGTTCACCGCCGGGGGCTCCGGGAGCCGGCCTTCGGTGACGATGCGCGCGAGCTCCTCGTCCGAACGCGTCCGCAGACCCCGGGCCCCGGTGTAATCCGGGGTGCCCGCGGCCAGGGATCCCCTGCCATCCGCACCGTGGCACGTCGCGCAGTGCAGGCGGTAAAGGTCCGCGCCGGCCCGCGGATCGCCCGGCCGCGGCGCGGTCTCCGCCGAGGCGACGAGTTGCGAAGGCCCCGCGACGCTCGTGCCGTCGGCGAGGCGATTGAGGGTGTAGTACGAGACGCGATTCAGCAGCGGCGCGCCGCCCGCGCTGGTCACCGCGGAGGCCACGGTCAACTCGTGGACCAAGCCGGGCTGCACCTCCGCGAGCTCCAGGTGCAGGCGACGGCCGCCCGGCTCGAGCCGCGCGGTGGTCACCGGTACCTCGGTTTCCTCGCGGCGCAGCGAGCCGTCAAGGGGATGGTGGTCGTAGCGGAAACGCTTGAACCGGTAATGCCGCGCCTCGGCCGCGGCGGCGCCCATCGGCACGGTGAAGGTCAGGACGAATCCGCGCTCCGCCAGCCGCTGGGTGAGGATCTCCACGGGTGCGGTGCCGTCCCACGTGATGCGCTGGAGGCCTTCGTTCCCGCCGGTCGGCATCCACCCGCGGACGGTTTGGCCGAGGTAAAGGGCGCCATCGGGACCGAACGCGTGGCGCATTCCACCCATCCGCAGACCCTGTCCGCGCAGAAACGGGAACGCGGCCCCCTGGTAGGCGCCGCCGACCTTTTCAAGGTCGATGCGCATCAGGACGGCGGACACGTCCCCGAGAAAGACCTGGCCGGCGAAGGGACCGAATTTGCCGCCCGTCTGGTCCCAGACCGGCTGGCCCGGGGACGTGCCCATCAGGCCGCGCGGGAGGTAAACGGCTGGCGGCCGCCGCAGGCGCGAGACGTCCGCCGCCGACAGGCGCTGGTCCTTTAGCTCCGGATGCCACTTCAGGCTGTCGGGATGCCCGTGGAACGCCCCGCGCGCCACGTGGATCAGGACGGAAGTGGGCACCCACGCCCCGGCACAGTCGCTGATGAACAACTCGTCGTCCGGACTCAGCCCCACGCCGAGAGGCTGCCGAAAGCCGGAGGCATAGGGCCGGAACGTCCCATCCGTCGCGATCTGGAATGCCCAGCCCTGGAATTCCGCCACCGAGCGGTGGCCATCCGGCACCGCCCCCGGACCCGTCCAAGGCAGGTACTGCTCGGTCCGCAACCGTCCCCGGGTCCACGGCAGCTCGACCCCGCGCCCGAAGGAACAGAGGCCCGAGGAGGCGTAGAAGTTACCCGCACGGTCCCGGACGAGGCCGTAGGAGAATTCGTGGTAACTGCCGGTGATGCCCCAGTGGTCCGCCACCGTGGTCCGGATCTCCGCGACGCCATCCCCGTCCAGGTCGCGGAGCCGCGTGAGCTCTGGGCGCTGGATCACAAAGACATCCGTCTCGTCCGCGGCGACGACGCCGAAGGGCTCGTGCAGCCCGTCCGCCAGCCGCCGCCACCGCCCAACGTCCGCGGGCCGGATCCATACCTCCCCGCGTCGGTTCGTCACGACCAGGCTGCCCCGGGGCGTGAACGCCACGCCCGAAACCTCCGGGATCATCGGCCGCGGCAAGGCCACGGTCTCGACCCGGTACGGGGTGCGCTGCAGCGCCGGCAGGCGCAGGTCCCGGTTCACGGTGGCCCCGGATGCGACCTCCAGGCGGAAGGTTGTCTCCTCGTGGTCGGGCGCGGTCACCCAGATCTCGTAGGCCCCGGGCGGCAGGGAGACCTCGAAGGTGCCGTCGTTCCCGGCGCGTTGGATCACCTGGCTGTTCTCTCGCCCCGCCAGCGCCGCGCCCTCGACGCGCACCTGCGCGAAGCGTGCGGGGCCTCCGCTCTCGCTCTCGATCCGGCCGGAGAGCCGGGCCGGGGCGGGGGCCGTGGCCAGCGCGAGGCCGACGGAGATCAGCGTGAGGAACCCGAGCCGCAGTGGCTTCATCGCGTCGCCTCCCGGCTCGCCCGGAGCAGCCGCACCGTGAATTCGCCGGCCGCCTGCCCCGTGAATCCCGCGTGTTCCGCCTCGCGGCGAGCGCCGGTCACCTCGATGAGTACCTCAGGCTGGGGCACGAGGCGCAGCCAGAGCGGGGCGGCGCCGGGTCCCACCGTGAATCGCCGCTCCAGGCCCCGGCCGGCCGGCGTCGCGCCCGGGTGTTCGGTCACGGTGCGCCCGGCGACCTCGTAGTGGAAATCGGGCATCCCGGCCCGCGTGGAGTGGCCGCGGAACCGCCACGCCGCGGCGGGGCCCCCGGGCGACGTTCGCCAGGCGGGCTCCGCGGGCTCGCGGTACCAGACGGGGCCGTCGAGCCGGGCGGGCGCGCCCTGTTTCGTCAGCCAGCGCGGCCGTGGGTCCGCGAATTCCCCCGCCCAGAGGTAGTTGATCCCGCCGCGGACCGGATCGAGGCACACGCCCACGCCTTCGGGAAAGGTGAGCGCGAAGGAACCGGGATGCGCATCGGGCAAAACCGTCCGTTGCAGGTGGGGCGTCGCGCCGGGCACGGTTCGCCCCGCGGCCCACCAGACGGCCTGCGCGATTAGGCGGCGCACCCCGGCCTCGTGCAAAATCGCCGGCGTCACGGCCGCTAGGTGCACAACGCGGCTCGCGCCGCCTTTGCGGATCCATACGAGCGGGGTCGTGGCTTCGCCCGCGGTCGCCTCCTGCAGCACGAAGGTGTCCGCGGTGAGCCCGCTCCAGAGGCGCAGCGGTTGGGGCGCCGGCGGTTCCGCTGGGCCACTGGTCAGGGGATGGCCGTAGTCGCTGAGCACAGTGGGCGCGGCGCCCGGCGCAAAACGCCCGCCCGGCGAGGCGCCGAGCAGGGTGGTGACCTCCGCGGCGCCCCCGGGCCAGGTCGTCGACTCGGCGCCGAGGACGACGAGCGGTCGCGGGCGGGCCAGGAAACGCGCGAAGGCGGAGGCATCGGCGGAGCCCTGGGGCCCCGGACCGCGCCACACGACCACCAGATCGGCCGCCTCCGCGTCACTGACCAAGGTGAAGGGGGCGAGCGCGGCCGCGACGGCAGTGAGTTCCGCTTTGGATTCCGCAGGTGCGCCCAGGACGGCGACGCGCGGCGGGGCGGACGGCGCCGGGCCATCCGCCGCGAAGGAGGAGCCCCAGCCCAGCGCGGCGGCGAGGACCGCAGCAGCAAGGAATTGGCGGGCGCGCGCGAGGTGGCGGTTCATGCGGCGAAGGCGCATCGGTCGGGCCTCAGGGCCGCGGCGCGGGCGGAGCCGCCTCGAGGATGAGGCGGCCGAAGCGGTCCGGGGTATGAAAGGAGGGCTTTGGCGTGACGGCCTGCGCCCACTGGCTGTACTGCGGATTGGTGCGGCCGCCGTGCCGGTTGAGGTTCATCCGCATCACGGTGCCGGGTCGCGGCGGCGTCGCGGGCGCGTGCGCGGCGAAGTTGCGCCACGGGATCGCGACCTCCACCCGCCAGACCCGGTCCTCGTCGGAATCATCGTTGAGCGTGCCCTCGTAGGTACCCGCCAGGATCACGCCCTCGGCGTCCCAGCGGGGGGCGCGGGGCTGGGTGGGGCCGTTGGGGCGGAAGTTGTCGAGGAGTCCGCCGATGACGTTGAACTCGAGGTTGAAGTAGACGCCGGGCTTGGTGGGGTCGGGCATCAGCATCAGCTCGACGCAATCGTCCTCGGGGATGCGCCCGTCACGCTCGGTGTGCCGGGCGGTGATGTGCCGGTCATCGCACTCGAAGGCCAGGTAGAGGTAGGTGTCGTCCCAGACCAGGCGCGCGCGGGTCTGCTCGCGGGCGCCCGCCTTGAACCACGTGAAGACAAAATCCCCGGCGAGTGGCGCGGCGGCCCAGGCAGGGTCATCGAGTCGCCCATCGATCCGCGGGGGCGTGGCGGCACGAAGCGCGCGGTACTCGGGCAGGGGAGGGGGCTCGGCGGCGGATGCGGGCCCCGCGAGGAAGAGCAGGATCACCAAGATTGGGCGCATGAGTTTTGCCGCAGCTGGGTATGAGTGGAACCCCGCCAGGGAGCCGATGTAGATCCGGGATCCCCGCTGGTTAAAGGTTTTTTCTGGAGGTCCGGACTTGCGGGAATGAGGGTCCGTCATGCGCGCACCCCTCGGCCGTCTTCTCCTGCTCGTGTCGCTCCTGCTTGGTCCGGTCGCAAACCTGCGCGCCCAGCTGACCTTCGAGTTCAATTACTCGCTGGATACCGGCTTTTTCAGTGGCGCCAACGAGAGCCGACGGCTGCATCTGGAAACAGTGGGTAGCTACGTGAGCCAGTTCCTTACCGCCACTAGCCTGGCGGGCATCACCGCGGGCGGAAGCAACACGTGGACGGCCCAGTTCACCTCGCCTTCCGATCCCTCGACGACTCATTCCGTGACGAACCTTTCGGTCGCGGCCAACACGGTGGTGGTTTATGTCGGCGGAGCCAGCCTCGGGAGTTCGGTGCTGGCGCAGGCGACGCTCCCGGGTATCAGCGCCAGCGGGGAGTCGGCCTGGGTCAGTAATACCGTTTATAAGCGGACGGAAGGCCCCAGTGCGTACACTAGGGCAAGCGTCGCGGCGCTCTCCTTCAATTCCTCCACGGCGTGGTTCTTTGATTCCACGCCCCTCTCTAACAGCAGCTTCGCGGGCCAGTTCGACTTCTTTTCCGTGGCTGCGCACGAGTTGCTGCACGTCCTCGGATTCGGCGATACCCGGGTAGGATCCGGATGGGATCGGAATCTGTTCAATGGCGCCTTCGCCGGAGGCAAAAGCGTCGAGGAAAAGTCGGACACCCCCTTCGGCGTGCCGCTCAACGCGGGCCGCGATCACTGGGCGACGAACACCTTAAGCTTCTCCACCCGAGACGGAGCGGTTCAGGAGACCCTGATGGATCCGGACATCGCCGCCGGGGTGCGCAAGTACCTGACGTCGCTCGATCTCCGAGCGATGCAGGACATCGGCTACCCGGCAAACTTCACGGCCGTGCCCGAGCCGGCGACCTTCGGCGCCGGCGCGGGAGCGATAAGCCTCGTCTGGGCCTGGCGCCGCCGCGGGCGCCGGGATCAGAGCTGAGAGCAGGCGGCGGGAACGAGGAAGCGCGCGGTGTTGCGCGAGGTGTTGTTCGCCCAGCGGGGGTCGTCCTTCATCTTCACCCAGCGCGGGTCGGGGCCGAACTTCTTCCAGCCCGCGAGGTGCGCCTCGAGCGTCGGGCCGGAGGTGAAGTAGCGGAGATGGGGAAGGTTCGGGCCCGCGAGCGCCTGGCCGAAGAACACCGGGTTCATCCCCAGGTCCCGCATCAGCTGGGTCTCACCCTCGTCGAACATCGCCATCTTGTTGAGGGCCTTGAGCTCGCTGTGGCTCTCGTAGTCGCGCATCTCGAAGACCCGCCCGGGTGCCTTGGCCTTGGAGAAGGCGGGGACCTCAAGGCGGGGCATACTGGCGAAGGCGCGCAGCAGCCACGTGTCGACGCGCTCGAAGGCCGGCTTGGCCTTCTCCACCTGGAGATAGGCGGCGCCCGCGGCCTGCAGCTGCGGGTCAGTGACGAGGTCCGCGCTGACCGCGTGGAATGACTCGAGGGTCGCGTGCGGGATCAGGACCCAGAGCGGGCTGTCCGCGATCGGTTCGGAAGTCCCCTTGGGCTTGTCGACCTTGATCTCGGTGAAGACGCCGACCGGGCCGACGTTGCGGCGGGCGAGCGCGGGGAGGAGGGCCTCGCCGAGGTAGGCCTCGACGGGGGCGCGTGGCGCGCTGGCCTTCAGGCGGGTGTCGGCCTTCAGGTGGTAGCAGCGGAGCTCGTAGTACTCGCGCCCGGCGGCCGCGGCGGCGCGGGCAGGGCGGGTCGAGGCGGCAAGGGCGGCGGCGGTGGCCATCGAGGAGGTCAGGAAGGTTCTACGGGAGGGGGACATAGGGGATGGCAGAGCGTCGGGCGCGCGCGCCGCGCTGGCAATCCCGGAGCGTGCGGAGAATTGCATCGCGCGGGGCCGCCGGGGTGTTTTTCACTCCTTCGCTCCATTCCTTATGTCCTCCCCGCTCTCGATCGCGTTCATTGGCATCGGCGTGATGGGCCGAAGCATGGCCGGCCATCTCCTCCGCGCCGGCCACCGGCTCCACGTCCATAACCGGACCCAGGCCAAGGCGGCGGAACTGCTCGCCGCGGGCGCGGCTTGGCACGACTCCGCGGGCTCGGCGGCCGCCGCCGCGGACGCAGTGATCACGATGCTCGGCTTCCCGTCCGACGTGGAGGCGAGCTACCTCGGCGCCGGTGGGATCGTCGAGCGCGCGCGGCCGGGAGCGCTGCTGATCGATATGACCACCTCCAGCCCGGTGCTGGCGCGCCGGATCGCGGCCGCGGCCACCGCGCGCGGACTCGCGGCGCTTGATGCCCCGGTGTCCGGCGGCGACCTCGGCGCCCGCGAGGCCCGGCTCGTCATTATGGTGGGCGGGGAGGAGGAGGCTTTCGTCCGGGCGCGTCCGCTCTTTGATCTGATGGGCAAGAACATCGCCCGCCACGGGGCCGCCGGGGCGGGCCAGCATTGCAAGATGGCCAACCAGATCGCCGTCGCGGTGGGGATGGTCGCCTGGGTCGAGGCGCTGGCCTACGCGCGGAAGGCCGGGCTCGATCCGGCGGCCGTCCACGCGAGCATCAGCGGCGGCGCGGCGGGCAGCTGGGCGCTGACCAACCTCGCGCCGCGGGCCCTCGCCGGCAATTACGCCCCCGGCTTCTACGTGAAGCACATCCTCAAGGATATGCGCATCGCCCTCGACAGCGCCGCGGAGCTCCAGCTCGACCTCCCCGGCCTCGCCGTCGCGCGCCGGCTCTACGACGAGGTCGCCGCGCGCGGGCTCGACGAGTGCGGCACCCAGGCCCTCTATCAGCTCTACACCTCCCGCTGATCAATGAGACTCTCCCCTGACTTCCGCCGCCGCGTCCTCGCGGGCGAATGGCTCACCGGCACCTTCCTCAATCTCGGCTCCCCGATGACCGTCGAGATCGCCGGCCTGGCGGGCTTCGACTGGTTGCTGATCGACCACGAGCACGGTCCCGGTGGCGAGGACCTGCTGCTGCACCAGCTGCACGCCGCCGCCGCTACGCCCGCCTTTCCGGTCGTCCGCATCGCCCACAACGAGCCCGCGCGTTTCAAGCGGGTGCTCGACGCCGGCGCGAGCGGGGTGATGGTGCCCTACGTCAACACCGCGGCCGAGGCGCGCGCCGCCGCCGCCGCGATGCGTTACCCGCCCCACGGCACCCGGGGCGTCGCGAAGTTCAACCGCGGGGCCGGCTTCGGGGGTGATTTCGAGGAGTACTACCTCCACGCCCACGAGCGCCTGCTCGGGGTGATCCAGATCGAGACGCCGGAGGCGGTCGCGAACGCCGAGGCCATCGCGGCCGTGGACGGCGCGGACGTGCTCTTCGTGGGACCCACGGACCTCTCCTACAATATGGGGATCCGCGACCAGCTGGAGCACCCCGACTTCACCGCGGCCCTGCGCCAGGTTGCCGCCGCGGCCCGCCGCCACGGCAAGGCCGCCGGGATCCTCGTGCACCAGCCGGCCCTCGTGCCGAAGGTGCGGGAACTGGGATACACCTTCACCGCCCTGGGCAGCGACGGCGGCGCCGCGCGCGCCGGCCTGCTGGGATTCCTCGCCGGCCTCCGCGCCACCTGATCCGACGATGCGTATCACCGAGATGCATATCACCCCCATCGCCCTGGGGGATCCGCCGCTGCTCAATGCCGCCGGACTGCACGCGCCCTATTGCCTCCGCACGGTGGTCGAACTGCGCACCGCGGACGGGCTGAGCGGCCTCGCCGAGGTGCCCGGCAGCGTCGCGGTCGACGCCGCGCTGGCGGCCGTGCGTGAGACGGTCATCGGGGCCGATCCGCGCAACTGGCAGGCGCTCCGCCAGCGGCTCGCTGACCAGGGCGCGCCCGAGGCCTCCGCGGCCCGCGGGAACAAGCCCTGGGACGGTCGCACCCGCGTGCAGGTCTTCAGTGCCCTGGATGTGGCCTGCCTCGACCTGCAGGGGCAGGCCTACGGGGTTCCGGTCGCCCAGTTGCTCGGCGGCGTGGTGCGGGAGCGGGTGCCCTATTCGGCCTACCTCTTCTACAAGTACGAGGGCGCCGGCGGGGAACTCGCCTTCGGCACCGATCCCGCGGCCACGGGCTGGGACGCGGCCCGCCAGCGCGCGGCGCTCGATCCGGACGGCATCGTGGCCCAGGCCGAGGCGATGGTCGCCACCTTCGGGTTCGCCTCGATCAAGCTCAAGGGCGGCGTCTTCGAGCCCGCGCAGGAGGTGGCCGCGATGCACGCGTTGCGCCGGCGCTTCGGCGCGGACGTCCCATTGCGCCTCGATCCGAACGCGCTCTGGACGGTCCCGACCTCCATCCGTTGGGGCAGCGAGTTGGAGGGCGTCCTCGAGTACCTCGAGGACCCGTGCCGCGGGCAGGCGGCGATGGCCGAGGTGCGGCGCTCCCTGCGCCTGCCGCTCGCGACCAATATGTGCACCACCTCCTTCGACGACCTGCCGGGCAGCATCCGGCTGGGCTCGGAGGACATCATCCTCACGGACCACCACTACTGGGGCGGCCTCCGCACCTCGATGGAGTTGGCGGCCCATTGCCGCACCTTCGGCCGCGGCGTCTCGATGCACTCCAACAACCACGCGGGCATCTCCCTCGCGGCGATGACGCACCTCGGGGCCGCGATGCCCAACCTGTCCTACGCGCTCGACACGCATTATCCTTGGCAGTGGGAGGACATCATCGTGGGCGGCCGCCTGCCGATCGAGGACGGCTGCGTCACCCTCCCGCGTGAGCCCGGTCTAGGGGTCCGCCTCGACCGGGCCGCCCTCGCCCGGGCGCACGCCGCGTATGTGCGCTGCGGGCTGCGCGAGCGCAACGACGAGATCGAGATGCGCAAGAAGGTCCCCGGTTGGACCTTCCAGGCCACCCGCTGGTGACGATGAGTGCCCTGCCGCAACGCTTCGCCGGGCGCACCGCGCTCGTGACCGGGGGAGGGTCCGGCATCGGCCGGGCCATCGCCCTCCGCCTCGCCGCCGAGGGCGCCACGACCTGGATCCTCGAGGCGAGGCCCGAGGCTGCCGCCGCCGTCGCGCAGGAGATCCGCGCGGCCGGGGGACTCGCGGAGACCGTCACCGCCGATGTCACCGACACCGCCGCGATGGCGTCCGCCCTCGCCGCGCCGCCGCGTCTGGACGTGCTCGTCAACAACGCGGGCATCAGCCACGTGGGCGATGTGCTGGGGACAAAGCCCGAGGACCTCGACCGGCTCTATGCCGTCAATGTGAAGGGGGTTTATCACGGGCTTCACTTCGGGGTGCCGCGGCTCCTGGAGGCCGGGGGCGGCGTCATCTGCAACCTCGCGTCGGTGGTCTCGAAGATCGCGCTGCCGCAGCGGTTCGCCTACGGGATGACCAAGGGCGCCGTGCTGGCGATGACCCTGTCCGTCGCGCGTGACTACGTGGACCGCGGGATCCGCGCCAACTGCGTCTGCCCGGCGCGCGTGCACACGCCTTTCGTCGACGGTTTCGTGGCGAAGCACTATCCCGGCGAGGAGGCGGCCACGCTGGCCCGGCTGGCGGCCGCGCAGCCGCTGGGGCGGATGGGGCAGCCCGACGAGGTGGCGGCGCTGGTGGCGTTCCTGTGCTCGTCCGAGGCGGCTTTCATCACCGGATCCGCCTACGATATCGACGGAGGGGTAACGCTGCTACGGTGACAGGAGGGCGGGCGCCTGCGGGTGACGCGGGTCGAGCTCCAGGACCCGGCGGGCGGCGGCGGCAGCCCCGGCGCGATCGCCCTGTTGGCGGAGGATGGTCGCGCGGGCGTAGGGGTAATCCGGGACGCGGGGCGCGAGTTGCTCCGCCGTGGAGAGGGCCGCGATCGCCTCGGCGCTGCGGGACGTCTGGTGCAGGAGCAGGCCGAGGTTGTACCACGCGCGGTCGAAGCGGGGATTGCGGCGGACGGCCTCACGGAGCGCGAGTTCGGCATCCGGCAACTGCCGGGCCCCGGCATAGGCGAGGGCGGCATTGAAGGCGGCGTCCGCGTCGGTGGGGTTGAGCTGCGCGGCCCGCCAGAGGGAGGCCGCGGCCTCGCCGGGACGGCCGAGTTCGTTGAGCACGATGCCGAGGGTGTCGTGCAGGCCGGGGGAGTTCGGGTCCCAGGCGACGGCCTGGCGCAGGGAGGCCTCCGCCTCGGCGGAGCGGCCGCGGTTGAAGAAATCCTGCCCGAGCCGCATCCGGCCGGCGGGCTGGTCGGCGCTGGCCGCGAGGTAAGTGTCGAGCTCCTGGCGGATGCGGGAGCCGGCGGGCAGTTCCGGGGAGAGCGGCCAGGCGGCGTCGAGGCGGACGAGGCGGACCGGATCGTTGAGCATCGGGCGGAGCGCGTCGTTCTGGCCCGGGACGCCCGAAAGGATCTGGACGGCGGCGGAGCGCACCATCGGGTCGGCGTGGGTCAGGTGCTCGCGGGCCACGGCGGGCACGCGCGCGTCCCGGGTCGCCTGCGGGCGCGTGAGCAGCAGGAGTGTGGCGCGCCAGGCGGGAACGTCCTCGTTGGCGATGAACTCGAGGAGGCGGTCAAGCGAGCCGGGCTGGCCGGCTTGGGCGGCGGCGACCACGCGGGTCCGCTGCCGCTGGCGATTCTCGAGTTTCGGCCCGTACCACTTCTCCGCGTGCTCGATGGCCCAGTCGACCGAGCGGTCCGTGTGGCACCGGTTGCAGGCGTTCGGGATCCCGAGCTCCTTGGTCAGGAGCGGGTCGGGCTTGGTGAAGCCGTGGTCGTGCCGCGGGTCCCGCTGCATATAGGTCGTGCGCGGCATATGGCACTCGACGCAGCGGCCGCCCGTGCTGCCGGGCAGGTGGTGGGAGTGGGCGACGGGGTCGATCACGGGCGCGTTGCCGCGCGGGGAGGGACCGTGGCATTGGAGACACAGGGAATTGTCCTGCACCGGCAGGATGGTCTTGCCGCTGTGGGCGTTGTGGCAGTCGAGGCAGGTCACGCCCGCCTTCCCGCCCATCCGGCTGGTGAGCAGCGAGGTGTAGTTGAAGTCCTCGTCGCGCACCTGGCCGTCCGGGTAGAAGACGTTGGCCTCGGTCGGCAGGGTGAGCCGGTAGTGGTCGTGATAGGACCCGCCGGGTTCGAGCCGGCCGGTAAGGAGCTCGTTGCGGGCGTGGCAAGGGGCGCAGGTCTCCTGGGCGCGCTGGAGCTCGGCGGCGGTGGCGCCCGGCCCACGGCCTCCCGGGGGGGAGGGCCGCGGCCGGAAGTGCGACTCCGGCAGGTCCCCGTGGCACTGGTAGCAGCCGACGCCCTGCTCCCGGAAGGTCGTGCGGTAGGTGTCGGTGGTGAGGTCGTAGTTCTTCCGGTAATCCGTGAGGTGGCAGTGGGCGCACATCGAGTTCCAGTTCATCCCGCGCCCCATCCAGTGCCCCCATTCCCCGGGCCGGCGCCGCTCGTCCCCGAAGACGTTGAACCACTCCTTGCGGTGGGGATCCCACGCCAGCTCCGCCGCCTGGTAGGCGCCCCGCTCGCCCGGCACGACGTACTGCAGCAGCGGCGTGTGGCCGATGACGAAGTCCGCGGCGTAGGTGTGTCCTGGATTCCCGTCGGCCCGGCGCTCGGTGAAGGTCGGCTTCCCGTCCTGCCAGCGAATCTCGTAGTCAACCCCGTGGAGGGTGAAGCGCTGCGGCGCGCCCACCGCGGCCGCGTCGGCCTGCGCGTCCACCGTCCGGTGCGCCAGCGCGTGATGGGAGCCCGCCCAATCACGGTAGATGTCCTCGTGGCACGTGCGGCAGTCCGCGGATTTCGCGGGCACGGTCGCGACCGCGGCCGCGGGTGCGGCGGTCGGCGACGGTTTCCCGCAGCCGCCCGTGGCGCCCGCGAAGAGGCCGGCCAACGCGGCGACGCCGGTGAGGGCGAGGCAGGCGCGAAGACGGGCGGGAAGGGGAAGGTCGGCCACGGCGAGGCGGGAGAAAAGGCCGCGTCCGCGCGGGAAGCAAGCGAACCCGGCTATGAGTTCGCCAACCGGGGCCGGCCCGACCACGTTGGCTCCTATGGAACTTGACCTCGCCGCCCTCCCGCCGCGCGAAGCCCACGCCTGGATGATCGCCACGATCCTGCCGCGGCCGATCGCGTGGATCTCGACGATCTCGGGGGACGGCCGGCCCAACCTGGCGCCCTTCTCGTACTTCCAGGCCGTCTCGGCGCGGCCGCCGCTGCTGCTGTTTGTCGCCGCCAACACCCGTGACGGCACGCCCAAGGACACCCTGCGCAACGTCCGCGAGGTCCCGGAATTCATCGTGCACCTGGTGCCCTATGCGCAGGCGGAGGCGATGAACGCCACCGCGGCCCCGCTGCCGTACGGGGAGAGCGAATTCACCCACGCCGGGGTCGCCGCCTCGCCCGCCACCCGCGTGCGCCCGCCGCGCGTCGCCGCCGCCCCGGTGGCCTTCGAGTGCGCGCTGGAGCGGGAGCTCGCCTTCGGCGACGGGCCCGGCGCGGCGACGGTGGTCTTCGGCCGCATCCTCCACGCGCACGTGCGCGATGACGTCCTCGGGCCCGACGGCCGGCCGGACCCGGCCAAGCTCGACCTGATCGGGAGGATGGGGGGCGAGGCCTATGCGCGGACGCGGGAACTGTTCACGGTCCGGCGTCCGAATGGCGCGCCGTAGCCGCCAGGCGGCGGTTCAGTACCGCCGCGCCGCCCAGAAGCGGCAGTCGTCGGAAAACTCCCGGACGGCCTGCGTCTCCCGCGCGAGCTCGCGGCGGGCCGCGTCGAAGGTGTGGCTCCACCCCGTCGCGGCGAGATCGGCCAGCACCTCGGCCCGGTCCGGCAGGTGCATAAAGGTGCGGCCGTTCTCGTCCGCGAAATACCGGTCGCCGAACTCCACGAGCCGCGGGTCCTGCTCGCCCCGCGCCCAGCGCTCGGCCTCGAGCCGCCACAGGGCGCGTTCCACCCGCGAGCTCTCCCGGTCGTGGGTGGTGAAGAGCAGGGTCGCGCCGGGCCGGCAGGCCGCGTGCAGCCCGGCCAGCGCGCGCCGGCGGTTCTCCCGGCCCGGGATCTGCATCAGGCCGTTGAATGGGAACAGTGCGCCCGCCGCGGGTGCCACGCCGGCGGCGGCGAGGGCGGGACCGACACGGGTGGCGTCGGCCTCGAGAAACCGGATCGCCTCCGCGCCGCGCTCCGCAGCCAGGCTGCGGGCCTGATCGAGCAGTTCCGCCGCGAAGTCGAACGCGGTCAGGTGCCGGTATCCCAGTTCCCAGAGCCCGATGGTGACGCGACCCGCGCCGCAGCCGGCCTCGAGCAGGGGGGCTTCGCGATCCGGGAAGAACCGCTCGATCAGCAGCCGTTCCGACGCCCAGAGCCCGAGCCCGTGGGCGGCGCGGGTGTAGTGCAGCACCGCGGACAGGTCATTGAAGTCCGCGCGGACGGTGGCGGCGCTGATCCGGGGCACGGTGGAACTCAGCGCCGGCGCCAGGCGGCGAGGAACATCCCGTTCGCCTCGAGCTCCTGGGGCCAGAGCGTGACGCTGGCCGGGCCTTCCGTCATCCCGAAGAGCGGGGTCGGTTCGACTTCCGGATGCGCGGCGCCGAACGCGGCCGCCAGCTCGGTGGTCTCGCGCCGGGTGAGCGTGCAGACCGCGTAGATGAGCCTGCCGCCTGGCCGCAGGGCGGAGACGACGCGCTCGAGCAGGGCGCGCTGCGTGCCGGCCAGCTCGGCGACGTCCGCCGGTCCCGTCGTCCAGCGCGCGTGCGGGTTGCGCTGCCAGGTGCCCACGCCGCTGCAGGGGGCGTCGAGCAAGATGCCGTCGAACTTCGTCTTCGTGGGCAGCCGGGTGCCGCCATCCCAGGGGGCGACGCGGAAATTGAACACCTCCGCCCGCGCGGCGCGGCGCCGCAGGGTGGCCAGGCGCCGGGCGTTCCGGTCGGTCGCCCAGAGGAGGCCCTTGTTCTGCATCAGGTCCGAGAGGTGCAGCAGCTTGCCGCCCTCGCCGGCACAGACGTCCCACCAGGTCTCCCCGGCCCGGGGCGCGCAGGCGTGCCCGACGAGCTGGGAGGCGAGGTCCTGGATCTCGAAGGCGCCGCGATGGAAGGCGGGCGTGAGGAAAAGGTCCTGCGTGCCGGTGTAGCGCAGCGCATCCGGGGCGCGTTCCGAGGCGCGGCAGTCGCCGAGCTCGCGCGCGAGTCGGGCGGCGGTGCCCGGCCGGGCGCGGAGCCACAGCGCCGGTTCACGCTGCAGCTGGCGCAGGAACTCCGCGGGAACGTCCATCTCGTCGCGCAGCCACGGCGGCACCGCGCGGGCGGCGAGGGCCTCGGGTTTCACCGCGCGCGGATCGGCGTCGAAGCGCGCCTGGAGCTCGAGCGCGGCGGCGACCTGGCGCTGGAGCGAGTCGCGGGCGGGGAGCCATTCGCGCCAGCGGAAGGAGGCGAAGACCGCGCGGCTGATCGCGCGGCGCTCCCGGCCGCCGAGCCGGCCGGAATCCGCGAGGTGGCGGCGCAGCACCGCGTCCGCCGGGAGTTCGCCGGTGACGCCGGCCAGAACGCGCGCGGCGTGGTTCAGGATGGCGGATTCGTGCATCAAGAAGCCAGCGCGGGGCCGGTCACGACCGGCGCTTCCAGCGGCGGTCCTCCTTCAGTTCCAGGCGCCGTGTCTCCACCAGCACGCCGGCGACAGCGGGGTGCGCGCGCAGCTGCTGGAAGGAGGCGGCGTTGATCTTCCAGGTCAGCGCGGGGCTGGCCTCCGCCACCGGGGTGAAGTGGTCGGGGAAGGCGAAGGCGAACTCCACGCGGGTGTCCCCGACCTGGCGGTCGATCGTGGCGCGCAGCCGGGTGAGGAAATCGGGCGTATCCGGGGACTCCGGACGGAGCAGCCAGGTGACCTTGCTGACCAGGGCCGCGACCTGGGCGTCGAGCGGGTAGCACTCCTTGACGTTGAGGCGCGCGCCCTCGGCGTTGACGAGCACGTTGCCCTGCACGAGCACCAGCGCGTTCTCGCCGAGGGTCTGCCCGTAGGCGGCGTACCCGTCGGCGAAGAGGTTCAGCGCGAGGGTGGCCCGCTGGGTGGCAAGGGTGAAGGCGACCCAAGGCCGGTTGTCTTTCTTCGCGAGCTTCTTGACCAGGCTGCCGGCGATCCCGCAGAGGCGGAAGTCGGTGCGGTCCGGCTGCTGGAGCAACGCTTCCGGCGCAAAGGTGTCGATCGCCTCCGTCAGGCCCGCGTAGGCCTCGAGCGGGTGGCCGGAGACGTAGAAGCCGAGCAGTTCCTTCTCGAAGGCCAGCTTCTCCGCGGGCGGGAAATCCTCGGCCGCCGGCCGGGCCGGGGCGGCGCCGCGGCCGGGCGCGGGGGTGGCGGGGGCGGGGTCGCCGCCGAGGAGGTCGAGGAAGCTGTGCTGGCCGGCCGCGCGGTCGCGAGCCGCGGCGGCCGCGGCGGCCAGCGCGCCGTCGATCCCGTCGAAGAGGGCGCGGCGGGGGGCGCCCGCGTAGTCGAAGGCGCCCGTCTTCACCAGGTGCTCCAGCACGCGCTTGTTGATGGCGCGGCCGTCGATCCGGCGCGCGAAGTCCTCGAAGTCCCGGTAAGGCCCGCCCTGCTCGCGCTCGGCGATGATCTGCTGCGCAGCCAGCTCGCCCACGCCCTTGATCGCCCCCAGCCCGAAGCGGATGCGCCCGCCGACCGGGGTGAAGGTCTCGCGCGACTCGTTCACGTCGGGACCGAGCACCGTGATGCCCATCGCGCCCGCCTCGGCGACGAAGTGGGCGACCTTGTCCGCGTTGCCGAGCTCCGCGGTGAGGACGGCGGCCATGAAGGCCACCGGGTGGTTGGCCTTGAGGTAGGCCGTCTGGTAGCTGACGAGCGCGTAGGCCGCCGAGTGCGACTTGTTGAAGCCGTAGCTGGCGAACTTGTTGAGCAGGTCGAAGATCTCGTTCGCCTTGCGCTCGTCGAGGCGGTTCACGCGGCCGGCCCCCTCGACGAACTTGAGGCGCTCCTTGGCCATCGCCTCGGCGTCCTTCTTGCCCATCGCGCGCCGCAGCACATCGGCGCCGCCGAGCGTGTAGCCCGCGATGATCTTGGCGCACTCCATCACCTGCTCTTGGTAGACGATGATCCCGTGCGTCTCGCGCAGCGACTGCTCGAGCAGCGGGTGCGGGTAGGAGACGCTGGCGGGGTCCTTCTTGCCGCGGGCATAGTCGGGGATGAACGCCATCGGGCCCGGGCGGTAGAGCGCGCAGATGGCGTTGATGTCGTCGATGTTCGACACGCCCACCTGGCGGCACGCGTTCTGCATCCCCGGGGATTCGAGTTGGAACACGCCCACGGTGCGGCCGGCGTTGAGCAGGGCGTAGGTCGCGGGGTCGTCGAGCGGGATCGTCTCGATGTCGAAGGCCGGATCCGCCCCGCGGCGGATGTGCGCCACCGCGTCCGCGATGACGGTGAGGGTCTTCAGCCCGAGAAAGTCCATCTTCAGCAGGCCGAGCTTGCCCACCGCGTTCATATCGAACTGCACCGTGATGTCGCCCTCCTGCAGGGTGAGCGGCACGAACTCCTCGAGCGGCTGGTCGGTGATGATGATCCCGGCCGCGTGCTTGCCGGTGTTGCGCACCATCCCCTCCAGCACGCGCGCCTGGTCCATAATGCGCTTGGCCACCGGGTTGCGCGCCACCTCGTCGCGCAGCTCCGCGCTCTTGGCGACCGCGTCCTCGAGGGTGATGTTGAGCTCGTCCGGCACCATCTTGGCCAGCCGGTCCGCCTCGGCGAAGGGCAGGTTGTGCACGCGCGAGACGTCGCGGATGACCATCTTCGCCCCGAGGGTGCCGTAGGTGATGATGTTGGCGACGCACTGCTCCCCGTACTTGCGGCGCACGTAATCGATCACCTCGCCGCGCCGCCGCATGCAGAAGTCGATGTCGAAGTCCGGCGGGGAGACGCGCTCCGGGTTCAGGAAGCGCTCGAACAGCAGCCGGAAACGGATGGGGTCGAGGTTGGTGATCCCGAGCAGGTAGGCGACGAGGCAACCGGCGCCGGAGCCGCGGCCCGGGCCGACCGGGATACCCTGTGCCTTGGCCCAGGCGATGAAGTCCCAGACCACGAGGAAGTAGTCCACGAACCCGGTCACCCCGATGATCGCCAACTCGAACTCGAGGCGCACCACGAGCTCCTCGTCGCGAGTGAGGCCGGAGTAGTCGGGGGCCTGGGGCTTCTGGCCCGCCGGGGGATGACGGATGCGCTCCAGCCGCTCGGCGATGGCGGGTTGCGCGGCGACCAGCGCGGGATCGAAGCCGTAGCGTTGCCGCAGGCCCTCGAGGCAGAGGTGATGCAGGTAGCCCGTCCGGTCGGTCTTCACCTCCGGGGGGAGGGGATAGCGCGGGTAGCGCTCGCTGCCCTTGGGGAAGGGGATCGCGAGGTCGCACATCTCGGCGACGAGCCGGGTGTTGGGCACGGCGTCAGGGACCTCCGCGAACAGGCGCGCCATCTCCGCGCCCGACTTCAGGTAGAATTCCTGGCCGGTGAAGCGCATCCGCTTCTCCTCCTCGATCTTGGCGCCCGTCTGGATGCAGAGCATCGCGTCGTGCGGGCCGGCGTCGGCCTGCCGCACGTAGTGCACGTCATTCGAGCAGACCACCTTCAGGCCGAACTCCTCGGCGAGCTGGAGCAGGCCGGGGATGATCTGGCGCTGCTCGGGCAGGCCGTGGTCCTGCAGCTCGACGAAGAAATTCTCGCGGCCGAAGATCTCCACGAAGCGCCCGCACGCGCGGCGCGCCTCCTCCTCGCGGCCGTGCAGCAGGTGCTGCGGGACCAGCGAGGCGAGGCAGCCGGTGAAGCCGATTAGGCCCTCGGCGTGGCGCGCCAGGGTCTCGAGGTCAGTGCGGGGCTTGTAGTAGAACCCCTTCAGGTGGGCGTCCGAGACGAGTTTCAGCAGGTTCTGGTAGCCCCGGAGGTTTTTCGCGAGCAGGCCCAGGTGGAAGATGGTCTTCCCCTCGTCGTCGTTGCGCCCGTGTTTCTCCAGCCGCGAGTGCTCGACCAGGTAGAGTTCGCAGCCGATCAGCGGCTTCAGGCCGCGGGCTTTCGCCTGTTGGTAGAACTCGATCGCACCGTAGAGGTTGCCGTGGTCCGTCAGCGCCATCGCGCCCATCCCCATCTCCACCGCCCGCTCCACCAGCCGGTCGATGCGGCAGCAGCCGTCCAGGAGACTGTAGTCGGTGTGGACGTGGAGATGGACGAACTGGGGATCGGCGGACACGCGCGGGCTGAGGGAAGCCGCTGCGCGTGGCCGGGCAAGAACCGAAACGTCCCGCCGCGCCGCGCGGGATTTGCGCTCGCCACGCGCGCCCGCCCGGACACGCTCTGCGCACCCCGCGCGCGGGTGTCCCGCGCGTCTCCCCCCGATGAGCTCCTCCGCCCCCGTGCCCGTGCCTGCCCCGCTCCCGGACCGGCTGCAGTCCCTCGATGTCTACCGCGGCCTGATTATGATCTCGCTCGCGTGCAACGGCTTCGGCCTCGCCGCGACGGCGCGCAACCACCTCAAGGCCGATCCGGACTCCGGTTTCTGGGGCCTGGTCCTGCACCAGTTCGAGCACGCCGAATGGCGCGGGGGCGGCTATTGGGACCTCATCCAGCCGTCGTTTATGTTTATGGTCGGCGTCTCGATGGCGTACTCCTACGTGCGGCGCCAGCGCGAGGGCGAGTCGTGGGGCCGGATGTTCGGGCACGCCTGCTGGCGGGCGGTGGCGCTCGCGGCGCTCGGCATCTTCCTCATCTCGAACGGCCGCAACGGCACCGAGTGGTCCCTGATGAACGTGCTCACGCAGATCGGCCTCGGTTACCCGTTCCTGTTTTTGCTCTGGGGGCGGTCCGTGCGGGTGCAGGCGGGGGCGGTGGCGGCGATTCTGCTCGGGACCTGGATCCTGTACGCCGCTTATCCGGCGCCGGGGATCGATCCGGCCGCGGGGGCGCCGAAGGCGGGCGTCACCGCCGCCTGGGCGCAGCAGCACCTCGCCGGGGTGGGCGCGGCCTGGCACAAGAACGTCAACGTCGGGCACGCGATCGACACCTGGCTCCTGAATCTGCTGCCGCGGTCGGATCCCTTCGTCTTCAACGGCGGCGGGTACCAGACGATCAATTTCCTGCCGTCGCTGGCGACGATGCTGCTCGGCCTGATGGCGGGCGAGTTGTTGCGCTCGGGGCGCGAGGCGCGGGACAAGGCCCGCTGGCTCCTGCTGGCGGGGATCGCGGGCCTGGCCTTGGGCCTGCTGGGCGCGGCCCTGGGGATCCCGCTGGTGAAGCGGATCTGGACGCCGAGCTGGGCCCTGTGGTCGACCGGCTGGTGCGCGCTGATCTTGGGCGGGCTGTACTGGGCGGTGGACGTGCAGCGGTGGCGCGGTTGGACGTTCCCGCTGGTGGTGGTCGGGATGAACTCCCTTGCCATCTACGTGATGGGGATGCTGCTGCGGCCGTGGACGGCGAAGACGTTCCAGACGCACCTCGGGTCGGACGTGTTCAAGGTGCTGGGCGCGGCGAACGCGCCGTTCGTGCAGGCGACCGTGGTGGGTCTGATGTTCTGGCTGGCCTGCTGGTGGCTCCACCGCCGCCGGATCTTCCTGCGCCTCTGAGCCGGACTCATTCAGTTGGTCGGGTCGCCCCGAGGCGATTTGACGGCCCCTTTCGGTTTGCGTCAGCCGCTCCACATACCCTCCGGGTATGCGTCGGGCTTCCTCGACCGAAATCGGCTCGCCCTCTCGCCCCGCCGCTCCGCCGCCAACTGCATGAGTCCGGCTGACGGAGCGCGGTCAGGAGCGGGATCCTCGGCTCAGATCTCCCCGAGCCGGACGCAGGCGGCCTCGCGGGCGGGGCCGGCGGGGACCAGCGGGGGGACCGCCTCCCGGCAGCGCGCGACCGCGTGCGCGCAGCGGGGATGGAAGGCGCAGCCCGACGGCGGGTTGATCGGCGAGGGCGGATCCCCCGGCAGCACCAGCCGCTGCCGCGTCCGCTCCACGTCCGGATCCGGCACCGGGATCGCGCTCACCAGCGCCTTCGTGTACGGGTGCTGCGGCCGCTCGATCACGTCCGCCGCCGTCCCCAGTTCCACGATCCGCCCCAGGTACATCACCGCGACCCGGTCGGAGATGTGCTTCACCACGGAGAGGTCGTGCGCGATGAAGATCAGGGTGAGGTCCATCTCCCGGCACAGGCCGGCCAGGAGGTTCAGGATCTGCGCCTGGATCGAAACGTCGAGGGCCGAGACCGGCTCGTCCGCCACGACGATCCGCGGCTCGAGGGCGAGGGCCCGCGCGATCGCGATCCGCTGCCGCTGGCCGCCCGAGAACTCGTGCGGGTACTTGCGCAGGAACCGCGGCGCCAGGCCGACGCGCTCCATCAGGCGGTGCACGCGGGCCGGGATCTCCTCCGCCGGGCAGACGCCGTGCACCCGGAGCGGCTCGGCCAGGGTGTCGAACACGGTCATCCGCGGGTTGAGCGACGCGTAGGGATCCTGGAAGATCATCTGCAGGTCCCGCCGGGCCGCCCGCACCTCCGCGGCGTCCGCGGTGGTCAGGTTGCGCCCGCCCAACAGCACGGTGCCCGCGGTGGTCGGCAGCAATTGCAGGATCGTCCGCGCCAGGGTGGATTTCCCGCAGCCGGATTCGCCGACGAGGCCCAGAACCTCGCCCTTCTTCACGCTGAGCGTGACGCCGTCGACGGCCTTCACCGTGCCCGCGTCGCGCCGGAAGATCAGCCCGCGGTGCAGCGGGAAGTGGGTCTTGACGTCGCGGAGCTCGAGGATCGGGGCGGACATCGGGCGGGAGGGCTCAGAGTTCTCCGGCGTGCGCGCGCGGGCACGCGTGGCGGTGGCCGGGGGCGGTCTCGCGCAACTCCGGTCGCTCGCCGCGGCAGGCCGCGACGGCGTGCTCACAACGGGCGGCAAACGCGCACCCCGCGACCGGCCGCGAAAGGTCCGGCGGCAGGCCCGGGATGGTGTAGAGGGTCGAGCCCTTGGCCTGCAGGGCCGGGATCGAGCGCTGCAGGGCGCGGGTGTAGGGGTGCTTCGGCGCGTGGAAGAGCGTCCGCGTGTCGGCCGTCTCCACGATGCGCCCCGCGTACATCACCTGCACGCGGTCGCACAGGCCCGAGACCACGCCGAGGTCGTGCGTGATGAAGATGACGGCCATCCCGAGCTCACGCTGCATCCGGCGGATCAGCTCCAGGATCTGCGCCTGCACCGTCACGTCCAGCGCGGTGGTGGGCTCGTCGGCGATCAGTAGCTCCGGCTTGGTGATGAGCGCCATCGCGATCATCACCCGTTGGCGCATCCCGCCGGAGAACTCGTGGGGGTAGAGGTCGAGCCGCCGCGCGGCATCGTTGATCCCGACCGCCTCCAGCATTGCGAGGCCGCGGCGCCGCGCCTCCTCCCGAGGCAGCCGCTCGTGAATCAGCAGCGGCTCGATCAGTTGGTCGCCGATCCGCAGGTAGGGGTTCAGCGACGTCATCGGATCCTGAAAGATCATCGCGATGCGCTTGCCGCGCAGGGCCCGTGCCTCCTCCGGCCGGCAGCGGAGCAGGTCCGTCCCCGCGAAGACCGCGCTGCCCCCCTCGATCCGCCCCGGCGGCTGCGGAATCAGGCCGAGGATCGAGTAACAAGTCACCGACTTGCCGGAACCGGATTCGCCGACGATGCCGAGGGTCTCGCCCCGCTCGAGACTGAAGCTCACCCCGTCAACGGCCCGCGTCACGCCGGTGCGGGTATGGAAGCTGGTCCGGAGATCGGTGACTTCGAGGAGCGGCACTGGGGAAAGGGGTCTAGACGGGAACTAGGCGGGGGAAATAGGCAACATCTCCCGCACGGCCGCCGCGACGTCCCCAGGCTTGAGCGCGGAGAGGTCGCCGCCGCCGTGGGGCGGGCAGCCCGGGGGCTGCAGCACGCGGTGCGGCGTGGCGAAGACCGGGCCGGTCCGGACTGGGTTGGTCGGGCCGAAGAGCGCGAGCACGGGCACGCCGAGGGCGTTGGCGAGGTGCATTCCCCCGGTGTCGTTGCTGACCAGCAGGTGGCAGGCGCCGAGCGCGGCGGCAAAGCCGGTCAGATCGGTCTCTCCCGCCCGGTTGCGCACGCGCCCTTCCGGCCAACCGGCGGCGACGGCGGCCGCGAGCGGGCGGTCCCCCGGGGTGCCGAACAACTCGAAACGCAACCCGGGCAACGCCTCGATCAGTGCCCGCCACGCGGGCACCGGCCAGCGCTTCGCGGGAAAGTTTTCCGACCCGACGATCAGGCCGATGGGCGCGTCTGGCCCCGGTTGCGGACGCGGGCCGAGTGGGCTGAGATCCGGCGACTCCGTGAGGCCGAAGTGGCGGAGGAACTCAGTCCAAAGCGCGAGCTGGTGCCGGCGCGATTCCTCCCCCTCCCCGGGCACCGGGAAGCGGTGCGAAAGCAGCGGCCGGCGCTGCCCGGCCCGGACGAGCCCGAAACGCTGGCGGGACCCGGCGCACCACGCCTCGAGGTCGCCGCGCAGGGACTGCGTGAACAGCAGCCAGACGTCCGGATGCTCCGCGGCCAGCCGGCGGAAGGCGCGGAAGTAGCCGGGCCCGCGCGCCGGCAGCGGAACGAAGCGGTCCCCGAGGCCCCACGCCTCAAGGAGCGGGCCGAATGCGGCGCGGCCGACGAGGACGAGTTCCGCGTCCGGCCGGCCCCGGCGGAGGGCGCGGAGGAGCGGCGCCGCCATCACCACATCGCCGAGCCAGTTCGGCAGGCGGATCCAGATCCGGGTTCGGCGGGGAGGGGTGGTGATTCCGCGGGCGCTCAGCTCGGCGGCGAGCAGGTTGCGCTTCGATTCGAGTCGGAATCGGAGCGCGGGTTGGTCCTGGTGTCGCCAGCGGTCGTGCGCCCAGAGCCACGAGGCGCACAGATCCTCGTCCGCCGTGAGCAGGTCCTCGAGCCACCGGTTGAGGCCGAACGTGACGGCCTCCGAGGTGCCGTTGTGCGTGAGTTCACGGGCCCCGATCTCGACGCGCCAGAAACCGTGGCGGCGCGGGTAGATCCCGTAGACGCGGGCCGAGAACTTCTCCGCCAGCAGGCCGGGCAGCTCGGTGGTCGCGCAGACGCGGCCGAACAGGGTGGTGAGCGCGCCCTGCAGCCCCGCATTCTGGTCGAAGAGGATGCCGACGAAACCGCGGCGCCGGAGAATCTTGAGGGCCTCGGCGAAGCCCTCCTTGCGCGAGAGCAGCCGCATCCCGAACCGCTCGCGGGCCGCGCGGACAAAACGGTCCGCGGCGGGGGAATCGAGCGGGCGGTAGATGATCCCGAACTCCGGGAACGTCCCCGGAACGGTGAGCGGCTGCGCGGTCTGCGCTTCCCAGTGCGCGAGGTGCGGTGAGCAGATCAGGGTGGGCGCCGGATCCGCCTGATGCCGGGCGTGCAACGCGAGCAACTCGGGTCCGGCCCAGGCGATGCGGCGCAGGCGCTCCGGGCCGAGGTAGGGCAGGGCGAGGGAGAGCAGTCCCGTCTCGACGAGGCGGCGGCAGCTCTCGCGGCCGATGCGGCGGCGCCAGGCCTCGTCCCGTTCCGGGAACGCGTGGTGCAGATTCGAAAGGATGAGCCGGCGGCGGCGCGGCAGGAGCAGGAAGATCGCGTCGCCGAGCGCGTGCGAAAGCAGGCGCAGCAGGCCCTCCGGGCAGAGCGCCGCGAGGCGGCCGAGGATTTGCAGGAGCGGGAGCAGCACGGGGAGGATTCGCCGCCGGTCGCCCGGCGCGCGGGGCGGGCTCAGCGTTCGCCCGCCTTGGCCGCGGCCTTGCGCTTGCCGCCGCCTCCCTTGGCGCGGCCCGCGCCCGCGTTCCGCCTCGCCTCGGCCTCGGCCTCGACCGCCTGCATAAAGGCGGCGCGCCGCGCCGGATCCTGACGCGCGCGGAACACTTCCAGCAGCGGGTCGCGGGTGCGGACCATCCAGGCCTCCAGCATCGCGGTGAGGCGTTCCTCCGTGGTGCGGTGCGCCGGCTGGCCGATCAGGTTGCGGAGGGCATCCGGGTCGGAGGCGTAATGATAAAGTTCCTCGGGGCGGCGGTGCTCGAAGAGGTCCAGCCGGGCGGCGAGCGCCGGGTCGGTGCGGGCGAGCGCCTGCATCCGCCGGAAGGTGTCGGTGCCGCGGGTCGCCGTCGCCATCACCCGCTTCCCGTCGGACCACGGGTTGAAGAGGTAGCCGTGCTCGCGGGTGATGATCGTCCGCATCGGGTGCCGGTGGCCGCCGGAGTTCTCGTTGTACTCCGCCACGATGTGGTCGCGTCCCTCCTGCCGTTCCCCGCGCAGCACCGGGGCGAACGAGCGGCCGTCAACCCCGGTCGGCAGCGGGAGGCCCAGCATCTCGAGGACGGTGGGCAGCAGGTCCACCCCGGAGACGAGATGGCGGTCGTCCACGGCGCCGGCGCGGGTGACGCCGGGCCAGCGCACCATCCACGGCGTGCGCGTGCTGTGGAAGTAGAGCTGGGTCTTGGCGAAGGGCAGGGGCATCCCGTGGTCCGAGAGGAACATCACGACGGTGCGCTCCTCCTCGCCGGATTCCCGGAGGGCCGCGAGGATCGTGCCGAGCCCGTCGTCCGCGCGGCGCACCGACGAGTGGTAGCGCGCGAGCTCGGCCCGCACCTTGGGGTCGTCGAACAGGAATCCCGGCATCGGGACCTCGCCGGGAGTGAACACGCGGCTTGGCCGGTAGCGCGCGTCGGCGGCCGCGTCCTCGCCGAAGAACGGCTTGTGGGGATCCGCGAGGTTGAGATTCAGGAAGAACGGTTTCCCCGCGCGGCGGGCCTCGGCGATCCCGCGGCGCGCGCTCTCCCCGTAGGAGCCGGGATCCTTCTGGTGGAGCAGCGTGCCGTCCGGCCGCCGGTCGAGGATCACGTCCCAGCCGGGGTAGGGAGAGTAGGGAGTCGAATGTTCCACCTTGTGCCGGATCCCGGTGTAATAGCCGGCCGCGCGCAGCAGGTCCGAGAGGTGGGGCCAGCCGGGATCACGCACCTGGTAAAAGCCCTCGATGCGGTTGTTGTGCGGGTAGCGCCCCGAGAAGAGCACGTTGCGCGAGGGCATGCAGTTGCCGACCTGCACGAAGGCGTGCACGAAGCGCAGGCTGGTCCCCGCGAGCCGGTCCAGCTCCGGCGTCGCCCCGGGCAGCGGGCATCCGTAGACGCCGAGCGAATCGCAGCTCAGGTCGTCGGCGGTGACCAGCAAGAGGTTCCAGCGCGGCGTCGCGGCGAGGAGTGGCGCGGCGAGGGCGAAGAGTAGGGCGAGGCGGCGGGGTGGCATCGGATGCGGGCGAGCGAGCCGGAAGCGGTCCGCCGCGTCAACCGCGCCCGCGGGCGTTTTGGGGTTGAAACGGAGGGCCGAAAGCGCGGACTCACCGCAGCCCCTTCCCCCTCAACCGAATGAACATCGGCGGCGCCGGCACCACGCAGAACACCTATGACGCGATCGTCGTCGGCTCCGGCATCAGCGGTGGCTGGGCCGCGAAGGAGCTGACCGAGAAGGGCCTCCGCACACTGCTCCTGGAGCGCGGCCGCGACGTGAAGCACGGGGACTACCCCACGGCGATGATGGAGGCGTGGGAGTTCCCCGGCCGCAACCGGCGCTCGGGCACCGAGCTCGAGCGCCAGGCGAAGCAGAACCGCACCGGCTACACCACCCACCCGGCGTCGGCGCACTGGTTCGTCGATGACGTCGACAACCCGTATTCCGAGGACCGGCCGTTCGACTGGATGCGCGGCTACCACGTCGGGGGCCGCTCCCTGCTCTGGGGCCGGCAGTCCTACCGTTTCAGCGAGCAGGATTTCGAGGCCAACGCGGTCGATGGGGTGGGCGTCGACTGGCCGATCCGCTACCGCGACCTCGCCCCGTGGTACGACCACGTCGAGCGGTTCTCCGGCATCAGCGGCCAGCGGGAGGGCCTCGCGCAGCTGCCGGACGGGGAGTTTCTCCCGCCGATGGCGATGAACTGCCTCGAGCAGGACATCCGCGGCCGGCTGGCGGATAAGTTCAACGGCCGGGTGATGACCATCGGGCGCGCGGCCAACCTCACCGTGCCGCATCTCGGGCGCGGCTCCTGCCAGTACCGCAACCGCTGCATCCGCGGCTGCCCCTACGGCGGCTACTTCAGCAGCAACTCCGCCACGCTCCCCGCGGCCTACGCCACCGGCCGGTTGACGCTCCGGCCCTTCTCGATCGTCACCGAGGTGATCCCCGCCGCGGACGGCAAGCGCGCGGCCGGGGTGCGCGTGATCGACGCGGAGACGCGCGAGGTGATCGAGTTCCGCGCGCGGGTCGTGTTCCTCTGCGCGTCCGCGGTCGCCTCGACCTTCATTCTCCTGAACTCGCGCTCCGACCGCTTCCCGCAGGGCTTCGGCAACGACAGCGGCGAGCTCGGCCACAACCTGATGGACCACCACTTCAAGGTGGGCGCCGCCGGGATCTCCGACCGCTTCGCCGACCGGTACTTCCGCGGGAACCGGCCGAACGGGATCTACATCCCCCGCTTCCGGAACCTCGACGCGGCCACCCGGCGCAAGGACTACCTCCGCGGCTTCGGTTACCAGGGCAGCGCCAGCCGCCTCGACTGGGCGCGACCCATCCGCGAGCTGAGCTTCGGCGCCGGGCTGAAGGCCGACCTCATCCGGCCGGGCCCGTGGCGGTTCGGGATCGGGGCGTGGGGCGAGTGCCTTCCGTACCACCGCAACCGGCTCTACCTGAACCCGGCGGTGCGCGACAAGTGGGGCCAGCCCACGGTCACGTTCGACTGCGCGTGGCAGGAAAACGAGCTCGCGATGCGCAAGGATATGCAGGCGGCGGCGGTCGAGATGCTTGAGGCCGCGGGCCTCCGGGACGTCCGCGGCTTCGACGACGGCAGCGCCCCGGGGCTTTGCATCCACGAGATGGGCACCGCGCGGATGGGCCGCGACCCGCGCACCTCCGTCCTGAACGCCTGGAACCAGGTCCACGCGGCGCCGAACGTCTTCGTCACCGACGGCGCCGCGATGACCTCCAATTCCTGCGTCAACCCCTCCCTCACCTATATGGCGCTCACCGCGCGCGCCTGCGACCACGCGGTCGCGGAGATGAAGCGGAATCACCTGTGAACCCGCCGGCCCTCGCCCCCTGCACCCGCCGCGAGGCGCTCGTCCGCGCGGCCGCCCTCGCCGGGCTGAGCCTCACGCCAGCGTGGCTTGACCGCGTCCTCGCCGCCGCCGTCGCCCCGGCGGCGACGCTCCCCCCCGCGCGGGCGGCGGTCCTCGCCGCGGCGGCGGAACGGATTTTGCCCCGCACCGATACGCCCGGCGCGGCCGACGTCGGTGTGCCGGCCTTCCTCGCCCGCCTGCTCGAGGGGTACGTGCCCGCGGCGGACCGCGACGCGGTGATGGCGGGCCTCGACGCGCTGGAGGCGGCGGCGCGCGCGGCCCACGGGCGGGGTTTCGCCGAGGTGCCCGCGGCGGGTCAGGATGCCCTGATTCGAGCCGCGGCGGAGGCGGGCGGGCCGTTTTTCCCGCTGCTGCGCGAATACACGCTGCTAGGTTACTTCACCTCGGAGCGGGTCGGCCGCGAGGTCCTGCACTACGATCCGGTGCCCGGGCGCTGGGAGCCCTGCGTGCCCCTCGCGGAGGTCGGCGACCGGCTCTGGACCCGCTGAAGGCCGGTCCGGGAATGGCGGGGGTGGGAGGAGCCGCGGCGACACCTGCAGCACATCCGCCGCTCAGAGCAGCAGCAGGGCGGGGCTCTCGAGCAGCGTCTTGAGGGCGTTGAGGTACTGGGCGCCGACGGCGCCGTCGACCACGCGGTGGTCGCAGGACAGCGTGACGGTCAGCGTGTGCCCGATCTCGATGCGCTCGCCGCGCACCACGGGTTTCCGCACCACCGCGCCGACCGCGAGGATGGCGGCGTTGGGCGGGTTGATGATCGCGCTGAAACGGGGGATGCCCATCATCCCGAGATTGGAGACGCAGAAGGTGCCGCCGGTGAATTCCGCCGGGGCGAGCTTCTTCTCCTTGGCGCGCTTGCCGAGGGACTTTGCTTCGGTGGAGATCGCGAAGATCGACTTCAGGTGCGCGTCGCGCACGACCGGGGTGATCAGGCCGTCCTCGATCGCGACCGCGAAGGAGACGTGTGCGGCGGCGAAGTATCGGATCTGATGGCCCTCCCACGAGGCGTTGACCCCGGGCACGCGGCGCAGCGCCTCGGCGCTGGCCTTCAGGATGAAATCATTGACCGACAGCTTCACCCCGTCGCCCTCGAGGGCGGCATTGAGCTGCTCCCGGAGCGTGGCCAGCGGGGCGGCGTCGATCTCGATCTCGACGTAAAAATGGGGCAGCTGGGTCTTGGATTCCAGCAGGCGCCGGGCGATGGCGCCGCGCATATTGGAGACGGCGACGGTGCGCTCCTCCTGAATCGGGCCCTTGGCGAGGACTGAGCCGGCGGTGGCGCGCCCCGCCAAGGCGGGGGCCGCGGCGGCAGCAAGGACATCGGCGCGGCGGATGCGCCCGCCGGGGCCGGAACCCTGAATGCGGGCGAGGTCGAGTCCCTTGGCCGCGGCCAGTTTGCGGGCGAGCGGCGAGGCCTTGATCCGGCCGGCCGGGGCCGGGGCGGGAACGGGGGCCGGGGTGGCAGCGGCCACGGGGGCTGGTGCCGGCGCCGGAGCCGCGGGCAAGGCCGGGGCGGCGGCGGGAGCAGGCGCAGCGGCGGCCGCGGGAGCCCTGGGCGCGGGGGCCGGCGCGGCCTCGCCGGGCTTGCCGATGGCGCAGAGCGGGGCGCCGAGGGCGACCTGGGAACCGCCAGGGGCGTAAATCTTGAGGATCGTGCCGTCGAAGAAGCACTCCAGCTCCATCGTCGCCTTGTCCGTCTCGACCTCCGCGAGCATATCGCCCGCCTTCACGACGTCGCCCTCTTTCCTCAGCCATTTGGCCAGCGTGCCCACCGTCATGGTGTCGCTGAGCTTGGGCATTTCGATGATGTTGGCCATGGCGGTGCGGGAAGCTGGGTTCAGGCGAGCGTCTCGAGGGCGGCCTGGAGGACGCGGCGCGGGTTGGGGAGCTGCTCGACCTCGACGGGCGGGCTGTAGATCGCGGGCGCGTCGACGGTCGCGAGCCGGTGGATGGGGCCGTCGAGCTCATCAAAGGCCTCCCGCTGGATCATATAGGCCAGCTGGGAGCCGACGGAGGCGAAGGGCTTCTGCTCCTCGACGATCAGGACCCGGTGGGTCTTCGCGACGGACTTTAGGACCGAGTCGAAGTCGAGGGGGCGGATGGTGCGCAGGTCGAGGACCTCGGTGGAGATCCTGTGCTCGCGCTCGAGCACCTCGGCGGCGGCGAGCGAGTGCAGGACGGAGCGCCCGTAGGTGACGATCGTCAGATCCGTGCCGGCGCGCTTCACGTCGGCGAGGCCGAGCGGCACCACGTGCTCCCCGGCGGGCACCTCGCCCTTCTCCCCGTAGAGCATCGTGTTCTCGAGGAAGAAGACCGGGTCGTTGTCGCGGATCGCGGACTTGAGCAGGCCCTTCGCGTCGGCGGGGGTCGAGGGCACGACCACCTTCACGCCGGGGTGGTTGGCGAGGACGTTCTCCGGCGTGTGCGAATGGGTGGCGCCGACGTTGGTGCCGCCGTTGGCCGGGCCGCGGATCACGATCGGGCAGTGGATCTGGCCGCCGCTCATATAGCGCACGTTGGCGGCGTTGTTCAGGATCTGGTCGAAGGCGACGGAATAGAAGGACCAGAACATCAGCTCCATCACGGGGCGGACACCGAGCATCGAGGCGCCGATGCCGACGCCGATGAAACCGGCCTCGCTAATGGGGGTGTCTACAATGCGCTGGGGGCCGAAGCGGGCGAGCAGGCCCTCGGTGACTTTGTACGCACCGTTGAACTGGGCGACTTCCTCGCCCATGACGACGACGTTGGGATCGCGTTCCAGCTCCTCGGCAAGGGCGTGGCGGACGGCTTCGCGGTAAGTGATGACAGGCACGGTGGAAAGGGGCTGCGGCGGTCCGTTCAGGTGAAGAAGAGGCGTCCCTGCGAGCGGCGGTCCGCGGGGTTGTCCGCCTCCCAGTAAACATCGGTCTGGATGTCCGCCGGGGTGGGGAAGGGGCTGGCCTCCGAGAAGTCAGCCGCGACATCAGCCTCGGCCCGCGCCTCCGTGTCGATCTGTTCCGCAAGGGCAGGGGTGAGCACGCCCTCGGCCAGCAATTTGTCCTGGAAGAGCTGGATCGGGTCCCGCGTGCGGCGGTACTCCTCGATCTCCTGCTTGCTGCGGTAGGTGTTGTCCGGATCGGCGACCGAGTGACCCCGGTAGCGGTAGGTGTCGATCTCGACGGTGCTGGGCTTGCCGGTCTCGCGGGCGAGGGTGAGGAACTTGTCCATCATCGCGCGGACCTCGTAGACGTCGTGGCCGCTGCACTGGCCCCACTGCATATCGTAGCCGGCCGCGCGCTGGGCGAGTTCGCCGGCGGAGGAGCGCGCCTGGCTCGTGCCCATCGAGTAACCGTTGTTCTCGATCACGAAGACCACGGGCAGGTTCCAGAGCGAGGCCAGGTTGTAGGCCTCGTGCACGGCGCCCTGGTTCACGGCGCCGTCGCCCATAAAGGCCATCGCGGCGCCCTTGAGGCCCTTGTACTTGAGCCCGTAGGCGAGCCCGGCGCCGAGGGGGATCTGGCCGCCGACGATCCCGTGGCCGCCCCAGAAATTCCGCGAGGGGTCGAAGTAGTGCATCGAGCCGCCCTTGCCCTTGGAACAGCCCGTGGCCTTGCCGTAGAGCTCGGCCATCAGCGGCTTCGGGTCCATCCCGACGGCGATCGCGTGCCCGTGGTCGCGGTACGCGGTGATGACGTGGTCGTTGGGCCCCATCAGCGAGCAGCAGCCGACGGCGACGGCCTCCTGGCCGATGTAGAGGTGGAGGAAGCCGCCGATCTTCTTCGCCTGGTAGGCACGGAGGCTGCGCTCCTCGAAACGGCGGATGCGCACCATCTTGCGGAAGAGCTCAACCCTGTCCTCCGGGGTCAGGCGGGCGTTCACGGGCGCCTGCGCGTGATCGGGGGCGGAGGGAGGGGAGGCTTCCTTGGCGGTCGGTTTCTTGCTCACGGAGAACGAAGGTAAAGGACCAAGCTGCGGCTGCGGTTCCGGCGAATCAAGCGCGGAGATTGCCGCCGGGCGCGGTCAGGACCTCCTCGAGTTCGATCCGCAGCGGGCGGCCGGGGGCGCAATCCGCCTTCAGCGCCACGAAGCCGTCGCGGTGCCGGTCAAAGAGGGGCCAGAGGGCCTGGCGGTCAGTGTCGGGGAGCGGCAGGGCGTCGATCGCGGCGCGGGAGAAGAAGGCGAACCGGCCCTCGTCAATGGGCGGTGGGAGCGCGCGCAGGGGCACGCGGCAGCGGAAGAGGAACATCAGCCAATGGGCGTGGCCCTCGTAGGCCTTCTCCGCGATCATCGCGAACAGGTGGAAATCCGCCGTCGCGACGCGATGGCCGGTCTCCTCGAAGGTTTCCCGGACGGCGCACTCGAAGGGGGATTCCCCCCGCGCGGTCTCCAGCTTGCCCCCGATCGGGCTCCACACGCCCAGGTTGGGCGCCTTGGCCCGCAGCATCAGCAGCAGTTCCCCGGCCTCGTTCTCGAGGAAAACCAGGACGGCGAGTTTGTGGGCCAGCGGGGCAGGGGAGGACATATGCCGCGAAAAGTTTAAGCGTGACCCCGGCTTGGGGGCGCTCAACTTTTTTCCGGTGCTCCGCCTCACCCGCGTTCTCGCCTGGGTCCTCGCGCTTCCGTGGGCCGCGGCCGCCCCGGGCCCCGCGCCGGCCGTCGAGGTGATGAACCTGCGCACCAGCCAGGTGCGTCCGGCCAATGGCGGCCCCGCGTGGCTGGAGACGACCCTGGCGCTCAACGTGCGGCCGGCGGGCGGCGGGCCCTCGCCGGTGGTCTCGGCGGTGCGGGTCGCCCTCCTGATGGCCTTCGAGCTCCCGGCTCCTGCCGGCGGCCCCCGCCGGACACAGGCGTACGCGGCCGCGTTGGAGTGCGTCGCCCTCGAGCCCGGGCGCACGGAGGTGCGGTTCTACCTGCCCCCGGAAATCCTCAAACGGGACCAGATCCGTACGGACCCCAAATTTTGGGGGGTCGAACTGACCGCGGGAGGCGAGGCGCTCCCCGCCGCGCGCACGGCGTACTCCGCCAACCTCGGCACGCCCGCCGCGCGGACGGATTTCCAGCGGCGCTGGGCGGCAGCAGCGGCCGCGAACGACGGGATCCTGCAGCCCCAGCATCTCACGCCTTTCGCGCTGGAGTACCCGCGTTCGACGCCTTCCGTCGTCCGCCGAGAACCGCGCTGAAGGTTCGCCGTAACCATAATACGCTTGCCGCGTCTCGCCCCATTTGAAATCGCCTTACTCCTTCTTGCCCAATTATGCGCCCCCCCCGCATCCTCGCCGTTGATGTCGGCGCCGGCCACGTCGCCTGCGGGGTGTTTTCCGTCGGCGCGTCGGGCCGGCTGGTGCTGCAGCAGTTCGCGCTGGAGCCGCACAGCCCCGATCCCGCGCACGACAACCGTTGGTCGCTGGAGGTGGCGCAGTCCCTGGGTGCGATCGTCGCCCGCCGCCGCCTCGGGGGCCTCGCCGCCCTCGCGGTTCCCGGGCACCTGGCGCTGACCAAGTTCATCAAGACGCCCTCCGTCGCGAAGGAGAAGCGGGGCCGGATCGTCGCCTTCGAGGCCGCCGAGAACATCCCCCACGCGCTCGAGGAGGTCGTCTGGGACCACGCCGTGATCGCGGACGACGGCTTCGACCTCGAGGTGCTGCTCACCGCGGTGAAGTTCGAGGCGATGCAGGCGCTCTGCACGGCGGCCGACGCCGCCGGCTTCCCGGTGGAGCGCGCCACGCCCGCCGGGGTCGCGCTGTACCACGCCTTCCGGCACACGCACCCGCAGCAGGCCGAGCCGGTGATCGTCGCCAACGTGGGCGCGCGCACCACCACGCTGCTCTTCGCGGAGGGCGAGCGCTTCTCGCTCCGCAGCCTGGGGCTGGCGGGCAACGCGGTCACCCAGGCCATCGCCGACGAGTTGCGCATCGATTTCGCCTCCGCGGAGACGCTCAAGCTGCAGGTCCTCACCGGGCAGACCGACCTTCCGGCCAACTCGCCCTCGCGCGCGGCGGTGCAGCGTGCGGCGGCCACCTTCTGCTCCCGGCTGCAGCTCGAGATCACCCGCTCGGCCGTAAATCACCGGCGGCACACGGGCGCGAGTCCCGCGGTCGCCGTGTACCTGACGGGTGGCGGGTCGTTGCTCGCCGAGCTTCCCGCCGTTCTCGCCGAAAAGCTGCGGCTGCCGGTCGAGCGCCTCGAGGTCCTGCGCCAAGTGGATGTCGCCGCGGATGCCCGGGCGGGCGGCGCCGAGAATTCCGCCGCCGTGCTCGCGGACCTCGTCGGCCTCGCCACCCGGCTGGTCAACCCCGGCGAGCAGGAGCCCAGCCTGCTGCCGCCCGCGCTCACCCGGGCGCTGGCCTTCCGCAAGCGCCAGCCGAGGCTGCTCGCCGCCGCCGCCGCCGCGACCCTCGCCTTCGCGCCCCCCGCCTATTTCTATCACCACGTCACCCGCGGTCTCCAGGAACAGGTTTCCCGGTACGACGGGCGGCTCATGCCGTTGCGCTCGGTGCAGAACCGCAATGATGGCAACCTCCGGCAGATCGCCGAGGCGGGGCGCCAGATCGCCGCCCTCAAGGGGGCTTACGAGACCAAGGCCAATTGGGTGAACTTCCTCGCCGGGCTCCAAGAGCGGCTGGTCCAGATCGAGGACGTCTGGCTCGACCGCCTCCAGGTGCAGCGCCCGCCCGTGGAGGAGACCGCCCTCGCGGACGCCCCCCCGCCCCCGGAGGAGCCCGCGCCGGCCGGCCAAGCCCCCGCTCCCGCCGCCGCGGTGGAGCCCCCGCCCGCGCCCAAGGGCCCGCCCGTCCGCCTCGCCCTGAGCGGGCGACTGCTCGACGTGAAGAACCCGCAGTCGAAGGTCAGCCCGGAGTCGATCGAGCGGGTGAAGCGACTGCTGGCCGGTTTCGCCGGCTCGCCGTTCGTGACCGCGGTGGAGAACGAGCGCTTCGACACGAGCCAGAACGGCATTCTGCGCTTTGATTTCACGCTGGTGATCAACCCGCGGCAGACCCTCTGAGCGCCCCCGATGAACTGGTACCGTCACTATCCGGGATTTGCGATCGGCCTCACGCTCTGCGGGCTGGTCGCCGCGGGGGAGATCGCGTTGGGCGTGGAGCGGTGGATGGCCTCCCGCGCCGAGGCGACCCGGCTGCAGCAGCGCCGCGCCGAGCTTGAGGGGATGGGCCAGCTCAATCCCGCGCCGACGCGCGAGGTGGCGGCCGCGATCGAGGCCGACCTCGCCCGGGCGCAGGCCGCGTTGGCGTCGATGAAGGCGGAACTTTCCGGTCAGCCGGCCGCGACCGAGAAGCTGCGCGCGGCCAAGGTGCCCGCCGCGCGGACGGACGCGTTCTTTGACCTCGCGACGTACGTGGAGCGGGTCAAGGAGGCGGCCGCCAAGGCCGGCGTGCAGCTCCGCCCGGAGGCGGCCCGGGCCGGCTTCGCGCAGTACGCGAACGAGGGTCCCGAGACGGACCGCATCGAGCCCGTCTTCCGCCAGCGCCAACTGGCCGAGCACCTGATGAACCTCCTGCTCGAGGCCCGTCCCGAGGCGATCCTCGCGGTCCGGCGGGAACGTCCCCGGACGAAGGCCGAACGCGAGGCGGAGGCGCAGGCGATCGCCAACGGCCAACCGCCGCCGGCCCCGGAAGGAGGCGACGGCCCCGACTTCTTCGCGCTGGATCCCCGGGGCAGCGCGCGCGTCCCCGGCTTCGTGGAGACCAGCGCCTTCCGGCTGACCTTCCAAGGTGAGACCGCCGCGCTCCGCCAGTTCCTGAACCGGCTCGCCGCCTTCGAGCTGCCGTTCGTGGTTCGCGAGATCGAGGTCGAGCCGGTGAGCGCCGAGGATGCCGCGGCGGACGCCCCCGTGGCCGCTCCGGTGGTCGCGCTGCCGAACGCCGCGCCCGCGGCCCGCGAGCCGTCGCCCGCCCTCGCCGCCAAGGGGCCCGTGCAGACCCCGTTGGTGCCGAAATCAACCTCCCGCTTCTCCGTCACGGTGGAGCACCTTGAGCTCCTCACCCCGCCGCCCGCCGAGGGCGCCGCGGAGGCGGCCAACCCCTGACCCGGCACCCCGTCGCATGGCCGCCCTCCCCAGCGAAAAAATCTACCTCGGACTTGCCCTGCTGGTCGTCGCCGGCTCCGCCGCCGGCTTTGGCACGCTGGTGCTGCGGCAGGAACACGCCGACGCGGTGCCGCTGCCCGCGGTGCAGTTGAGCGAGGAGCTCTACGCCGCGAAAGCCGTCGCCGCGCCCCCCGTGAAGGTCGAGGCGTGGTCCGCCCCGGCCCCGCAGACCCGCGGCCGGGAGTGGGTCTACGACGCTTTCTCGCCCCCCGAGATCTATTACAACAGCCGTTCACGGCAGTTTTCGGTCAAACCGCCCGCGAGCCTGGTCGAGGGTGACGCGTCCGCGCCGTTCGGGCTCGAGCTGGTCGGAGTGCGGCCGGAGCCCTTCCGCCTCCAGTTGATCGGCTACGTGGGCGCCGCCGGCAATTGGCGCGGCACCTTCCAGAACACCCGGACCGGCGAGGTGTTCCTTGCCGCCGCCGGGCGCCGTCTGCCGACCCTTGGACTCACCATCCGGAGCCTCGACGTCGGGAGCCAGCCCGTGGCCGTCGCCGAGAGCATGACCACCCGCCAGCGCGTCGCCTCGGCCGTGGTGCGCGATGAGCAGTCCGGGCGCGACGTCACGCTGACGCACCGCGAGCGCGTCTACACCGGCACTTTGTTCGCCTTTGTCGCGGCGCCGGGGCAGTCCGCGACCCGCGAGGTCCGGTCCGGTGATTCCTTCAAGCTGGGCGAGGCCACCTACCGGATCGAGAAGATCGAGGCGACGCCACCCTCGGTCGAAGTGCTGAAGGAGGCCGCGAGCCTTTCCCAGCCCGACCGGCGGATTTTGCTGCCCCGCGAACCCGAGGCCCCCGAGGAGGGGAACCCCGTGCCGACCTCCTGACCCTTTCCCCGCCAATCCTTTCCTCTGCAATGAATACCCGCCCCGTCCCCGTGTCCCTGTTCGTCGCGCTGGCCGCCGCCCTTTGCTGCTTGGCTCCCGTCGCGCGCGATGTCCGGGCGCAAACCCCCACGGACACCAAGATCCGCCTGATGGCCGAGGCGCTCCGCGCGCGTGACGCAGGGGATCTGGCAGCGGCTCAGGAGGCCCTCGCCCGGCTCGCGGCGCTCAGCCCCGATGACCGAGCGGTGCAGCGGCTCCGGGCCGAGGTCGAGGCCCAGGCCCGCGCCCGTCCCGCCGCCACCCCGGTCGCGGCGGCGCCGGCGCGAACGGCCCCGGCGATGGTCGAGGTGCGCATCCCGGATCCGGCCCAACCGCCCCCGCCGTCCGCCCCGAGCCCGGAGCAGGAGGCCGAGGCCCTCGCTCGCGCGGAGACCGCCCGCCTGGAGCAGCTTGTCGCCACCGCGCAGACGCAGCTCTCCACCGCCCGCACGCAGGCCCGCGGGGGCCGCTACGAGGAGGCCATCACCACGGTGGACGCCGCCATCGCGGCGCTGCCCGCCAACCCGGTCACTCAGAAGGTCGCCGGCGACCTCCGGGCCGAGAAGGCCTCCGCCCTGCTCGACCGCGCCCAGGCGTTGGTCCGCGGTGGAGACATCGCCGGGGCGCGCGCCGCGATGATCGCCCACGATCAGCTGGCCAGCCCGAACGCCCGCGCCGCCGGGATCGAACGCCAGATCGCGCGCGCCGAGACGCGGCCGCTGGCGGCCGGCGTCGATCCGGCCTTCGTCTCCGACCGTGCCGCCACCGCCCAGCTCATCGCGAAGGGTCGGGCCCAGTACGTCGCGGGCGACTTGGATGGGGCGCAGGAGACCTTCCGCGGCATCGAGGCGCAGGAACCCGACAACACCGTCGCCAAGGGTTTCCTCCTCCGGATCGCCGAGGAGAAGACCGAGATGGGCGCGCTGAACCGCGAGAAGACCCGCGCCCAGTTGCTCGAGGAGGTCGCGAAGAGCTGGCAGCGCCCCGGGATTTACCAGGAGCGCCCCCGCGAGGCCGATCGTGCGGCCGCCGTCGGCCCGCTCGCCCAGAAGCTTTCCCAGATCACGCTGCCGGCGGTCAGCTGGACCCGGGCCCCGATCGGTGACGTGGTCGCCGCCCTGAGCGCGATCTCCGAGGAGTTCGACAACTCTGGCACCCCGGGCGCCAAGGGCGTCAACGTCGTCCTCATCGACACCAGCAACAAGAACCCCCTGGTCACGCTCACCCTGCGCAACGCCACCCTCAAGCGGGTCCTCGATTTCGTCACCGAGGCCGTCGGCTACCAGTACGAGGTGCAGGCCGACGCGGTGGTGGTCCGCCCGGGCGGCGAGACCACGACGCTCGAGACCCAGTTCTTCCCGGTCACCCGCGCCACGGTGCTGCGGATGACCGGCATCACCAGCGCGGCCTCCGCCACCGCTTCCCGCGAGGGTGGGGCGGCGGGCGAGGCCGAGTCCGCGGCGCCCGGCGGCGAGGCCGCCGCGATGAAGGCCTTTCTCCAACAGGCTGGTGTCAGCTTCACCGTCGAGGGCAGCTCGCTCGCCTATGACGGGTCCGCGATCCTCGTGACCCAGACCGCGCGCAACAACGAGCGCATCCGCAACATCCTCGCCCGTTACAACGACGTCCGCCAGGTCGAGATCGAGGCCAAGTTTATGGAGGTGCAGGAGGGGGCGCTCGAGGAGCTCGGGGTCACCTGGAACCTGAACCGCCGCGGCATCGCCCGCGTCAACCCGTCCACCGGCGCGCCCGTGCTCGACGTGAATGGCCGCCAGATCTTCGACCCGCAGGAGACCTATACCAGCGCCGGGGTCACCCGCCCCCTGGTCGGCGCCTTCCCGAGCACCTCGAACGCGAACGCGCTCGTCATCAAGGATCCCGCGATCTCTCTGTCGGAAACCGATCCGAACCAGACGCAGGGCCAGTTGCGGGTTCCGGTCTCGCCCACCGGCGTGCCCGGCAGCGTCCAGCTGGCGGCCACGGCCAACGCCCTCGCGAACATCGTCGGCTTCGTGGGTGAGTTCGATGTCAGCGCGGCGGTCCGCGCCCTCTCGCAGAAGCAGGGCACCGACCTGCTCAGCTCGCCCAAACTGACGGTGCTCTCCGGCAACCCCGCGAACATCACCGTCGCCCAGGAACTGCGCTACCCGCAGAGCTACGGCGAAATCCAGAGCCAGGTCGGCACCGGCGCGGTCGCCGGCGGCGCGGCCGGCGTGACGATCACCGCCGGGACGCCGCAGGAGTTCACCGCCCGCAATGTCGGCGTGGAACTCAAGGTGACGCCCACCGTGGAGGAGGACGACTACAGCATCAGCCTCGACCTGAACCCCCGGGTCACCGAGTTCGAGGGCTTCGTCGAGTACGGCGGCCCCAGCGTCGCCATCTCGGGCACCACCACGGTCACCGTGCCGCCGGGCTTCTACCAGCCGATCTTCTCGGTGCGCGACATCTCGACCAAAGTCACGATCTGGGACGGCGCGACGCTCGTGATGGGCGGCCTGACCCGGGAGGAGGTCAAGAAGGTGAATGACAAGATCCCGTTCTTCGGGGACCTGCCGCTCGTGGGCCGGCTCTTTCGCTCGAAGGGCGAGAGCGCCCAGAAGCGCAACCTGCTGATCTTCGTGACGGCCAACCTCGTCAGCCCGGGTGGGTCGCCCAAGAAGCAGAACCTCAAGAGCACGCCCGCCAACTCGCTCTTCCAGAACCCGACGATCGTGACCCCGGCCAGCGCCGAGCCGCGCACCCGCAGCAGCGCGAAGTAACCCGCCCCGCCGCCCGCCATGCCTCCCTCCTTCCGCCGCGTCTCGTCGGTGCTGGCCGGCCTCGCCGCGCTGGCCGCCGCCCCGGTTGCGCTCGGCACGCCGTCGATTAGCAGTTTGACCCCCGCTTCGGGTTCCATCTCCGGGGTGGTGAGTACCCCCTCAGGGCAGCCCATCACGGTCACAGCCACGCCGACTGCCGGGGCCTCCATTGTTTCCGTGGTGGTCTCGGTGAACGGGAGCAGCCTTGGTAACGCCACGCTGACTGCGCCTTCGACCTACTCCTTGCCCTGGTTCCCGAGCGTCGCCGGCACCTACACCATCTCAGCCACGGTAACCGACAACTCGAACAACACTGCGGCCTCGCCGAACAACCTGACCGCCTCCAGCACTATCACGATTCCCGCGGCCCGCTCGGCGCAGGTTCTCGCCCCGTCGAACAACGGCTCCCTGGTGCTCAATTCCAAGGTCTTCCTGCGCGCCTCCGCCGCGATGTCCGACGGGGTGGTGCAACGGGTGGACTACCTGCTCGATCCCGGAACTCCGGGCGAGAGGCTCCTGACGTCCGCCAACCAGTCACCCTTCAACGCTGCCTACACGGTCTCCGGGGTAGCGGTTGGCACCCACGTGTTGATCGCGCGTGCGACCGCGAGTGACGGCGTGACGACCTTCGATTCGCCTCCGGTGAACATCAACGTGGTGTCCGCGGTGGGCAGCCCTCCCGTGCCCAGCCTGACCTCGCCCGCTGCGGGCGCCTACGTCGCCACCAGCACCGCCATCACCCTCGCGGCCACGGCTAGCGACCCGGACGGGTTCATTCCGAGCACCCCGGGTGGCGGCCTCACCTTCTTCGCGGACGGCGACCCGATCGGCACGGATCTCACCGCTCCCTACACGGTCTCCTGGACCCCGACCGTGGCGAAATCCTACTCGCTCGTGGTGCAGGCGGTGGACGATCGGGGAAATACGGGGCAGTCCGCGCCCCTCATTGTCAACGCGGTTGCCTCGCTTCCCACCGTCACCCTTTCCGCCCCGACCACCGCGACGCTGGCCGCCGCAACCACCCTCAGCGCGACCGCCTCCGGCAGTGCCGGGGAGTCGGTCGCCACCGTCCGGTTCCTGGTTAACGGCGTGCCAGTCAGCGGTCTTCTCGGGACTGCCCCTTTCACGGCGTCCTGGACGCCCGCCGCACTGGGCAGTGCTTCCGTCACCGCTCAGGTCACGGATACCGCGGGCATCACCGTGACCTCATTGCCGGCCAATGTCGTGGTCTCCGCGGCTAGCGGATCGGCCGTGTCGCTGCTGGCGCCGGCGAACGGGACCAGCTTGGCACAAGGCGCACAGGTCTTCCTGCGCTCCACGGCCGCCATCGCGGGCAATATCATCAGCCGCGTCGACTATTACCTCGACGGCGCGCCGCTCCCCGGGGCGAGCGTGGGCCAGGCCCCCTACAATTTCGCCTACACCGTGAGCGCGGCGCCGGGGGTGCACACGCTCTTCGCCCGTGCGGTGGCCAGCGATGGGGCCACCAGCGTGGACTCGGCCGCCGTTTCCTTCACCGTTGTCCCGGCGGTGGGATTTCCGCCGGCCGTCGAGCTGACCAGTCCGGCGCCGGCTTCCTTTGTCCTCGTGGGCTCCCCGGTGCCTCTGGCCGCCGTCGCCTCCGACGCTGACGGCTTCATCTCGCCCAACGCCGGTGGCGGAGTGACCTTCTATGCGGACGGGGATCCCGTAGGTAGTGATTTGCTCGCCCCATACGCGTCCTCGTGGACGCCGACAGTCGCCAAGCTGTATTCGCTCCGCGCCCAGACGGTAGACGACAAGGGTAACCTCGTGCTGTCCGCCCCGATTGCGGTGACGGCGCTCGCGGCGCTTCCCACGGTCGCGCTGGTGTCCCCGCCGACCAGCGCCTCGCAGGGCGTGCCCGTGCAGCTTACGGCTGCGGCCAACGCCAGTCCCGGTGCCTCCGTGGCGCGCGTCCTGTTCTTCGCTAACGGAGTCCAGATCGGTTCCCCCGCGCTGACTGTGCCATACAGCGTGTCCTGGGTTCCCGGGGCCTCGGGTCCCACCGCCCTGACCGTTCAAGTGATTGACTCCTTGGGCGCCGCGATCACTTCCGCCCCGATTTCAGTCACGGTCGCGTCGACCAGCGCCCCGGTGGTGCTGACGGCGCCGGGCACTGGCGCGGTGGTGCCGGTCGGGACGCCGATTGATGTCACGGCGACGGCGGCCGCGCCGACGGCGGGTGCGTCGGTGGCCCAGGTGCAGTTCCTTGCGGGCACGACGGTCATTGGCACGGTGAATACGGCGGTGGCCGGGGCTTACCGCATCAAATGGGCCCCGACGGCCGGCAACAGCACGCTGACGGCGCGGGTGACGGACACGCTCGGCGGGACCGCCACCTCGGCGCCCGTGGTGGTGACCGGCGTGGCGGCGACGACGGTCGCGCTGACCGCGCCCGCGGCCAACGCCAACGCCACGGTCGGCACGGCGCTGAACCTGGCCGCCACCGCGGCGGCCACGCTTGGGGCGGTCATCACTCAGGTTGAGTTCTTGGCCGGGAGCGTTCCGGTCGGGATCGCCACCACGGCACCGTTTACCTTCGCCTGGACACCGACGGTAGCGGGGCCGGTTTCGCTGACCGCCCGCGCCACCGACAGCTTCGGGACGGTCGTGGCCTCCACCCCCGTCTCGATCAACGTGGTCAACTCGGCCCCTGCCGCCACGATCACCAGCCCGGTGCCCGGAAACCTGCTGAATGCAGGAACGCCGGTGACGATCACGGCCGCCGTGGTTTTGGGGTCGTCCGGAGCGCCGGTCACGCGGGTCCAATTCCTGGCAGGAAGTTCCGTCGTGGCCACCGTGGCAGGGGATCCCTCGCTCGCCTCCTACTCGGCCACGTGGACCCCCGCCTCCGCGGGCGACTTCAATCTTAGCGTGCGCATCACGGACGCGAACGGAGCCGTCGCTACCTCCCCGGTGGTCAATGTGACGGTAGTCACAGTCAGCACCCAGATCGTGATCACAAGCCCGTCCCCGGGTGGAGCGCAGGTCGGCACCCCCATCGTGATTTCCGCCACTGTAGATGCGGCGCCCGGGGTATCCATCACTCAGGTCCAGTTCCTGGCCGGTTCCACCGTCGTCGCTACTGTCCCTGGCTCCGCCAACGCGACCAGTTACAGCGCCACTTGGACCCCGACGGTCGCCGGCTCCTACAACCTGACCGTGCGCACCACCGATTCCAACGGCGCCGTGCGCAATTCGGCGGCGGTGCAGATCGTGGCGCAGGCGACCACGGTCGCGTTGTCCTTGCTGCCCGCGGGTACCAGCATCCCCGTCAATTCCTCGCGCATGATCAGCGCGACTGCCTCCGCGCCCGCGGGGGTCGCCTCGGTGGAGTTCTTTTACGTCGGATCCGGCGGCGTCTCGCTCATCGGCAAGGACACCGCGCCACCCTACAACGTGCTGTTCACGGCTCCGGACGAGCCAGGGCCCCGTTTCCTCCGCGCGCGCGCCACCGACATCCTCGGTCAATCCGTGGACTCCGCTGACTTCGCGATCAGCATCACCGGGCAAATCGGGGTGGCTCCCACCTTGGGCATCCTCACGCCGGTCAGCGGCTCGTTCGTGGCTGCCAACAACACGGCCACGATCTCGGGCACCGCCACCGACGCCGACGGCTCGATCACCAGCGTCCAGGTGTTTGTGAACGGCACCACCGCGGGACTCGCCGGAGCTGGTGTGACCGGCGTCACCAACGGGGTTTGGTCCGTCAACTGGACGCCTACCTCCTCCGGGGTGGCTTCCATCTCGGCGATCGCGACGGACAACGCCGGCAATGCCGTGGCCGCGCCCGCGGTGGGCGTGAACATCTCCGATAGCACGTCCCCGTCGATCTCCCTCAGCCTCTCCCCACGCACGGCGGCGGCCGCGGCGAGCACCACGTTGCCCAGCGGGGCCGTCCGCACGTTGGTGGCGGATGTCACGCCCTCCTCCGGCCGCGCCGTGGTCCGGGTCGAATTCTTCATCGATGGCACCAAGGTCGCCGAGGATACCTCCGCGCCCTACACATATCGTTACACCGCCCCTCCCCTAGCGGCGGGCGACCAGTCCCAGCCCTACGTGATCTCGGCGCGGGCCACCGACAACGCGGGAACGGCCCGTGACACCCAGATCTCGATGCTGGTCATCTCGCCTGCGGGCGGCCCGCCCACCGTCAACCTGCTCACGCCGGCCAACGGCGCCTCCACCACGCCGGGATCCGCCATCAGCCTCGCGGCCACGGCCACCTCCATCGACAGCACGATCGCGAGCGTCCAGTTCTATGTGAATGGCAGCCCCGCCCCGGTCAACGGGGGCAACGGCATCACCGCCGCGCCCTACGTCACGACCTTCGTGCCGACCCTGCCAGGGTCTTACGTGATCGACGCGATCGCGACCGACGCCCGCGGCAACACGGCGATCTCGGGTTCCGTGACGGTGTCGGCCGCCCTCCCGATCCCGACCATCGTCTTCACGGCCCCGAATCCGAACGCCACCGCCCGGGCCACGCCGGGGGTGCCGCTCACCCTCGCGGCCACGCCCTCCGTGCTGGGCGGCGGCGCGCAGTTCCTGCTGGTCGAATTCCTCCTCGACGGCGTGCAGATCGGCGCGGACACGACCGCACCTTACACCTTCTCGTGGATCCCGACGGCGGCCCAGCTCGGCGAGCGCGTCCTCACCGCCCGGGTCACCGACCTCAACGCCCAGGTCGTCACCTCGGCCCCCATCACCGTCAACGTCGCCAACGTGGTCGGCTCGCCGCCCACGGTCACGGTTTCCGCCACGCCGATCCCCGGGAACGGCCTGCAGACCGCCTCGACGGTGAACTTCCAGGCCCTGGCGGTCGCCACCGGCACCGGCTCCACGCTCCGCAACGTCGAGATCTTCCTCAACGACATCAGCATCGGCCTCGCGACCCGCGAGCAGACCACGAACTTCTACCGCCGGGCCTTCGACCTGAGCCAGTTCGACTTCAGCACGATCACGCCGACCATCAACGAGAACACCGGCGCGGTCACCTACCCGGTGCGGCTCTACGCCATCGCCCGCGACAGCAACAACAACCAGACGGTCTCGCCGACGGTCAACCTGACCATCTTCCCGGCCACCAGCGCTCCGCCGACCATCCAGGTCCAGGCGCTGACCCCGACGAACATCACCGCCGGCACTCAGTTCTTTATGCAGGCGAACCTCAACGACCCGGATGGCAACGTGAGCACCGTCCAGCTCTACGCCAACGGCAGCCTCGTGGGGAATTTCCCGAATCCGCAGCAGGGCCAGCTCCTGACCTACACCGCCAACACGGCGGGACGGTTCAACCTGTACGCGGTCGCCACGGACGAGACTGGCAACACCGCCGTTTCCACCCCCTCCATCGTCATTAACGTCACGGCTGTCACCGCCCCCACCACCGCCATCACCCGACCGTCGGACAACAGCACCGCGACGACCGTCGGTTCCCCCGTCTTCCTCGAGGGCACCGCCGTCAATGCCGTGACGACCCAGGTCCCGACCCTCCAGTTCATCGCCACCGCGGCCGGCGGCGCCCGCCAGGTCATCAGCGGCACCCGTGTCGGCACCACCACCAGCTACCGCGCGATCTGGACCCCCACCAATCCCGACACCTACACGATCACTACCCAGGCCTCCGTCGGCAACGTCCAGGGCACGAGCACGACCTCCCGCCGGGTGGTCGTCAGCGATGTCGTGGGCCTGGCTCCGACGATCAGTCTGACCCGATCGCCCGGGGTCCTCGGCTACCCGACCTCGGCCCAGACCGCCTCCTCCGCGGACTTCGCGGCCACCGCGCAGGATCCCGATGGCGCCGTTGTCGCCGTCGAGTTCTTCCTCAACCGCTTCAGCATCGGTCAGGCGCGCCGGGATCCCCAAGGCAATACATGGCGCCTGCAGGCCTCGTTCGCCGGGCTCCAGCCCGGGGCGACCGAGATCGTGGCCCTCGCCCGCGACAGCTCCGGCAACGTCGTCCCCTCGGCCACGGGCTCCATCAACGTGACCGCCGCCGCCAGCATCGC
>Ga0194133_10001084_pt1 | contig 50791 bp, 30 predicted proteins | sample TA2KigOf40mmetaG_FD_155448 | JGI IMG/M metagenome (GOLD analysis project Ga0194133, IMG submission 155448) | Freshwater microbial communities from Lake Tanganyika, Tanzania - TA2015055 Kigoma Offshore 40m | ecosystem: Environmental > Aquatic > Freshwater > Lake | place: Tanzania: Lake...
TTGGGCCACTTAAAACTTCGGAACATGGCAAAAAGTTCATTCTTGTTTTAACGGATGCTTTTACGCGCTATGTTGAACTGGTCGCAATTCAAAATAAAGAAACTGCAACCGTTGCAACAGCCATTTTTATGCACTGGATCTGTAGATATAGGGTACCGTTAGAGATTGTAACCGATCAAGGGAAAGAATTTGTTTCTCAGGTTTGTCAACATTTATGGGATAAATTGCCTCTAGTGCATAACACTCTAACACCATACCTTCAGGTGAGATATTTAGCGTCATTTGTTGATCAGTTCACCCTTGATTGGGAATTATACCTGGCACCCTTAATGTTTTCTTATGATACCACCTTCCATCGTAGCATAAAAACTTTTCCGTTCTTTAGGACTTATGGTATTCATCCTAGGCTACCCCAAGAACTTAACTGGCCCCATTATAGTGAGGATCTCCCCACAGAATTAATGCAAAGGTTACAAGTAGCTAGAAACATTGCCAGGTCTTTCATGGATAAAGCAGCTCTTGATTACAAATGTCAACATGATGTCAAAGCTGTTCAGCGTCAATTTCATGTTAACCAAGAAGTTTTGTTAGATGAACATTCATTTTTAAACAAAAATCAAAAGTTTTAAGGTCCACATTTGGTCACTAAAGTTTTAGGGAACAATGTGGAGCTCATTCTCGAAAACGGCTGACGAACTCTCGTCCATTTCAATTAAATAAAGCTGTGTATGACCGAAGCCACCCAGGGTGGTGTTCCATCTCAAAGTAGGGGAGGAGTTGACAAAAATTTTGACTTGCACAATGATGCATCTGAATTGTCGTCAACTCCAAATAAGCAAGAAGAGGAAAAGGAAGAAAAGACGTATCTGATCTCTATGGTTTCAACCTGCCCTGCTGAGCATGCATCACTAATGCAGCATGAATTTCTTCCATTTGCTTTTTGGAGAACCTATACAAACCATAGACATCGAATACATAGACCACGCAAGCGGCCAAAAATCACAATTTTTTTAATTTTTGCACCGTAGTAAAATCAATGGGTGTACCAACAGCTGATGCAGCCAGGCCGCACAGATTCAGCTGTTGGAGCACCTAAATTTACTAAGGTGCAAATTTTCCCTGCAGCGTGGGCAGAGCATGGCAGAGGTGCGTGGTCTATATATTCAATGTCTATGATACAAACTAAGTCAATCAGGTTAAAGTGTCTCCATTAGACCGTGAAATTCATTCAGTAATGTTATAAAATCTTGGGTATCGTCTTCGAGAAAAACCCTCAATGGGGTGTTCATGTTGCTCAGTTAATTAAAAAGCTGAACTCTATCTCATATTCTCCAGGGCTCTTAACCCGAAGTTTTCCTAGACCGATTCATAGACTTGTCTCAAAGTTTTTTCTACTTTATCAATGTGTTTCTCAAATGTGAATAATCCCTATAAAAACTTCAGAAGTGATATCTTAATCATTGGACCCATCTGGATGATAGTCTCTCTCATAGAATTCAGCAGCATCAAAGTGATTACATCGCTGGGCACATGTAACGTAATCTACAGTACGTACGAACGTAAACGACTTTGAAATGATTAACGGTACTAAAACTGATCAAAATGTTCATTGGGCTATCCACTAACTGTAACAAAAAGTGACACTTCATACCAATCATTTTCGACTTCAACTTGAATCCATCACTGATCAAGTACACAACTTTCAGGTTCACTGTACCTTTTTACTAGGAGACATCAACATTAATAAAGTCAACAATAGAACTCTGGCTGACAAAAGAAACACTGCTAAACCTGGTTTAAACTTTCTTGTACAACAACCAACTGGCCCTTTCAGGCATCTCCAAACACACATGAAGTGCATACAACCTCGGAAATGTCAATATTTGCGAGTGAATCTGCTTGGGGCAAAGAATACTTGAATACTTCACAAGCTTGGATGCGAGAATGGCGTTTAACAATATCTCACATGAAATTGGGCATCATCGGATCGTCAAACATAAATACCTATAGTCTTCATGATCTTCGGATTGTTTGTATTCTTTGGAGTAATCATGACGTTGTTTGTATTCTTTTGCTGCCGTTCCGGTAATGCAATCTGGACATTTTTATTTTCATTTTCATTGCCCGTTTTTCCCTGCTCCCTACCATCAATGCAAAATTTTAAGCCATTCATACATTTCTTTATCCCAAGTTTCATCTGGTGCTATTTTCCCTAATGATCGTCTGCGATAATTTTCATGTATTTTGATAATGGCATTCCATGAGATCTCACTTTTCTCTTCCTGCCTGGATAACAGAAGGATGAGCCTTCTTGCCCGCAAACTACAAACATGAAACCTATATAAAATATGTGTATTTGGTGGAATAAATTAGTTTGCATTCAATGGACTCTTTCTTACAACTATTACACTTCTCTAGGTTTGCCAGGATTAATGGGCCAGTGCAAAAAGGATGCATACAGTATCAACTTCAACTTTTCAATTAATCTTCAGGGTTTTCTTACTCATAGCTTATGGTCGGTTGTAAAATATTATAATGTTAGTCCAAGCTGACTTTAAAAAACATTTGTCTTGGCTAGCAGTTGTGGCTTGACCCAGCTTGTAATTTTAACCCAACCTGGAATGCACCTGCTATCTACTTTACACTGTTGGCTCAGATTGGCTCGAGCTTAAAAATTTGGCTTGTGCCAATCAGTACTCCTGAGCTCAAAAATCCTGAACTACAACATCTATAGTTAAAAAAGGACTAACTTTTTGTCAGACAGGAATTTGTCAGACAAGAGGTTTGTTATACATATATTGTCGGGCAAAAATTAAACTAGCACCAATGACCATTCAGGCCTAACCTCACATTTTTTACAGCCTGCTGGCTCGATACCAATATCGATCATAGATCCTTATTTTGGCGGGACAAAGTTTAGAAAATAGAAAAATGTTAATTTGCTCATTTTGTTATGTTCATGTACAATAAATCTTTACAGGAGTTTAGTGCACTGATATATATGTGGGACAAAATTAACCCCTTTTTCGAATTGACGAATTTGGCTATATCGGGTAGAAATATTTATTTGGAGTAGGTCTGAGACCTAGCAAACAGGCAGCCTCCAATACAGCTAATGTCAGAGGCACTTGAACTGTTCAGGCCTAGTATGAATGACTTGCACTGCTCAAGAAAAGATGTTACCATACCTTAAGGTGCACTCAAACAGACCTTTGACATTTTCTTGTCAACTGAGATCATGAAACTGGTTTTTGACTTTTTGAGACTTAAATCAACAAAAACAAAAAAGTGTCAACCAAAGAAAACTTAATCCGACAAACCAGAGAATCAAGAGTCATGAATCTTGGGAGGTCATCAGTTTGCAATTTTGCTTTGATTAACTTTTTCGAGTATTCTCAACAGTGAAGCGCAAGTTAAAATTTATCCTTCGCAACCTTTCACTGTTGGACGTGATCTTGAGTTTTCTTATTTCCAAAAATTTGATGTGCAATTATTGGTTGCTTTTTTTAATTCGATAAATTCTCAAGGTTTATAGATGACTCTACCATTTTACAGCAAAGCTACTTATTTAAAAGCAAATTAGTACACGATCAGGATAAACTAAAGTTTAAGACACCTTCAAACAAAACCCTGTATGTTTAGTCCACTTAAGCGCATAAATCTGTAGGTGTACCGTGTATGCCGAAACTACATGCAATTTTTCTCTCAGTCTCAGTAGTTTTTTGCAGAGGCTACCAATAGTTTTTCAGCAGCAACAGGTGGACAATTTTTGAAATTCAGACTATGAAAACTCCTCTAACACAAACAACCTATAAAATTTTTGATGTAGTTCAATTTTGTCTAAAAATGAGTTTCTCCACTTTTAAACAGTCTTTCGTTTGGGTTGATGAAAAAACTTCTCTGGAGAAACCTAATGAAAAACATGATTAAAAATGGACCTTTCAGGTCCTGTCCAGATAGATGTGCTCACCAATTTCTCTAGAGGTGGAACGGGCCAAGATATTTGTGGCCCGAACCGATACCGGATCATTCAAGCTCAGGCCCTGCACTAAGAGAGACTCAGACCGAAACCGAGCCTTGATATTTTGACCCAAGCTTTTACTTGTTTGTTTGTTTATGTAGTAAAATTTTCATCAGTTGACCCGACCCGAGGCTCGGACCTTGGCCCATTCCACCTCTAAATTTCTCGGTTTGCTATCCTTGAAGAGATTCAACTCTTGACAGATGATAAAAGATGTTATCTTATTTGTTAACCCAAGATATCTATTCACCTTCAACAATACACGAAACAACTTTTTAATTGAAAAAGTTATCTAAGGCTGAAGGCATGAGCAAAAACTCCCAATCGCTGAGTCTGTGAAGCTACCTAAAGAATCTCGCACATGCACACTCAATATTTTTCACCCCTCTGGTTCCAGGTATCATCTCGCATGGTAACTTGTTCTGACTGTTCGGCTTTGTTGTGTAGCGGCGGGATAGGTGGTGCAAGGGATTGATCTTGTCGCTTAAACTGCACTAAGTGTTTGGATAGGGGGAGGGGGAGGATATTAGCGACCAACAGATGCAAAAAAAATGAGAAACCCAAACTAAACAGTCAACTTATAACAAAGATGTTGGATGGTCGTGGGTTCGAACCATGGCAACTTTGACTTGACCCCAGGTTGCCAAACCAAAAATAATTCCCCAGTCACAGTTTTTAAAGCCAAAAAATGTCGAAAGCGTACTTTAAAAATACTGAAACTAAAAATGTTTTAAATGTATTCTCCTTTTAAGATGAGTCATGAAGCTAAACCTAGAAAAAGCAAAAAATATTTTTTCCGGTGTTTCATTTGACAATGAGCAACTTTTCAGAAACTCTGACTCTTGTAACGTCTCTCTGTAATTCTTTTTGCAAAGCTGATAATGAGCCCAATAAAAGATTTGAATTGAATTGAATTGCGGCCCTTTTAGCATGAACTGTTTTTTAACGAGAAATTGAACCATTTAAACGACAAATGGCAGAATGATGAATTTCAGTCATAAAGATGTCTCTCAGTCTTGAATTTTGACAGCCATCGGAGTCGTTTCATAAAGGTTTTTTTAAGGACATCTTTTAATCATCTATATTTGGTCAATGACCGTATGATTCTATTTAAATTTTTTGAATTGGACGAAAAAAACCATTTGCTCCTCTCACTAGTTACGTAATCTCCAAAAAGATAACGTCTTAAAATTGACCTCATCCAAAAAAGTAAAATAATTTCTGTTGAAAATCTCAGGAGATGAGATTTAAGTATAACCCTGATGAAAAATTATTTTTTTCATATTGACTTTGCGCAAGAGAATCAATAGAAAGTGCAGACAAGAACAAAAAATTGACTACATCAACTTAAGATGAGATAATAAAATCTTTTATGAATCTCAACTGAGTCCAAGTGGTTTTTGACATCAAAAGCAACGCCTACCTTTGCTTCATTTTTAAACCGTTAAAAAAGTTAACAATTCAATCCTAACATTCATCTTTCAACATTTTTTTTGAAGCTTATTGTTCTGTTCAGTCAAAAGTTTCTTTTGAATATTGAACTAATTCATTTTTAACTTTTTTTTATATTACCCCTAAGGTTTAAGCTTAAATTTTTGAGAGCATTTCAAAAGAGAGCTTTCAACTACGCAAAGCGTATCGCTCAGAAGATAAGGATGAATTCTTAGCCATGAAAGTCTACGGTGCCAATTGTTAAGTATCCACTTTACTAGGTAATTTTTGAGTCGAGGGGCAATATTTCACTCGAGCTATCTGAACACGCATTGTTTTTTCCATTTTGCCGTCCTTATCATTTGAAATGTCCCTTCAAATGATCGCCACTGAAAGCAGCAAACCTAACCTGAGACAAACAGAGACAGAAGCTCAGGGAGCAAAACCAGATTGACATTGGAAGTCATCTGGAAGGTTTTTTGTTCTATATTCAAGTGATGGTTGTTCGTTTGTGCGCAACTGATTTTAGTTGACAGAGATCCGCCTACCAAAATGTCGAGGATCAAAAGTGAAACTAGAGAATCATTCCAAAGGAAGAATAGTAACTTCTTTGACAAAATCGCAGATGTGAGATCAAAAAAAATGAAATAGTGATGAGCTTAAGATCACTCAAATTTACAAAATCACTCATCTACTATTCGGTCAATATTTTTCAATGAATCACATAAAATCTGTAACAGTTCAAACAAATCCATTTCTCAAGCGAAGAAAAACATCATGTCATCGGTTTATAACTGTCACCATATGGTTAACATGTCCTCAACCCTTTCTTTACTCTTGCGATTTGATTAACTTTTGGTGGGTCTCTCATTACAACTTAGCACGCCCAAATGATTATTATGAGATCTTTGCTCAATCATGTAGAAACCTAGAGAATTGCTTGCATAAACTATTACAATTTACGAAAAGGGGTTCGAAATTAAGTGCAAACAAAAAGGCATCTTTTTCGGCCTTTTGAGGTCTAACCACAGGGTGCATTAATTTTTTATAAAGAAATATTTTAAAATAAATTTCAAATTTTTCCATTAAAATAGTCGACTGGATGGATAGAAGTTCGAGCTTCAAACTCACAGCAAATCGTCCTTTGAGTGTGAGATTGAGTTTCCTACAAATCTCCCCTGCTTAAATTCGGAGGCCATAAAAGAACGGCGCCAGTCTCTGAAATGCTTTTAGCGTTTTGATTTATGAACTTCAAAATGAACTACTTGAATTAGTAGAAGAAAGTTAAAGGGAGTTTTTATGGTAAAAGCATCTCATTTATATGATGGATGGGGTTTGGTTTCAGATTTTCATACAAAACGCCTTACTCAATTTTTTGCACTCCTGCAGTACTAAATAAAAAGTAATTAAAGTTTTTAGAGTATCAGAATTATTAAATTCAAAATGTTTAGTTTGGGTAGTTGATTCATCATTTTTATAATTTCAACCGCTGCTGTTTTATTTGAGGAGAGGAGTTTTAAGTTGGCGAATTCTAGTCCCTGATTAATTGCTACTTTCAATGACTTCTCGACTTCAGGATTGTGGTTAGCCCCTTTTGGGTTTAGAATGACGAGGCTAGTTCTATTGTTAAGGGTTCGATTGAACACTTTTAATTTTTTCGTAAATTGAATGTTTTTTGAAAAAAAAGATCAACATTTGTTTTCAAATATTAATCCTTCAGATGTCAGCAGTAAAATTGGTTAAAAATCCAAAGCACCATTCTTAAAATTATCTTTATTGACCATTTATTTGGAGGCTTACTTATTAGAGATATTTTCGGAAAGCTCTCAGCTATTTCTCAAAAAGCAGGTGTCCCACGGGGGGCACTATTTTCGACGTGTGCCTCACACGCGACTTCATCAAGTTGAGAATACAAAAAGTTGCCTATCGAAAGAAGAAAAAGTAACATTTTTTCCAATTAAAGAGTTCTGAGCTTTTTGGCTCATTTTTAAATCTCCCTTTGGGCATTTTCAATGACAAGTATCCACTAGTATGACGATAATAGGAATTTTTTATGCATTTGGAAGTCAGGCAAAAAGAATGATTTTATTGAAGGAAATGTTTTCAGCTGTCTGACAAAAAGATCCTAGAAATTTGGTGCAACACAAACTTAAATTCCTTTAACAAACTAGATCTATTAAAATGGAAATCAAAGTGATCAATGACTTTTACACGTGATTCGTCTGCTGAAGGTTGTTTTGTATAAGATGAAAGAGTTATTAGTGGTTCATTGTAGTTTTTGGACACGCTAAATTTTGTAGTTTTGTCATTGTTTGAATATGCTACAGAAAAATTGTGGAAAACTTCATCCATTCGTGTTCTCATGCTTTATTTGAATTGTTTGATTTGATCTGATGATAGAATTTTCAATTCTAAACCAAAACGTAATAGTAAAAGTAAAAATCAATCAGCTTGATAATTTTTTATAAGGTTAAAAGAAGCTAGATAAAAAAATTGTGTGCATTTAGTGGCTTTAGCAACAATTCTGAAGATTAATCATCTTTTTGGATGGTCGAGTGTTTTCAACCATTTGTATTTAAGAGTTGTTCTTTTTTATTGATCAGAAAGGATGTCATACTTTAGAACGGACTCATCTTATGAACATTATGAAAAAAATCTAGGGTAGATATAAAATATTTTCCTACAGATTTGAAATAGTTTACTTTGAGGTGTTATTATTCAAACATTAAACGTTTTCTTTCTACTTTTTTTATTCTTGCTCAATTTTAGCTACTGACCGGAAACGACTTTACGGAAACAGACTTAGTGGATAGTGAATGACTTCCTTTTCCGGATGGTCACTTTTGAATCTGCAACTTGGAAGTGAGGAAGGAAGATACCATTTCTTTTCGAGGGATCGAGCTTCAATAATGGAAAAAGAAAATGCGACGAGCAGCATTAAGTTAAGCAAAGTATTTCTTTGTATTGATGAAAACTAAATCTTGAACCAAATCCATATAGGTAGGTCGATAAGATGTTATTCTATTTAAATTCCCCTTGATGTAAAATATTACTAAAAACCTAGTCGCCTTTTTCTTTTTTGCCTCACCACATCGCATTGTTTGATTTCATTTGAACAATAATACGACCATGCCTGCTTGGCTTAAAAAGAGACTTAATGGCAAAGAGTGAAATCAATGATCATTTAAAGGTAGAATAGTAAGAATTAACCTTTGGCCAGAAAAAGAAAAACTCTCAAAACATCACTTAAAAAACCCGATTTGAAACTACATTTTTTCTCTTTTTTTCAATCGATCTGTGCCGTACCTGCACAATAGAACCTACGATGACAAAAGATGTCGCCGGAGTTTTCAGGGTGAGCAGTGACTCAATATTCTCTGGAGGGACTTTCTCTCTCTATTTGTCATGATTTTAAAAGTCCCTTTTTATGAGCTTCGTGATCCATTGAGCGTAGCTGGAGCAGCTGCTCGAATTTCCACCGTCCAACTTTCATTTTAGTAGTTACAAGGGCTAAAGTTTTTACACATCACCTAATTCGAATCCACCATCGAGTTCGTAGTGTTTATGACGTGCTATAAAGCATGCATTTTAACACGTTTAAATGGTTTGAGTAAACTGTTGGTTCTTTGTGAGGGTTGGCTTCTTTAGAAAAAATTAAAGGTGATAATCGCGAAACACTTCACAATCATGCACAAGCAAAATGGTTAATCAGCAATCACTTTGAGTATGAACGTATAGGTTTGTTTTCGTACTTGTTAGCTTGCTACCAAGTTAAAGTGAACTTCTATCTTTAGGTTAATAGAGATTGGTCGGGTCGGCTTTCAATAATGATTTTTTTATTTTTCCCATGCTCTTATCATTAATTTAATTTCAAGTTTGACCCTGGTCAAAAATTGGTCAACATTCTGCAGGCTGGGTCAGTACACACCTCGGTCAAAAATTGGTCTACATTCTGCAGGCTGGGTCAGTACACACCTCGGTCAAAATTAAGTCAGTGCCCAACTTGTTATGGTACAATATTGTATCCCCATTCAAAAGGAATGAATTTTGTATGACTCAATAGAGAAAGAATAAAGTCTTGTGGATAACTAGCGGTTTAAAAAACTCAATTTGCCACTTTTTCAATCTGTTTCTGTTTGACTAAGAGTTACATTGTTGCTGGATTAGTGTACCCAGTTGACTCTAATCCTATTACAATCTGACTGACAAATGCAATGTTTATCTTTCAAAATTAATTCATGAAATCGATTGTTATAAAATGATGCTCTTTTTAGCCTACATGAGTATCAGAACTAGTTCTAAAATGTACAGGTAAAATTTTAACATTCAATCTAAGAACATTTCAATTATCTATTTCTTTTAAGAAAGATTGCTTTAAGATTACGTTACAATTTTTACCTCAACTTGTATATTGACGTTTAAAGTTTAACATTTTTCGATAAATAGCGAAGTAATATGGTGATTGTTATCAATTCAAACATATGTGAAATTTAGTCAACTGTAAACGTTGAATAACTTTGATCAGATGGTAAAATCAGGGAGAGAGACTAACTTTATAAACCTTGTAAATGTTTCAGACTTCTCAAAATTGTGCCTCTTTGCTAGATCTGATTTATCATTTTGTCAAACACGCTTAACTGCACCTGATAAACAAACAATTCAATTCAATTCACTTATATAAATAAAATTTTGTACAGGCAAATATTTGGTCTCAAAGGCCAATATCTTTGTTTCACAAACTCTTTCCATCAAATCTCATCTATAAAATTAACACAGTTGTTCATTTGAATTCATGGTTTGGGCTTATCGCATTATTGATGGTGATAACTGGTTTTGTAATCCACCTTAGTAGAGTGCCACACCCAAAGGAGCATTCGCCAGATGTTTAGAGTCCTGTACACTAACGTCATTTCTTGGTACTTGTCTCACACTTGGAATTTTATTAATATACATACCTCGGCTTTTAGAGGACTAAGTATACTTGCCAAAAATATTATGTTTGATTCATTGAAGTGAAATCGATACTTCAACTGAATAAGACAATCATAAAAATAAATATTGCAAAATGAAGAGAATTTGAGATCTTGAAAGTTTAATTCAAACTCTTTATGTGATGATATTTTAAATCACTCTACGAATCGTCTGTTAGTTGACAGCTACACAAAGTGAATAGTTGAAATACTTTTATTATTTAGTCTGCCGTGATTTCACACACTGATTACTGTGATTCAGTAATTCGAGAACTTAGTTGAGTTCCAAGTCTCATTTAATTTACGCAAAAGAAAACTGTGATTCGTTGAACTTATTGTTCCAAGAATTAAATCTTTCATCTTTGTCTGATGTGTTCAATTTTTTTCAAAGCAAGCCTTGCAAATTAAATAATTATAGGCACACTAAGGCTGGAATATTTAAATTTGATACCTTTCCATATTTAGATATTGTATTTATTTTAGGTACTGCAACCCATGTTCAAGCAAAAAATTTTCAACTCTCAGAATTCTTAATGTAAAATTATTCGATTGGAATATCTTATGGAAGCTTATATTTCATCATAATACTTAACTACTATTTTTCTTTAGGGCTAATAAGCATTAAATTGAAAATTCATCGTTTGGGGTCAGTTATGTTTCAAGACAAGTTGACAAACTTGACTATCTCTTGCAATTTCTAATTGATTTGACAACCGGCAAGAGACCATTGGTCATCGCCAACTTTTACTGTTTTTAAAACCGAGAAGAACAAAAAATATCATTGACCAAACTATTTTTTGCTCTGCTCTGTCCGATCTCCCCCTGAAAAGTTTCACTTTGATTATGAAATTTCCAAAAGTGGTCACGGTTTTTTTACTCACATGTGCTAAATTAAGCTAAAGCTAAGTAGATTGAGCTATAAAACTCGAATTGCTTGGGTCTCTAGAAAAGACTAAAAAATTTGAGAGACTTTAAATGCTTTCAAGAAAAATCAGTACTATTTCACCAGTCAATTTTTACGCAAACTCAGAATAATTGTTTTCATGCTCAAAAGCTTGATCGATGATGGAGGTCCTATTTCTATGAAAATCAAACACTGTTACAAATCAAAAGGTTTCAACATAATGAAGCGTGCCAAACCAACAAAATCCATATGAATGAATAAACAAATACTACATCAATCAATCATTTTAAGAATAATTTAACCAATTTTTTTTATTGCGTATTAGCAATAAATCAGACTTCATAGTCTGTCAACGCTAGAAACGTGTCGTTGCAATGGTTTGTCGTTTGTTGTGATATGAGTTGCGGTAAATACTAACTCCCATTCACGTGTGTGGGATGGCTTTTACGAACGAGTAGAGCATGATGGTAAAAAACCATTGAGAACCTTTCCAAAAACATCCAGCTCAGCTTTTGATCGGAATCTAAAACTAAAAAGTCATGAATAACGGTCCCATCATCGCTTAATTAGAGGAACGTTGTGTTTTCTGAAGTAATCAAATCGAACATAAGGAAATGGAGAAACTTTGATCGCACGTGGCCCCAATGTTTGGTAAGACTATATGCTGCAAAAAAATGTTGTAAAATATAAAACTGCTACTTGTGCGTAATTTTTTTTATCATTCCTGTAATAATTTTGGGTTCAATTTTCGAAAATCGGTTCCTTTTTTAGGTTGGGGCTAAATCTGCCTTCCAAGGGCTCAGTTTTTACAAGTTTTACGTTACTTTCACTAATTATGCCGTTTCCGCATTGCTCATTTTTCCTTTCCTTCCTTTTTTGCCGAATCATTCTGGAAATATTTCATAGAAAAACGACTCTTGAGAGGCGTAAACATTGTACAGTCAGACAATCGTGGGAGCGTTCATCGCAAAAGTAGTCCAACAATTTGGTTCAGTTGACGTTTTAAGATCTAATTATGACGAAGCAGGTTGCTAAATTTTCGAGGGAGACATGTTAAAAATCTCTTTTTTAAACAAGCACAAATTTTTGAATCGTATCATGCAAAATAACTGCATCAAATTAGAGGCTCTTGTTTTATCAAACTATTTTGTTGAATAATATTTCAAATTCAAACCCCTCCGATCGTAAAAATCTCAATCTGCCTATCAATCTATTTTCTGTTATACAATTTTTTCATAGCAGTTTTTCTCGTGTTGAGATATTGGTTTTAAATACGTTTGACAAAAATTTAATTAAGCTTATGATTCATTAGGATTTGTAAACTAGTGCAGCCAGCTTAGAATTGAAAATACCGTGCAGTCATATACTTGATAAATACTTTTACTTAAAATCAAATTAGATATCACTCTTTTGAACCTTGTCATATGCCTATTTCATTTGGTAATTGGTTGTCTTAAAACATGGCACTTTACAAAGCAAAATGAAAACATGGATTTTTCATCAAATTATTCAATCGACTGAATACAGCTTGGCCTTTTTGCCAACTTTGCTACAGCTACAAAAACTTTTTGTCTGGTTATTTTAGAAAAGTTACTCTAATAGCAAGTTACAATCAACCACTTAGGTTTGCGTGCCCACCATGGCGAAAAGAGACACCGTGTGTTTCCAACACGAGGTAACTTGTTTGTCAAAAAAAGCTTTAGGGTTTCTCTGTGACAAACAATAACCAAATTAATTATCAAGAGTGAGAATTGGGAAGAAGAGCAAAGTATTTTACCAAAGTACCTAATAGATTGTTTCTGTATTGATTGAAAGCTTTTCACTTTCAAATGACATTTTACGTTTGTAAACAAAAAAAGGGATGTAAAATTGAATTAGCCCGAGTGACGATGGATGAGTTATCTTTTTGTACGAAAAGATTAGATCACGATGCGAACATCTGTCATACAAATACTACATTTTCTTATCTAAACTATCGAAAACTCTTACCCAAATTACACTTAAAAATTATTTGTACGTATAGAATTAATGTTTAGTCTCTTGAATTAAAAATGTTTTGACTCATTTTTATTTTTTGACCTTTGTTCGTCCCCTTTCAAATCTTTTTGAACGTGGTAACCCAATCAAAAGAACTTCTCACTTAATCACGGCTTGTTAATCCTACACTTTAACGGGTTAACAAAGTTATCACTTGTGTCATTAAAATACTAATTAAATAAGCTTTAGAACTAAGATGAAGCATATCTTAAATAATTGAACTCACAAACTGAACCTTACATCAAAAGAAGAAAATATACATGTCTATTCAAATAGTTTGTTCATTTCACTTTTTCTGACTGTTGTCTTTGAATTAGCTGCATTTGCGCGTACTGACAGTGAAAATAAACAGTTGTCATTCAAACATTTAGTCTAAAGGAGCTCACTATGCACTCTCTGTTTTTTCTTCATATCCATTTAATTCAAAGCAAAAGAAACTGTTGCCTCTCTAATCTTTAAATGATGAAAATATGGCGTTTATTTTATCGATTGAAAAGGCAGTTTGAAAGTAAGCATATTCTTATTGTCCAAGTAAATAGTGGTGAGTAACAAAACTACCTTTCATGAACATCAATTAGCATAGATTTTCTAAGGAGAAATTCTTTCTTATTGTCAACATTTACAAGTGAAAAATGTTAATCTCTTCAATTTTCAAGCAAAATTCAAGTGCTTGATGCGTATTTCGTATTTCCTTTAGGAAACGTTTTCACACGCGTTCACTGATCACTTAAACAAATGTGTTGACATGATCAAGCTTTCAAAATAAGTGTGACAAAAATAGTTTGGGGAGAAGTCTGTGTTTAACAACACTTAACGCTTGCCAAAAAGGTTGACAAAAGAATTCAAAGAGCTCAAGGATCGTTCTCAGCAGCGGGTTTCCAAATATTCAGGTGTTAACTTTCCAATAATGTTATTTTTGAAGCACAGCTCGAGGAACTAATGTTGGTTAGATCATCCTTAAATTTGAAAAGTCTTAAAGATTTAAAATGTGTCAACTTTCGAAGTATAATACAATCAGTCTCTTGTTGTGATCTAATATCTAAATAGCCATTGCAACAAAGAACTGAAAATAACATTATTAATCCTTAGACAACTATCGCTACGCAATGCATCTTCTAGTACAATAGGTCTACTGAAGATGTGACTGATAAAGAAATTTTAAATTTTGAAGACTTAAAAACTTGAATAGGAGTTCACACAAATTTTCTGTATTATTACGATTGAATCAGACGGAGTGTCCTAAGGAAACACCCCGTTTAAAAGCTGTCAATACTTCTCAAGATAAGTATCTCTTGTTTCCGGTTCGAATTTGCTTGTCTCTTCAAAACACTTTTTATGACTTGCCTGTGGGTCATTTAAAAGTCCTTTTATCGGGTCTGATTGATCTGTATTGTAAGGATTTGATTTTTCGAACATTTGGTTATCCAGTTGCGAGATCTAACAACACACCTGGGATCGAATAGTTTCCTTTGTTACGCTTCTCCAGTCAAAGTCTGAAACGTCAAATTCAACTTGGAGCTGGTAGGGGTGATCACAGGATGATCATGGGCAAGTCGCCTTCTCCGTCTTTTTATCTAATGTCGTTTCGTCTAATCTACAAATTGTTTTAGTCGATCATTCCCCTCAAGCAACGCCCTTTTGATAAAAACTCATTTTTTCGCGTTTGCTTACACTTTACAAGTAACTGACCTTTAAAAAGAGGCTCTAATTTCGTTCCCAAAACTAAAGAATAGCCAAAGCTAGTTTACAATCATTTACGAGTTATCCCGATGCCACGTTGTACTAGTAGCAAAAACTAGGATGCCTAATAAAGTTATGCTAATTTATGGTAGAGTCAATGCTAAATCAACTTTTGAATTAGGGAGAAAATTTTTGAAGAGTTACCTCAGCTTGAAAGCGTTAATTGAATATTTTACTTAAATTCATCAACGCCTTATTATTAGATATGACGTTTCACTTGACTCCGACAAAATTAAATTAGTACAACAAGGGCATGGAATGATTTCCGGCCATTACGCAATTCACCAAAATAATGTCAAAGCGAAAGAAAAGATCTTGCTGTTGGTCATTTTTCTATTGATTTTCTCAAGTTTGCAATAATTAAAATTGTAGTGATTCTCTCTGTCATTCTTCAAAACCACTTCTACCTTTGAGGAGTTAGTTTTGAAATGGGTTCTTGGTAAGAGTGTTGTAAAGGTATGCCGGTTTTCATTCGTCATGATCCTAAAGGAAAACGACGAAGAGTCCCCAGCGCACAGGATGTGGTGCTCTCACAAATATTTCTTGATTTTTTTCTCCTCATTCTTCTCTTGCAGTGATTTTTTACTTCAATCGGAAATAAAGACTTGCAAGGCCTTAGATTTCAGAACCCAGCCGATACCGTAGCCGTTTGGTACCAACAACTTACCTCATCTCGTGCTAACGTATCTTAAAATAGCCATTCAAAAGTTCTTGCATTTTCAAGACTGCGTTTATCACACGGCATTATGAAGGGGTGAAAAGTCCTCATGGCGTCAGGCTGGCAATCTGAGGGTTGGGGTTCAAACCACTCACCTTCAGGCAACTTTTGACCCCAGGTTGCCTAAAAAACAACCACAACAAATATTCCCAGCCTTAGTGTGCCGTTAATGATTACATTCGCAAGGCGTACTTTAAAAGATAAAAAAAGAGCTTTCATTACCAGGAATAAACCCACAGCTCAAGATCTCAGTTCTAACCGTTTTGCACGATGCCCCTGCGTGAGCAAATCGACCAATGACCTTGAATGTAATAAATTTCAATTACTTAAAAAATTCTAAACCTTTTTCCTTCTAAGGAATAATTCCAAGGTCTATCTAAAATATGCGTTTAGCCATGAAGTAGATAATGGCCAGGTAGAAAGATAATATGTCTAAGAGAATCTTAAAGCTGACGATTAAGGGAAGAAAGACTTTACCTGGTTGGTTGTAAGGTTATTCAAAGAACCAATCAATCTTGGCAAAGGACAGAGAGCTCATTAACCAAACTTCCATACTGAAAAATAGACCAACACCATTAAGCGAAAATACTAAAGGGAAACCCAAAAGAAGGTCATAAAAGAAACTTTTCCGAATGCAGTCAAAAATTAAACAATATGATAAAGATTTGTTTAATTGTTTTGTAAATTTGGTATTTATTGATATTTTTAAAAAAGTTACAACTATATTGATTCCTGATTTACAAATTACTCCCTTGATAAGAAATTAAACACACTTCTTAAAGTAAATTTTAAATAATCTACTAATTAAGTAGACGGGCATTGTTTTTTTAAAAAAATGCCAAACCCACAACTTGTAAGGTTCCCTACAAACTAACAAATGCATGGTAAAAACGATTTGTTTTTGGGGAAAAACGAATTTTTTAGCCTAGTTTAGCTTTGAAAAACCTTCACATCTCAGTGCCTAGACAAAGTATCAAAAATCTAGTCAGGAACTAGTTTTCAAGATATCTTTATGCAAAGTTTGAGCCTTGTAGCTTCAAAACTGAGGGAGGGGTTTAAGTGACAGACAGATGGACAGACATAGAAAAAAAATTTGACTTTCATCTTACGTCTTTTATAGCTCCCGCAATTTTAAAGTAATATTTTTCACAGAGCCACACTAACTATCTTCAACAGCTGAGAGAGATGGAGAATATGAATGAATGAAATGGAGTTGGATTGCCAGAGAAAAGTTTAAAGGATAAAATTTGTAGTCCAGTTATTTCATTACAAATATTATCTTATAAACGTACCTTTAAATTTAAAATTCTGGGAGCTTTTAAAGACGTATGGCAAAAGTCTTGCTTTGCGCTCACTCGTGGATAGGCGACCTTCTTGATTTTTTATTATAATTAAGCATGTTACTTCAGCACTTTTGTATTCTGGAATGTTTGAAGTTTCAGTTTTCAAGATGTATATTTTGTGGCTAAATGTTTAGTCTTGCTTCTCTTTTAACGAGACTATAATACTTCAAAAAAATTGCAGTTTTGTAATTATCTTTTACTTGGTGCTGTTTGAGAAAAAGCTTGCTGTCTCTCTGTGATTGCTCAGCTGGGCAAGCCAGCTTGCTGATTCATGGGTCGTTTGACAAAATGAAGGCGAAGGAGCGTGTGATTCAATTTCACACCCATCACAATGCATAAAGGAGTTTTTGCAAAATGAGAGACAGCTAGACAACCAGATTTATCTATTGGTCAAGTAAAACTTCAAATTTTGTTACGATCTTCGCTGCTTTTTGATAGGCACTGTTATGTTGCTATGTCCAAAAAGAAAAAGACAAAAACAAGCGGGCATGTAGCTACAAAAATGAGCACGCGTAAATAACGACCACCAAAATTTAAGCATATTGACCACATCAAACTGATTTGAAATACTGGAAAGGGATGATGGTGTGAAAGGAGCAAGTGTTCACTGTTCGTCGAAAAGTGACCATACTTGAATGCTACCATGAAGACTGATGACTTTTTCTCAATCATTCTCTCCACAGAAATAAGAAAGAAAGATTTATCATTCAAAACTTTATCATTTTCAACAACACAGAAAAACTAGTCTACTTCACGTGGACAATTATTGTGTTTAGCCGTCAAGTATTCTAAAGTCTCAATGCTCCGCAACTTGCGCTGTTTTGAAATCCGGCGTGTCGGATATTTCAAAAAGCGAGCGGCTCCTCGTTTGACGCAGGCCGGTCCAAAAAATATTTCGGGCGAGATGTTTCATCCATCTATTTTGTCTCACAGTCTCACTTCGGTGATCGCTCTGCTTCGCCTCGCAGCTTTGGCTACGATGGCGGCTTCAATTTGGACCTGACTTACCTCACACTTTTTTCATTCGTTCGTTGCCGTTTTTCTCAGTTCCTATTCTCATCATTCAATGCAAATCTTCAGCTGATGCTCCCGTGGTTTCATTTTAAGTTTGAAAATCTTAAGGTGGAAATTCAAGTGATATAAAGTGTGGTACTAACAAGAAAAGTATAGATTGTTGCCATAATGTGATAATCCTAAAGAAAAATAGTCCAATCAGTTTTTGTGTCTCTTAAGTGAATGGCCTCTTGATGCAAACCCTACAGTACCCTGAAAGTCACATTTTGTCTGACTATCGTCGACTCCAAGCCCATTCCCAAAGAATTACCATGGGAAAAATGGCACCGGAGGCCCTAAAGAAAGGTTTGCACAGTAAATATTATACTTTTCAGATAACATTGATAACGAAGCTGTTTGATTAGGTCGTCAATTTTCACACTGTGTCGGTTGCGGAGGAGAAATACACGATCAGGTATAGTTAATACACAACTTTTTTACGCTAAATATTACCATATTTTCAAATTTTCTTTGTTTTAAAGTATATTCTTCGGGTAGCTCCAAACCTTGAGTGGCACGCGGCATGCCTGAAGTGTAACGAGTGCCAAATGTTTCTCGATGAGAACTGTACCTGCTTTGTCAGAGATGGGAAAACGTTTTGCAAAAAAGATTATGCGAGGTGAGGTTAAAAATTGCTCTCTTTGTTTTATCAACCATTTATCTTCTGAAAAGCAACCAACAATTCATGTTACTATTTGAAATTTCGTCATCGTTAACTATATGAGTAAGAAGTCTTGCGAGGCCTTCATTGTCCAGTTCTTGGCACGACAGCCCTAAAAGTTTGTGATGAAGAATAACGATTTTCTGAAAAAATAAAACGGCCATTTTTTTCTAAGCAATACTATCCAGGTTGTGCACACTGAGTACCAGCATATTTGTTAAAATGTGATCAATCATTCAGGCTTTTTGGTGCGAAATGTGAAAAGTGTTGTGGACCGTTCGCTAAGCAGGATTTCGTGATGAGAGCCAAGAGCAAAATTTTTCACATGGAATGCTTTAGGTTTGCCCCAAAACTTCTATTCTATTTCATGCAAGATGTAGGATTTCTTAACAAATGCTTCCCTAGGTGTGTAGTTTGCGACAAACAGCTTGTGCCCGGGGACGAATTTGCCTTTAGGTCCACAGATGGCAGTCTATTTTGCAAAGATGACCACGCTCATGATCAACAAGACACAAAGGATTCTCTAGAGAACAATAATAACATCGTCCTTCAGCACAATACGTCCACAAACAGCTCTGAGGATAACTCTGAAGGTAAATCTTTCTAATTGTTTTCAGCACTTTCTGGTTTATATCATAAAAAGATTTTCGGGACAAAAAGTCAAAAGCTACGTCTAATAGCCCATTTCTAGATGTGTTAAAAAAGTGCAATTTGATAGCCGTGGTAAAAAAGTTCGCTTAAGCCACGCAACGTTTTATGGTCAATGCACTCCGGATTGCTTCGTTTAAAAGAAAAAAAAGAGAGGACTTGACGATCTTATGAATTTAAATGTTTGTTTTTAATTTCCTCTAAAACGTGAAAACGTTGAATGATGGCAAAATAGATCTAATTATTTACTAATCTGAAACAGTTAACAAAAGCAGTGAACGTCTTACAGCAAGTGCCTTAAGCCATCTGTTGAAAATGAAACTCAACATTTTGCTATGGCAAGCAAGAGGTAGTGGTGATACAAATCGAAGCTAATTTCGTTTGTTGGCAATGTCATTGACGAAAGAAAATTGAAGCTAATTCCTGTGCCGACTTTGTACAAGCCACAATTGTCAAGTCAAAGCAAAAGCCGATTGAGCTCCTTGTGTTTATAATAGATTTGTAAAAGTTTGCTCCAAAAACTAAACTAAAATTTTTTTAAATTTAAAGCCCCTTGTGACCTTTCCGACGAGGACATGAGTGTAATTGATACTGACACCGACAACATGACGTCTGCCTCATCAGCAGGATCCAAGAAGGCTGGGTTGTCTGCCGCTGCCAAAAAGGCAGCAGACAGAAAGGCTGCAAGGGCTCGAACAGTCTTAAGCGAAAAGCAACTTAACATTCTGAAAACGTGTTACTCTGCAAACCCGAGACCTGATGCACTCATGAAAGAACAGCTGGTTGAGATGACAGGATTGTCACCTAGGGTAATCCGAGTGTGGTTTCAGAACAAGAGATGTAAAGACAAAAAACTGCAAAACAGGATGATGGAGAAACAGCTCCAGCAGGTGAGATATTTTTAAGTTATACCACTGTTTTCGATCATATTCGGGTTCAATAGGAAAACGATCTCTTTAGAAGTTGAAAGAAAGACATTTCGAATCGCAGATATCCATGTTTATCTTTTACATTTAGTTCAAAGTTTGCTTTTCATTTTGCCGCTCTGTTTGAGATGAAACTGAATGTATCATGTGAGCGGAGGAAGAGCGAGAATGTGTACGTGATGGTCCCGTAGGTCAGATTTGACCTGCCTATCGCCTCAGTCCTCTGTTGGAGATTTGTGACGTCTTGCTTAACAAACAAAGAAAAAGAGACTTCGAAATGATGTCAGAAAATGGTTTTCGAATTTGACTCAGTTTGTATTTTTCGGGCAACGTGAATTAAATTTCAAGTCTAGCACATACTGCATAGCTAAGCTAACAACTTTTTGTTGAAAGATTGCAAAAGTAAATAAATTTGCCTTTATTTTACTTCTCTGAACGTTTATGTTACTTTCTGCGAAGAAATATAACTTAGTATACAGTATTATTTAATTTTAAAAATACCTTTGGTACTTGATTAGTCTTGCTTTTCCTAAAAGTTTATGATACTGCGTAGGTGGAGCAGAATTCTTGAGGCGCTGAAATATCATATGAGGATATAGAATCAATGACAAAAAATCGTTACAGAAATAACCAAAAATTTCTTCAACGTATCTATAACGGTAGTGACTATCGTGAAATCTTTCATCATTAAGATTTGGCATCAAAGTGTTTGTCTTCATTTTTATCCAAAAAAATGGTCAAATACTTTCAGAGTAGCCTCCCGCAGCATAAAAGTTAACCGGTTGAAGAGAAAGCGGCTGGTTAGCCAAATTTGGCAACCAGTTTGTACTTCTCTTTCTTTTGATCTAAAGCATAAGTTTTAATTTTCAAACACTAGCACAACCTGAATAAACTATCAATTAAAAACTTGAACTTTGGTTTGTGATATGTAAGAGTAAAGATACTTTTGAACACGTAGTTACTTGGAAAGGGAGACCTTATGGTCTCATTTATGATATGCTGAAACGTTTGAAAAGCACTCAATGCGATTGGAAGGAGAAGTTTAAATTTGGAATTTCAGGGAGAGGCTGGCTAATTCTAGTTTTGACTTGCAAAATGTTATTGGGAAGCAATTTTTTGAAAATTTGAGCAAAGCTGCATTTTTGATACAACAAATTAGCACTAGTCGTTCAACCTTCAGCCACCAGACCAAGTTTTTTTGTAAGATATATAACTATAAGTTTAGTCAAATATGTGCTTTTATGAATATCAAAACTGTTTTGTCGAATCTTAAAGTACAAAAAAATTAATTAAACTTTTCACAAATATTTTCTTTAAGAAAGTTCTCATTATCCTTTCATAGTTTTCTCAATTGCAATTTTTCTATTTATCTAAGGGGAGAGCAAGTGGAAAAGGTTTGCACTTACGCCGCGCCGAGAATCTAAATCAATCTCACTAATGCACCACAAATGGAAGCCGCTTGAATGTTACAAAAGATAGATGTAACAAATAAAAAGAAAACTCAACTCAGTTTTTTTCAATATTTCCTGAAAACTATTTTAAAAGTATATTTTAAGGTTGGTTTAAAAAATAGTTTGTGATTTTTATCTAAGCTAATATGTGAGGACTAAATTCAGAGCAAGGCAACCAAATTAAAAAAAGCATTCTATTTTCTGTTATAAATACATTATTAATCAAGATCGCTTTCGTAAATAGATTTTTAAAAACCCTTAATTCTAGGATGGCCGAAAAATGGGGTATGGCAGTCTTCACGGAATTTCAATGGTGGCCACTTCTCCAGTAAGGCACGACTCCCCCGGTGAGTAAATTATATTTTGTGATTGAATTTATCTAAAACATATTTTTTAAAAGGTATGAATCCTGTTGAAATTCAAAGCTACGAGCCACCCTGGAAAGCGCTTAACGAATTTGCTCTTCATACTGGTCCTATCAATTCCGAAGGAACTCACTATCAACACATCGTCAACCAGGTAATATAATGTTCATTTTGTACGAGTTTTCTTTTGTCTGAAAGTGTTTTGAGCGACTATCGCATCAAAGACATTTTTATTTTTCCGGATTTTGTTTCAATTTTTTTGCATTGATTCAGATCAAAAAAATTAAATGATTTAAAAATCTTTACTCGTTCTTATTCCTACGGTTATGTTTTTGGTGTTAAAAAATTAAACTGCAAATTACATATGTACAAGCACTTTTCTGAAGGCTGTACACCTTAAAAATGTTGACCTCGGTCGTAGTCCCTGATTTAAGGTTAAAGTTCATCAATGTATCACACAAGTTATAAAAATAATCAGTTACCTCTCAGTCAGATCAAAATATTCCTATGAGTCCAATTTAGTTGTGCACTATTAGATTATTTCTTTGTAAAGATATTATCAATTATTTCTGATTTTGAAGAGATGGCGGAAAATTTTCCATTTGGGATGCTAATAGATAAGCGCAGAGGCAAGCTGATTAAAGGCAGGAAAATGAGACGTTGCGATTGTGTCTTTAGCCGACAAGAAAAACATTTTTATCTGCCATTTCATCGATTAGTGCAAAGAATCGCCTCATTTAATCAAGTTCTTCTTCTAAAAAGTTGCAGCGTCTAAAAAGTTTATGAAAGAGATTAGCAGCCTCAAGGAACAGACTTTTCTATCAGTGAGACATGTTGAAAGTTGAGATCTGTCGCGTGCATAGAAAAATCTCTATCGTCAACACATTTTCTTCCTTTAAAATAAGAGAAAACAAGATCCTGATCTTATTTACAAATTTTATTCATAATTATTTAATAAAAAGCCATTCTTTACCCTACTTTATAAAGTTTGAAGGTTTCGCATCAGTTTTACATCTGGTTTTTAAAATCTAAATTTCCCTGCTTTTGTTTCTGTTTTTCATCCATTTTAATGGATTCAATTAACATGTTTACACACTTGCACCCTCAGCAATTGGATATATAACTTTACTTGACGAAAGATGGCTGACTCCTTAAACATGTGACCAGACCAAGTTTTTTTGTCAAACTTCATAAAAAAACTCTCAAAAGTTTCTCAAGAAATCTCACACACAACTTCAAAACAAATTTAGTTTTTACAATCTGTTTTACCCTTTTCTTCGAATTCACTCGATACAAAATCTAGACGTTTTGTAAACGACCTGATTGTTTGTAACAAACGGTAGTAAAATTTGTCCGAACGAGAAGAAGACCCATTCAATTCTTCAGTTTGAAAATGAACTTTGTCGCGACAGATAAGCCCTAGAACAAAAATTGTTTTCTGTCCAGACAGTTATTTGGCTGAGTAATATAGTGGATGAAAACGTTTTGGCACCTATGAACTGCCAAGCACTTGTTTTCGTCATTTTGATTTGCTTATCTTTTTTCAGATGCACGGGCACGGTTACCCTGACATTTCACCTCACGGACCTGGACATGATCCAATCCACGGACCTCTTCCACATACTCATATGCCTGACTTGCCACCTTTCCATCATACTGATATTTCGTCTCAGACCGGGTCAGACATTTTTCCACCTCACGGAGGACCAAACGAAACAGCCTCAAGCACTGTCTTGAACTACTTGGACCCGTGCGACCGTGATCTTTCTCCACCCCTTTCTTCCAGTCAGATGCAGACTGAGGCTGCTGTCTGAGCTGAGATTATTTTCCTTCCTCAAGCTGAAATTTGTTGAAAATGAGATTCAAGAATGATTACTAGTCCCAAAATTATGATATTGCAAAAGAAGCTTCAAGAATCCTTTCTGAAGAACTAAGAAAATAGTTGACCTTTTAAAATTCTTTTTTGTTTTTTCTGCTTTAGTGATAACCTCATGCAGTGTTTAAAGCAATATATTTCAAAGGACCAATTTGATAACTCAAGTTTAACAATACGACAAAAACATTAAAATTACTCACAAAAAATGTTTTTTGAAAATTGATGTGAAAAATCAAAGCCAAAAAAATAAAGATTTAATGGTATTTACCAACCTGTGCTTTAAATTTTGCCACCTAACGTACAAAATTGTTAACGAAGTTTATAGAAACTTTACTAATCTGATGCAACGATATGTTCTGACAGACTAATTTCATCAGAAAATTATTACTTTTAAAAATCATTCGTAGCTGACCTTCGCTTCGCACATGATTTGGGCAACGCTCGAAATTTTGAGTTATAAACTTTCTTCTCAAACCTGAATACAAAGAAAATAAAAATTGTCACCTCGCTTTCACAATAAAATTGTCTCATTCATTTGTTTTCTTTAGTTTTGAATACACGACAAAACAAAAACTTTTCTCGTAGTAAAAAGATAAGACTTTAGAACAAAAATGGAATTTACATTTGACCAAAGTTTCTCTTTTCTAATGTGCAAGAAAAAAGACCTATATCTTAAGGAAAACAACATTTTTCGGGCTAAAATTCTTCCATGAAACAATCAGAACATGGTAAGAAAAAATTTTTTACTTTAAATAATATCCCAACGTATAATTCCAAAAAAATTGGGCCTTATCATTTGTGAATTATAAAATTATTAATTATTCCTTCATATAAATTATGTCTAAAAATTGACAATTAGTAGTAAAAATTAAATCTTGTTTTCCTTTAGAATTTAATGACTTTGTTTCATTAGCTGCCTTGTGAGTGACAAAGAGCCGGAAAATTTCGGGCAAGATTCACTTGCGTTTGAAAAATATCACTTGAAAAGTTCCGACTGAAGAGAGATAAAAACGTCTGAAAAGGTACCGAACAAATCATCACCATAGATTTACCATGTAATGACTATGTAGCTTTCATATCTCTGGAAAAATATCAGTTAATTAAACATATTTTTTACTTGTTTTAGTCTGGAAAAATTACTTAAGCTTTTTTTATTTTTTGAGCATTTAATAAGCAAAACAAGAACCCTCACAAATTTTTAAGCGTTTCCCACCCATGCTTTTAGACTAATGTGGGCTGTAATGCTGTGTCGGCAAATTCCTTCCTTTAAATCTTGCCCAACGTTCAAACCAAAACAAACCATTTTTAAAGGAGATGAAATCGCCAAGTCAAATTTAATCTTGTTCAGCTTAGCAACCTGTTGTTGTATTTTTAAGGAATTATGTTCACAGAAGAAAAAATTTCGATTCTTTTACTTTGTTTTGAGATTTGTTCACATTTCCTTGCCCTTAATTACACCGAAAATTTCATCTACTCGTTAGATCGTGCTATGACTGTAGATAATCTCTAAATGATATCGACGGATAATAAATAAAAAGGGGGATATGAGCTAAATAGAAACAGGATTGTAGATGAAATACCAGTCCCAGATATTTAATTGAGGTAAAATTCTATTTAAAGCACAATAAAATTACATCAAAAAAAGACTTTTGAACCCCCTCAAATTAAAGATGTAGATGAATTTGTTCAACGTTTTCTGTTGACTTAATCTTTTGTATAGATTAGTACTGCTCATCATTCCGAATGCCTGATTCACTTCCACTGAACTGTAGTAAGTGTTTACTCTTGCCAGTTTAATTCGAGATCTGTCAAAAGAACTTTTCCACCCTACGTTGAAACATCAAACAGTTGGATAGAGAAACCTCGGAGTTTGATATAGGGGAAAATATTATAAACCCAAGGTCAGTATATTTTTAAATTGAAAAATAAATTCACAGATTAAATGGTACTTTTAGAACTGCTGATAATGAGTCCTTTAAAAGATATGAATAGAATATTTGAATTCTAATTATTCTTTTTTACAAGTGCTGAAGAAAAATGTCGGTGTGCAGGTCTTGTCTGAAAATATAAGATGTTTTTATGGAACGGGGCTTGTCAGAAGTACATTGTTTAGGGAGACGTGCAATGTCGGAAAGGAAAATGTTTTGTAGACACAACTTGAAACGAATACTACGTCAACATCGGCAACCAAAAACGAGATCCTTTGGTAAACAACTGGAAACCAGAGATCTCTTCTCTCATAAACAGGCTCAGGTAAATAGAAAATACTTGAGAAATATGAAAAAACCTCAATACATGACAAAAAAAAGTAAAATCTCTAATGGAGTAAATGGAAAGCTAAGCCCAAGAAAAAGTATTCCTTTTCTGTGTTTATTCAAATGTTTGATGTGGTCAAAGAAAAACACATACAGTCTCAGGTAAAGATTGCACTTGATCCGATAAAATGATTGGGTTAGAAAAATATCAAACTCTATCTCTATCTCACTGCTTTTTTTCAAAGACAAAGTCATCCTTTAAAAATAATTCTCGTTCGTGGGACTTTTTTAGCGGTTGAAATTTGAGAAAAAAACTTTCTGCTTGAAAGTCGGGGGTTATGGAGAACAGTTTTAGTAATAGTTTTAAAAATGACGAAACTTTATAGGATTGTTTAAAAAATCTAAATAGCCTCAAAATCTTTCCAGGTAATTTTAAAACAAAAAACATCCTTTCAAACAAATAGATTTTGTATTTAAGTTTTGCTATGTTTTATTAAGTATATACGCTGAGTTTTACTTTGCCCAAGTAACTGACGTTCAGTATGAAAGCTTTTTTCTCTGAAGGAAGCGCAGAGCTCGGGAAAGAAAAGGTCTAAGAATGAAAGATGAGGGTAAGTCGAATTTCACTAATGGATATCGACCCAAAGCTTTCACGGCCCCTTCTTTTTATAGAGGGAGGGTGGGGTCTCTTTTTCATCCATTTTATTGCAACAACAACGTTGGAGTGTGTGACGAAAAATAACATTTTTATTTCGAAGAAGAATAACACTTTCGTGGAAAAAGTAGCACTTTTTAATTTCTAGTTAGGCTCATCAAATAAAAAAATGATTCAACGTGAAAATCAACATATTTAGGGATAGAACCTCTGACATATTCATTATTTCTTTATCAAACTTGCAATGTTATTAAAAGTGATCATTTTATATTTCACTTGTGACGCCTTCGTTATTAACATTAAACATTACGTAAGAGAAAAAGTTTCTTTAATCACACTTGCATGTAAGTTCACCACCTTTCCCCAAGTTTAATATTTTTTTCTGCTTTAGGGAATCTGAACAACGCTTAGCATAAAAACAACAACACAAGATGGTAGGTGATGGAATAAAAGTCCCTCACCATCTGTAGCTAAGTTTTTCCCCCACGGTTTGTCCCATGAGACTGATGGTTGAAGTAGCATTGACTATCATCTATTTAGACAGACCACAAATAAGGACCATAACACTCATGGTATTTTTTATTATTTCATTTTGAGTCTTTGACATAACTAACAGCATGCTGGAAGCAGCATAAACAAACGCAGAGGGTTTTTCTTGTTCAGCTCATGTAGCTGATACAAGTAAAAGTTGAAGACTTTTTAACTATAACTAAATATCAATACGGCTGCTTGTGTTAAGTCCAGCAAAAATGTAGTCTTTGAAAATTTACTTTAATATAGCTTTGCAAATACTGTGTTTAGTAAGTCCAACCTCTCGGGGGACTTCAATTTCACCCTTAAACTCAAGAGAAAAGCGATGCAAAATGAAGCATCATCTAACACTAGAAAAATAATTTTTGTTTAGTCAAAATGTACTACAATTCATTCGCATCAAGGTGGCACCGAAAATCAAGTATTCGTTGAAAACAAACTTAGGAAGCACGGTCTCTTTCTTAAAACACAAACAGAACTAGGTTTAAGACTCAATAACAAAGAAAAGATCTTTCAACCAGACTCTATTTTTTTGTTCACAGGGCCAATTGCGTCTGGTATAAATAGCAAAAATCGATGTGATCTTCAGCACTAGGGACCCATATGTCGCGCTATAATCAAATTAAATGTGCATTACTACCAGACAATGAGACAGAAATGATGACTCTATACAAAAACGTATCATGGAGACATTTTAACAAAACTCTCAGTAAACAATTTAACAGAGTTATTTTTGAAAAGAAGCAGTTTGACTTCTAATGTAATTCAGCATTTCCATTTTCGAAATACCTCATCAGCTTAAGTAGTTTTCTAAACAAGGCTTGACGCAACGCATGAAAGACCCAGAACTGCTTTTGTTATAATTTTTAAGCCAGATTCTTTCATAAATCTCAAAAAAATTGATCCATGGAATTACAATTTGTGTGAAACTAACGGATGTTCCCCGAAATGTTTGAAATTTCAACAGATGTTACAGTAATGCAGATGGAATCGTGACCAGTAGAAGATTTCCACGCTCACTAAAAAGTTATCACATACGCTTTATTTACTAAGTGCTCAAATCTCAAGTTCATTGATTCTCAAAGAATCATGTTCTAAGTGTAAAAATCATTTCAAAAACTATAAGTGAGCTCTGAATCGATAAGAAGGCAGACTAAAATCAATATGGAAATTTTTATTGTTCACAAAAACAAAATATGATTGGAAAAGTTTCAAACCAAACAAATTCCTCATCACATCGTTCTAGGCAAATTATTGGCTTGTTTTCATAATTACTTGTTTCAAGAAAAACCATAAAATAAATGAAAAAATAATTTTTGAAAGTTCGTTTGCAAAAGCTTTGCTTGACCTAGTTTATCGTGTTTTAAATTTTGACGATTATGTTTTAAAAAATCGGTTGAGTCCAAATTGAAGCGAGAGTATTAAGTAAAATCATTATTACACCAAATGTGTTCATTTAAACCTTTGTGACTGATGCTTGGCTTGACAGAATCGGCTCAAGACTTGTGAGTGTATATCCTGCATTATCTTGGTCTCCGTGTATTGAATGTGAGCCTTCGGTTTGAGCTGGTTGTCTTTCACAGATGACCCCTATTAAATTGTGGTCACTAAAAGCTGAATTTGGCCCAATTTTTTGATGAAATAGAAACGATTCTTCTAAACGTGACGTTAGCCTGTAGTCATAACCAACCTGAATAAAAATGTACGTCTTTTGATAATGTGTTTTGACAATTTTCTGTTGTACAAAATATTTTGTTATTGAGTATTGAGATGCAGGTTTGTAATTTTGAAAATAGATATGGGGAATACACTTAAATCGGTCATTTTCAGGAAGTGCAAATAAGGGGAGAGAAATGAAGAGGAGTGGTTCATGTATCTTGGATCTTTTTCAAACATTCCAAATCAAGAAAAATAAATGAACAAAAAATCTCAGAGCAAAGAAGTGAAAGTTATGAAGTAACTTTTTATGTTTTTGATGTCATAAATCCACAGGAAACTTCTCATTTGTACCTCAAAATTGCATACGATTAGCACTGCAACACTTAAAGTTGAAAGGAATGAGAACCTCCCATCGAGATATTACTTTCAATAAAAGTACGATTTATTATTCGATTGCTCCAAGACTGAGAAATGAAATTTCAAGAACTACTTGATGTAAATAAAAGATGAGTTTATTATAGACATAGAGAAATATTTTAAGAATCAAATATTTATTCACAAGCACTCGTTGCCTCTAAGACTTTACTTCAGCAAAAAAACTCATGAACTCATCTGTGTGTGGTCCTGACTATTTTTCATCTTTAAATTTGAAACGGCTAAAACTTACTTTTTGATTAAAAGGTTAAAGAAACCATGGTTTCTCCAAACAAGTTTGGTCTGACCAAAGATGAATCGTCAAGGTCAGCGAATATTTCTTTTTTAATTTTGAATTGATTTTAATTGCTTTTTGTGACTAAGAATTAATAAATACATTCCATTTTTATTACCATGTTTTTTCAAAGATTTTAGGTTAACATTGCTGGCTTTTAATCTCCTTTAAGCTTATTATTTTTATCTTAAGTCCCATTTTTGTTCATCAAATATCGTCTCATTGTTGATTCTACTATCATATTTTTTTCTGGAACTATTCTACTTAAGTGTCTGTTGTACTCATTCTATTTACCTTTCCTTTTCATAGTTCAAGTTGCCAAACCCAAAGTATTCTGAAAAGACAATGAAGAATGTTCAATACAAAAGTTTGCTCTTACATGAGAAGCATAATTTTTTTTGTGGACTTAGGTGTTATTTTGGGTGACAAATGATAAATACCATTTTGAGAACCCTACTCTTTGTCTTGATAGAATAGACCTTACAAAAGCGAATTTGTTTGTTATAACCTTTACGCCCACCAATTTTCAAACCAAATGTTTCATTTTCTCGAATAGAATTCAAATCTCAGTATTGCGTCTAGGAGTTAAAAAACTTTGAACCCTTGTTTATTTTGTCTAACAATTTTCAAGTGGATAAAGGATGTCGCCGCGATTTGGAATATTCTAGTAGTTTCCCTTTATAAAAAGTGTTCACTTTCCAAACATGAAATTGATGTCTAGATGAGGGCGTTTTCTCCGCCACGCACCGGGTGTGTTTATACAGTACAGAGAGAGACTTGAACACAGATTGATATTTTGGTGACAGTTGGACTGAAGGCTGTCATACCTCTTAAAAAATTCAAATAAAAAGAAAAAAGATTTCAGTTTGATGGTAAAATAAGTAAAAATAAATGGACGAGAAAACTTCATGACACACACAAAGTGTTTGGGACTAGTAAATTTGAATTAGACAAAACTGATGTAACGTATTAACTTTCACTTTAAAAAATATATTACAGCATGAACAGGTTAATCTATAATCAAGTCGAATAATTACTGAAACATAAACGAAACGCAGACTTTCTCAATTTTAGGAAAATATTTTATGCGAAAATGTAATGTTTGACCTGGCAGTCAAACGCCTTCATTGCATATAGTCTCAAGTGTCTCAACAATGAGCTCAAGAAGACCCACCTGACAATCATAAAATTATTTAGACACAACTTGAATTTTTCTCGTTGATAGTCCAAGGCTCAGTATATAAGTATCTCAAGAAGTTTATTGAATTAAATGTCAAAAATATTCAAAATAAATTATTACAGGTTTATGATTAACTTTCAACTATTCTATTTAAGAACATTGATCTCTAAAATACTCAATATTAATTAAACTTATCAGTTTAATCTAGCGATTGTGAAAAAATGGACTCTAGTCATGATGCCACCTGCTTCATAGCTAGTGCCCCACTGGGTTGACACACCGTTAGCCAAATCATGCTGAGATGCTGTACAAGTGGTCTAGGACACCTTGCAGAAATAAAATAAGAATTAAGTGTTAGATGGAATTCCTTGCCGAAATTTCTGTTGATAAAAAGTAAACTCAAACAACAAAAGAAAACAGAAAGTGATTTTTCAATTATCTTAAGTGAAAAATATTTGTATTTCCTTCTTTTGGCTAATATATGTTGTCTTATATGAGTAAGAATTTTTTCCAACCGTAACAGATGACTAATCTCAACTGAAATATCTGTCCACCATCCCCGACACTGCAACCTAATGTTAATCAGATGCTCAAAGCTTAAAATGAAATGGGCCCAGTCAGGCGTGAATGTTTAATAAAGTTCGATGCATGCACGAGAAAGGAATTCCTGCTAACACGTTGGTTCATAGTCAACTGAACGAAAACTAAGAGGCAAAAGTAAAGTGCATCAACAATGGGATTACTGATAAATAGAGTATATCCAAAGATTTTGTGACCATAAGATAACAAAAGCTCACGGAAGCCTTTTAATCCTCTAATTGGTGTTCATTTACCTGATTAAGAAATACAGTTTCATTTGGTTAAAGTAATCAATTTTATTGGGCCATATACTTTTGAGCAAAATAAAAAATAAAGAATTGGCCCAATTGAGATTTACCGGAGTAAATAAACCTTTGAGAATTAAAGCTTTAAAAGCCAATAAAAATATGTGCTACTTTTCAAAATAACTTACTTTGAACAAGTGAGAAGCTTCTCACATGAAAAAATAATCAATTTATATTTCAGATTTTGGAGAATTTTCACCTATCACAACTCAAAGGAGCAATTGATTAGTTAGTACACACCTGATTAACCCCGTTTTGAAATTGCAACAGCTCCGCATTATTCCTTTCAACATCATTATCGTAAACAACCTTCCATGTAGGTTCATAAGACTGAAAAAAATTATCATTACTTTAAGATAAAATTGTAACAATTTTGTAGCTCTCAATATACCTGAATTTCTACATGATTTGAATGAACAAGGTGGATCAAATCATGACGTACTGGTGATGTCGCGAGCAAGTGAGTACCATGCATATTTCCATAACCAGTTTTACGAATTTCCTGTTCAAAATTTAAGTGTTTCTCTTACACAAAAATTAATTAAACCAAATACAACAACTGAGTTTGGTATTAATTTCAACTTCTGCATTAGTGTAAAATGAATAAAAAAAGCCAAGAACTCACCTTCTTAATCATACGTTACAAACATCAAATAGCAGTATTAACATATACATTTATCAAAGACATTCTTAAAACTAGTTTGTTTATATCATAAATTTGGACTGAATTCAGCATTGAGTTAAAGAATAAAATACTGTAGAAGAAAAGGTAATGGTGAGTTACAAAAACAAATAAGGTATTACCGTGCTTATTCAAATTGAACTGTTATAAACTCGAAAGCAGTAACTCAGGAAGAAACTTTTTTTGTTTTGGTGGCTAACAGGTATGTAATTTCCTTCATAACAGGTGCACTGACTTAGTTTCTAATCAATAAAATCAGATTATATAATTTCTTTAGATAAATTCCTTCAAAATTATAGTGTCAAATCAATTCTAAATAAAGGAGTTTTCTTGTGATGTTGTGATATTCCAAAAAGTTAAGCTAATCAGTTGATCAATTAGCTATTGACGTTGTACAGTGTTTCTTCACATCTGCCATAGCAATACACTTGTTAAAAAAACTTGATGAGAGTAAAAGTTAGATCAATCGACAGAGTATTTTTGAAAAAAGGCTTGAGTATACTCGAGCTTTAACTAGTTTTATTTATTCATTGCTAAAATTCATGTAGCTTTTGAGGCGTTATTTCAAGCAGAAACACTTCCTTCAAATCAGTTACTTGTTAGGTTGATTGAAATAAGCTCAACTTAATTTCTTTTCTCTTTATTGTCAGATTAGATAAAAATCTTGTAGGACCATCTGGAGTCCTGTGTAGCCTTTTGTGATGTAAACAAGGATAAAATAAACAACACGAACAAACGTATCCTACATATTTCAATTTTTGCAAAAGAAGATTTGAGATAAGTGATATTTAAGATGTTTTCATGATGTAGTGGTTAAAGCATATGTGTAGAGCATTAAATATCAGTTATCAGAATTGATCTTTTTAATTTGGATATAAAGTGGCCTTAGTAGTATGGTTAAAGTAATTCAATTCCATAATTAGTTTAACAAAAAAAAGACTAATAAATTGCAATTGTACAGAACAAGCAAAATCTTCCTAAGTAAAATAATTTTTAGATGCACTGATTTTTCGAAACTTTTGCATACAATCATCATGGCATTCCAAACTTCCTTCCTTCCGGTTGTCCCTTTCAACGTCGACAGCAAAACAACCCTTCGAAGTAAGTTCTTGCCAGATAGTTTCCCCTCAATTCTAGAGAACACAAAAATCTTTTCATCCCAACTTTTTTCTTGTCCTGGCGATGAATAATGCGTATTTTTTCAAGACTTGCTCAAATAATTGTTTTTTCCTAATAAAGGTGGTTTTTGCAATCACACAAATAATATTAGATTGTTAAACATCACCTCAGTGACAATCGCAAAAGGAAAACTAAATTCATGGCAGGGTTACGTGGGAGGAAATTAATAGTTTTAACAAAGGTATCCTCTGTGAGTTGACCTTTCACAACTCAACGAAGAGACCTTAGGTGTAATATTTAAGACTAAAACGCAAGGTAATTTGTAAGTTGAAACATAAATTTTTAGCTGTTCTTTTGCTTAACACTTGTGTCAGTTGTTACTTCAACAGAAAAATGAACATTTGTTTGAAGTTGAGAATCTTTTTTTGAATTAAGTATCAAATTTCACCAAGCAAAAATTTGAGAGTTTAATTGGTGTCGTCATTAAACATTTGTTATTGTATTTTTCACTATGTCTCAAGTAACGCTTTTTAAGTTGTAATGTCAAAGTTAAATGTCAACCATGTTTTAATTTTTGAAAAAATAGGACTTTATTTTTTAAAAGTAACGAAATCCTTTCATATGATTCTTTCCTAAAGTTTATCATACTTCACTTCAAGTGATGCCATTATTACATCAATTGCAGAACGTTCTTTACATTAGAGTAGGCTGCTTCAAATAAAACTGTTTGCTTTGAAATTAAACCTCTGCAAGCCCCAACGAGTTTTTCAGATCGTCAGCCTTAAAATCTCACCTTATTTTGGTGCATTTGCATTTTCTTTTTGTCCTTACATCTTTTGTTTTGAAACCACACTCGAATGACTCTAGGTGAGAGGCCTGTCATCTCAACCAGCTGCTCTTTCATCAATGCGTCAGGTCTCGGATTGGCCAAATAGCAGCTTTTCAATAGTTGAAGTTGTTTTTCAGTTAAGACAGTACGGACCCTTCCAGCTCGACTTCGTCGTTGTTGTTGCTGTTGAATGTTTTGACTCGATGAGGATGTTTCTGAACCAGAAGACGACAGTTTCGACTCATGATTTGATTCTTTACGAACGCTAATTTCATCTAGGCCTAAGGATATTAAAACTTGTAAGAAATTAAGGGATATAAAGGCATTTAGAATAAAATTTGTTGTTTTCTAAAGATTTTAAGCATTTTTTTGAATAAATTCTATTGCTGTTTTGCCTAATTTAAAGAACCTATTGAAATGTGATAGAAACAAATATAGTACCAAGTTCACGGAAAGAAAGATTTCATTGTAGATTTATGAAGTAGCACCGATGAAAAACTTCATAAAAAAAGATGACAACTCTTTTTTGTGATGGAGTTTACGATAGTTTATAATAAACTTATGATGAGATTACTATGGTATTAAAGCTAAAAAGTCCTCATAAATATTCACCTCTGTAGACACTCTTTTCTATGCTTAGGTTGTCCTGATGAGGTTATCATTAGTAACCACGTCCTAACTCTGGTAAAGAAGTAGTCTTTCAGGATCCTTAATCTATGATCAATCCGAGGGAATTGATATGGGCACATTTACCAACTTAATAAATAATAATAATTATCTCATGCAGTATAGACTCAGGTGATGCTGATGCACAACCAACACCTTCATAAGAGTCCCGCCATATAAATGGTCACTGCAGATTACTTTTACCCTGACTGAGAGTGCCTTGTCAATTTTTTTTGCAATCTGGGGTTGAAAAATTGCTGGCATGGGTGCCCAGGGATTGAACCCACAACCTTAGATGTAAGTTCTCAGTCAGGTGCCTATGATCTCTCAGCCACGACAACCCCTTGAAGAGACATAAATTTGTAGAGGATTTTACTGATTATACATTTTAGAAAATATCAACAACATCTTTTAAAGCCTAGATAATTTTTCACGTTTCATATAATTTTATTAACTTTTTGACTTCGTACAAAAAGTTAACATTCTAGTTACTCTTCTCTAAAAAAACATAGGGTTGGGTCTCGGCTATCTCAACAAAATTTTTAACTTTTTTGTACATTTCACTATTTAATTTTGTTTCCCGCTGATTGATCCTGCCCCTTCAGCAATCCATTGCAACCACATGAATTTTTGAGTCCATTAACCCGTTCCAAAATTTTGGAGATGCTGAATAACTTTTAAAACAGGATTGCACTAACATGGTACACAATGGGAAGAGGTCAGGTCACCAAAGTCTTAGTTTTATTTTATTTGAACACATTGAAAATTAAATTTGCAATTTAATTTAGAATAATCGGACAGGAAAAAATTCAATTCATTTTTTCTAGAAATAACATCAAAAACTTTTCAATTATTTAAATTTTGAAATAAAAGTTTACTTTTCAGATTAGAAATCTGAGGTAAATTCACTAAAAAGTTTTACTGGCTATCTGTCTTTCAAAAAATTAAGTAAATTAAAAAGGTTGAAGCCAGCTTAAAATACCAAGTGCTTCGCTTGCCTTAACCAAATGGAAAGCAGTTAAAAATGTTAGATCTTTAGATCTATCCACACCTGCAACAATCAATTCAAATGGCAGCAGATCTTAAAAACTAGCTAACCATTGAGTCTGAACTCCTTCAAGTAAGGTAACTAAAACAGTGCATGTCTGTGCCTAAGTTATCAAAAACATTTTTTGAAGGAGGGATGTGTGTCTCTCTAAAATCTAAGACAAAAGAAACGTTTTTGCATAGCTTAAAAATTTTGAAAAATTAAACAGACTTTTTGAACTTGATAGAACTCATGGTAAAACCGAAAACTCTTAGTCTTCAAAGCCCTGGTAAGTTAAATATTAGAAATTTTAATTATATATTTTTGGTACATTCTTAAATCATGATATTTAGCCAAATCAAAATGTTTTACTCAGAAAAATTTAGACAATTTTCCTTGAGCTTGTAAACCTAAAAATTGTGTTTCAAGAACTTATTGCCTGAATGATGCCTTCGTAATCTACAATATGTAATGGCGAATGAGTAGAACAAAATATTAAACAAACAAAAAATAGGCATTAAGCCAACATGGTAGCTGTTTGAAAAAAGTCATTCCAGACTTAACAGAACAATACTTCCATCATTTTTCTTTTCCTCCAAGTCCAACGTTTGACTGTTACTGGACTTCAAAATGTCACAACAAAATGTCCAGACTAAGAAAAACCAACAGAAACACGTGCCCATAACCTATTTAAACGTCACATTTGAGAATGAGTGTAACGAAATCAGAAATTAAAACTAGGTTTCAAAAAGCTGCAGATGTTGCACCTCTAAAAGCTTCAAAGGAAGTTTTGAACGTTAATGTCTCATCTGCCAAGACATTTGTATGCAGATTTGATCATTTAAAACTTGTCTTACATGATCGACGTCTAAAATATTTTTGCACATATATAAGGAAAAATCTTTGAAGACTTCAAGTAAGAACTGATTTTTGTTGTAAGTAAACAAAGCTTTAAATACTTTTCAAGATTTGACAACAAGCCTAAAGGTAGTTTCTCTGTTTAGAAAACTTACTGCGGCTCGCCTTTTATCTTAGCAAATAGAGGTTCGTCACCAAGGGATTTGATTTCCAATTTATTTGTGAATTTTATTTTATCTTCCCTTTCATCACGCTATTATATAACGTAACAAGAAAAAAAATACTTATTACATCCTTTATGTTCATTAAATATGGTAATGAGTAAAAAAATATAACTAGTATTTATTACTTTATGAAAGCAGCATGATAATCTAATCTTCTTCTAATAAAAATGGGTGAACAGATGTTTGTTTGTTTGTCTGTTGGTATGTGGAGGGCTAATGGAAATCCAAACCCCTGCTCTGATCTTGATGAAATTTTGCACGCACATCCCCGCCTGTCCAAGGAAGGTTTTGATGCAGGTTTGATTCCCCACCCCCTACTCCCTGGGAATGGGGGCCTGAAACACTTAGAGCTGAAGGACAGATTTTTGAAAACTGTTAATTTACAAAACAAAAGATAGTTCAGCAGGTTGCAAATTAACCTAGGCAGCGTCGGGTATCTCAGCTAGTAATAATAATAGTAAAATTTCCTTGCAGTACAGACTCCTTCGATGAATTGGATATTTAAGTTATTCATCTTTACAAGATTCATTGCAGATTGCTATTCCTTATTTTTTCATTTTTTATTTAATTTAAACTAAAACAGTCAAATGTTTTTTTACTTTGAGATTTTTGAGCAATAAAAAGTTACTTGTAATATTTTGCTCTAGAGTCCAAAAACGAAAATTATTTGATCTTCGACATTGTAACTTGTAATTGGCTTGATTGAACCTCTTAAATTCGTATTCGTTTATATAACTCAAACATTTTCATAATTTTTTTTAGTAAAAATGAAATTTATATATGCAAATCTTGCAGAAATTTTCAAGTTTGACTTTATACTATTTAACGAATAATTGTCATTATTTTTTAATATTATTAAATTTGAATATACTAGATCAATTATTTTCCCAGACTTTGCTTGATTGTTCTCAGATTTAGACATGTGATTTACGCAAAAACTATTTTCTTTAACATTTTCCTTTTTCAAGTCACACTTAAAGTTGCCATGTACATCTTAACCTTTTGTCTTTTGTAAATCAAGAGGAAAGATTTTTAGGGAGGTTAAAAGCTAGGAGAGGCATTAAAAGTCTGTCCAAACCACACCTGTCCATAACACTTTAGCTTTTTAACAGACCAGGGGAGTATAGATAAGAGTAGGGTGTATGAAATAAAAAACGAGCTTGGACAATTTTTAATTTTGACTAACATTTACAAGGGTGTGAGATAAAGCTCATCCTCTTTTGCCAACCAAGAAAAAAATATTTAATAAAGGTAAGTGATAAATGGTGCTGAGAAAGTTTAAGAGGGTAATTTTTGAGGGAAGAATGAATTAAGATCTTAAACGTGATAAGCTTGACGTTCTGGCTCTAAAATGTCTAAATCGCTATTCTCAATCTAAATTTAAGTGCTTTATATTATCCAGTACAAAATGTGTCTCTTTAAGAATTTACAAAATTTTAATGTAAAAAATAAGCAGCATAAATAATTACCGATCGCAATATTTCCGTGGTCAAGCAACCTTTGGACGCTGGATTCTGCTAGGTCTGACTTTATGTCATCTTCGTCTGCATCAAAGTCAACATCATCTATGTCTTCATAATCAACATCATCATTATCGGGAACCTTTTTGAAAACGAAAGTTAATAAAAGGGTTCTAATAGTTCAGAAAATTTTTCTTTGCTCACATGGTCGTTGTTGTTTTCTTCTCTTTTGATTATAACCTCATCTGCAGCAGCAATGCTAAACTAAAAGTTGGAAATAGTTAATTAAAAAAACCACTTTTTAACTTCAAATTACCTGATGATCCTTTTTACAATATATTGAATCATTTCTGATTGCAAATTCATCTCCTGGTACGAGCTGCTTACCACAGGCCACACATTGAAAACACTCCTTTAAGAGAATTCAGCGTCTGTTAACCAAGGTTTTCTGATCTTGCGACTTTTATCAGATTATATTACCAAATGAAATATCTTTGTTTTAGCTCTCATCACAAAATCGGATTTTCCGAAAGACTTTCTGCATTTTTCGCACTTTGTCCCGTAGAGTCTACTTAAAAAAGATATTTTACTCTATTTGTTAAAAGGATTACCATTATCGTTTAAGATTGGAAAATCTAGTGTTATTCATTTCATACATTTCGAATATAGTTTTTAATTCCAATCTGTTATGGTCCAAATATTGTGTGATTGAAAGTGTTCAAGACTCTATTTGACAATCAACTCTTACTCACAGAGAATACAAACACATTACTTTGCAGGGTATTGCAAAAAGGGATAAAGGAAGAACAATCAGCTGCACAATTTGACACAATTACTCAAAAGAGCCGCCCAAGAATGGATGCAATACTAAAAGTCAAAACAGATATCCACCTTTATCTTCATGGTCAAAATGTACTTTCCAACCAAGCTACCATGCTGTGTTTGCCACTAAGATTAGTCTAATAACGTCTGCATAATTGACGCATCGAGGAATAGGATTGTAAGAAATTGACTCCCAAATCGAATTGATTGCTTTCCAAAAATTACACTTACATCATGTGATGAAATTTAAACTAATTAAGGTTAGGAAGTCGAGCGGTAAAACCGTTTTGAAGGGGGGAAGGGGAGCGGCTTAGCCGCCTTAAAACTGCTTGTTTTTTGATAGTGTTTGATAAAAAAGGCTCCAGTAATTGAATGTTTCATTCGATTGACCTAGTACTCAGATGGTTATATGAAATAGCAGTTTTGAAAATTTTCGAGTAATCAATACCATGCAATTTTGCATAATACCAGAAAAAAGTTTTTTACCAATGGGTCTGCTTAAGAACGTTGCGACGTATGCGTTAGATAGTATGAAAGTAATACTCACTGATAAGAAGAACAAAGGTCTAAGAAGTCTCTTGTAATTTGAGCTCCACCCTGAGTGGAAGTCTATTGCATCAAAAAAGACTTCAAACCTTATCAAACTCCCTTCCTTTTCTATCTCAAAATTTGGCACGTGCAGATAAATAAATATTGGGGTTAATTGTTTACGCAAAGTCAACAATCGAATGATCTCAGATAGCCAGGTGAAGAAGATTAAAATAAAAATAAGATTTGAAAATTAAAACTGTTTTTCAAAAAAGACCTTCCGGTCGATTGATGACTTTAGAGTTTTGAATTTTTCATAAAAAGAATCCTGCGATTTGCCAGGTCTTGCAGTTAAATGCCCCTTTTTTCGCGGTGCATTTACTTTTGTTGATACCTGATCTGATCTAAAGGCTTTGCTCAAACCTCATCTAGGAAAGAATCCTACACCTCAGAATCTGGTAATAAAGATTAGAAAAAGAGAGACAATCTAGTGATTTTTCTACAGCCTATTTCTTAGGTTAAGAAGAAAAAGTGATTCCACATCACGATTTAATTTTACGGGCAGACTAATGGGATAGGTAGTCTTCTGCTTCCAAATCTTTTAATTTATCAAATATCGAGGCTACATAAGTAACGCTGAAATGACTTTGGTCTTATATTTCAGATAAATTGTAATTTCTTTTATATAATAAGGCATTTACTTGTTTGTACTCCAATTTAGCTTTTTCGGAAAACACCGATGTTTATGTTTTGTGGTATTTTTATGTATTCCACTCTCAAAATCAAATCCGTATATTAAATTCATCTTAAATGTTAAAGAAAAATTTTACCTGAGGTAATCATCTTTGCAAAATATTTTTCCTTCTCTGACAAAGCAAGTGCAATTTTCGTCAAGGAACTTTTGACACACTGAGCACCTCAGACAAGCTGCGTGCCATTCCAAGTTTGGAGCAACCCGTAGAATGTACTGATCATGTATGACGGAACCGCAACCAACACAAACTCGAGAGGCAACACCTAGCCAAAAAATATTAACACATCAATTTTGAAAGTATTGTTGATGGCAATTTTGATTTTTATCAATTTTTATAGTGCACCTTGCAATATGAGACCATTTTTAGGCACCCTAGGATGTTTAATCGTTTTTTCTTTTTCTTTTTTGGGTGGGTTACCCGTGTGGGAGTCGAATCCGGTGGAAATCTGGTGCGTAACCTACTGGATCACACGGGCTCAAAAATAAGCTTTGATGTGTTCTATCATACTAATTCCGATATATATTAAAAAGTTAGTTTATATACATTTTTTTGATTAAGAAGTTTTTTGAAAAGTCAAAATTTTCACTAATCGTTCTTTTTTGTTCAGAGATCCAAATTTATTTGGTGGAAAAAGTTCTTCGTTCAAAGTCATAAAAAAGCTTTTAACAGTTCCTTAAATATGTTCTTGATTTGTTTTCAAACTTGAAATTCGTCAATGACCCACTTAAAGCCTAAATCATGGAGTAGGATTTTTGAGCATCTTTTTACGGAAATTTATTTTTCTCTGCATAAGCCTTCCTGGCATGTCAGAATTCTGTAAGATTTTTATCATATTTTGGAAGCACTTTGATTCAACCAATTAGTTGATTCATTCGAAGATGGGTCAAAAAAGTAGTGAAAAATAAATGGGTCTACTTCAATCTCAAGCTAAGATCTGGTCTCAGATACTGACAAATAACTTTGTGAAAATTCGTTCTGGCAAAGTAAAATGGTCAATCAATATCTTGACCAAATATCTAAGAATTCAGCTCAATTCTTCAATACGTATTCGACAATTTCGGTCTTCAGTTAATAATTTATTTCTACCAAAAAAAAAGAATAAGATATACGTTGGTTGATATAAATATTCATACTTTTTTGTATCGAAAAGTCTTTGTTTCGAGACCTTACCTCCCACATACCCTGGCAATTGAGACCAAACTAGTTTTTGTTGGTTTTAAAAATGATGCGTGAGTGGTTTGGTCTGGAGCCGAGATGGCGACCCATGATAAAAATGCCTCAGCCTATCTGCTGTAAAATACGTCGTCACTTTTACCTACTTTTTAAATTCTGGGAATCAAAACTTAACGTGCTTAGAAAAGCAGCTTCGTAATTTTCTTTAATTACTGTACACTAACAATAAATCAATATGTAGAAAGCAGACCGCCAACCTAGGCGCCAAATTTCCGGTCTTACTCGTCAAAACATCAATTATGCTTTATGCCTGAAAATGGGTCACAACACTAGATTGACGACAAAAAGAATGACAGTGTGAGTGTTATTTTATCAATTCAATAAAAAGACTACCAGGATTTCTAATCCCAACACAAAAACTTGGGGGAAGATGAGCCGAAGCCAACCAAAGATTTAATTTTTCTCTTGTAAAAAGTATCTAATCTTACCAGAGTCGAAACTAAAACTATTTCTGTTCACATCTTTTGTTCAGGTTCTCTGTCATCAGTATGTACAAACACAAGTGACGTTACAAAACCATGTCTTGAATTATTTGAAAAATCTGGACTGCAGAATTTCAATTAGTGAAAATCTTACCTTTCATTTTTTTATTTTTTCGCCTCAATCCAATTCTTCAAATTTTGTCAAAGTTTTAATGTGAGCAATAACCGGTTATTGTTTAAACACATTTAAAATCTACCAGCAAAGTAAAATAATATTAAAAGCTTAAGTCTTTTTGTTTCAGAAATTACATTACAAATGATCCCGTGGTGAAAAACAGAAATCCAATCAAAAGAACCACTTTAGGTTTGGATTCTAAATGGCAGGGTGAACGGGTAGCTCTAACGCTAGAAACTTCGTCAACCGTCAATAGACGTTCCTGACACTAACACAAAAAGCGGAAAATTACACTGTAACGTAAACGGCGGAGTTTAGTGTGCGGCGCAAACGCTGCAACATTGAAGGTGCGACAGGCTCTATCAGTGTCAACCGCTGGAATGCCAAGCGCGAAATGATAAAGTAGCCCCTCCTCTTATCCTAAGTTTTGAGCGCGCCCGCTCTCTTGAACTTCCTTCTTTGCTTCGCCTTGTTTTACGATCTAACAGCAAAGCAGCTCAGCTCACTTTTCACTATGAAACTAAACTAAAAATGTGCTGAAGAAAAGTTTCCTTCAAAATCAATAGGTATATCCATAGCCATATGAAAAAAATACATTTGTTCTCCTGCGCGTCTTTTACGACCATCGCCGTGTGTACATACGCTATTTTAGACAATGCACTTTTTTATGTATTTTGAACTCCCTTGTGGTACGCTGCAGCAGTACTCCCACTGTAATAAAGGCAGATTACAGTTGTACACAAGTAACTTTATTTCAATATTCTTGCATAAAATGTTATTTATTCATATAAAACAGTCATAAATTTATCAAAAAGTTAATTAGTTAGTCTTCCGTAAAAAATCAATTTGTACACTGTTGCTTATTTATTCTTGAACTTCTTCAGGCACTTTTTTCTTCTTTTAAACAGCATCTTTAAACAGGTGGTCAAATCTTTTCCAATTTTTGTAAGTTTCCCTTTTCTTATGTCGCACATCATTTTCTTCCTCTCAAGTAAATGTCAAAGTGTTATTGACCCATGCTGTAGCGTTCATCTTGGCGAGATACAGGTTGTAATTTTTCTCATGGCCCTTGAGGGACCTGCTGGCATATGCGATCGCGCACATTTTACCCTCATTGTTTTTTGGCATAAGAAAACCCCGAAACCTCCTATAGTGCCCTGGCCTCCAATGGCGGCGTCCACGATGAGGTGGAATGGTCTGTCTTGTCGGAAGTATGCCATAACTGGCTCTGGTACTAGAGCATGTTGCAGTTGCAAAAAGGCTGATTTGGCATACCCAAGTCCTCCTTGTTGTGGCTCAACACGTCATGATTTTGGGCGAACAATTCCTCGTACTTACCCTTTTCCGAAGCAGGTAAACCAAGCTTAATTTTGTTCAGGAACTTGGTCCTGAGCTTGGGGTCCAAGGGTCTTGGTAGAGGGGTGTCCTTCATCTGAGTGCTTAGTAAGTCCACGTTGATTTCAGTTGGATCTTAGACTACCGTATGCGCCAGTAAAATCCGGAAAATGAAAATAAACTTTGACCTGACTTGTACCAGCCCACAAAAAAATGTAAATAAAAATTTGTAATTTTTGTGTTCTTTATTCATAAATTGATAAAAAAAATACGAAAGATTGTGAATAAAGTTTGTTAATTTAGTAAAAATTAGCCAAGGAATTGGAAAAAATGAAACAGATTGTGATGAAAAAACACAAAAGTTTTTCACTCACAGATCAAAAGAATTTTTCCCTCAAACTCACAAGGGAATTTAAAAAAAGCAACAAGATCAGCTCAATGAGGGTCTCTTTGGCATCAGGCAACATTTAGTTTGTATCACAAATGAAATATCCTGCACTGTAATTGATTTTAAACCTCTTTGATTATGAGCGATAAAAGCCTCATTTAGGCAGTTTCAGATTCATTCTGAAGGCAACATCCTATGTTTTTTTGGGCTTTTTAAGCCTTAAAGTTTTTCCCTAGATACTTTGAAATACTTTCATATGCAAAAGTTACCAATCAGTTTAGTTTAAGTTTTGACAACGTTCACACCTTAAAAAGTGCCCAGGCTAGGGTTTTACAAAAAGCTTGAAGCCTGAAAAAAATAAATCAAACCACCAGGCCAGCTCCCCTTAAGCCTTACAGATTGCTTTGAATGGCAAATCAACACCCAGACCCAGTCTGACAAAATCTCAAAAAGGTTCAGTGGTGTAAATAAAACACTTGATTGCTTTAATATCATTTATTGACTAAGCTACTAAGCACATTGCAACATCTTTTATACTCAAGGAATGAGGGAGAGGTCAAAAGAGCACATGTAAAAACAAGGACAGCTCAAGGCTGTGACATACTAAATATATGACTACATTTCACTACTTTGAGACTACGTACGACAATGACACTCCCTTGAATGATCATGAGTTTATGAATTCTTTTCTTTTGATGGCTTTTATTTCTACCTGCTATGTTTTTCAGGCTCAGGCTCAAGGGTCATTGCTGAATAGCAAAAAAAGTAAATCTTTCCCAGTAATGTGAAAGCATCAAGCTTTCAAAAAATGTGCAATTTTTCAATCTTATATTTTTTTTTCTTCACTTGCCATGAAGACAAAATATTTTTTCAAATTTTCCGGATTTTACTGGCACATATTGTATTGATTCAATAGTAGAGATTTGCATTTTCGCAGGGAGGATCTGTTCCTGTGGCATGCAGTTCTTGAGCAACACAGTGGCGATTTGGTTGCGGGTCCAGATGAGTGCATCGGCGATGTAGCATCTGGGTATTTTGGGGTCGGATATCGAGAACGTTTTGTTATCCAAGCTGTTAGCTATTTTAATGCGGATTGGCGTACCAGATAGCGGAGGCAACTTATAGGTTTGAGTAAACAACTGATCCAAGGGAGCTGATTTTATTGACATGAAAATAGGAATTGTGGATGGGATTCAGTGCAATGTGCAATTTCTGAATGGCATCTATCCCGAGGATTGCATCCTGCAATAGTCACGGAACATCCAAAGCTTGGATGTTCTCGGTTCGTTTGAGAACACTGACCGGTAGGTCCACCATGCCCAATATATTGAGGGGTTTCCGGTTGGCTCTGGTCACCTGATATGGGTTTGGTTTCAACTACGGTGGAGGGTCCATTTCTTGATAAAGCGCTTTGGAGATGACGGTGATTGATGGCAGCTCCCTTGTCGTATAACCATTTGTGTTGCGTACCTAAAGTGTGGACAGTGATGGTAGGTTTGCCTTGAATGTAGCATACGCTGGCGTCCCTGATATCAAGCTGATCAGAGACGTCTAGTTGTTTAAAGAGAGTTTGATGCGCTTCATCGAGATCATATTGACTTCAGCGTGCTCTCCTTCTTCTTGTGTGTAGGAGTCGGAATCCTCAGATTCCTGTTCACTGAATTCACCTCCATACGCCAGGACAGCCATAGCAGTGGCCTCTCATTGTACAGCTTCAGCGGGTTGGTGCGGAATTGTTGCAGCGATACCTCCCAATTCACCCAGGGTGGGGTCTTCAAGCGCTTTGGGCAGCTCACAGTAAAACTCGTTTACTGTCATGGTTACACAATTAGCGAATAACCGTACATTTTTGTGTGCAGCCTGCACAACATTCAAATTGGAGATCCTAGAAGTATCCCTGTGTCGTGCCTTTTATAGTTTACCTAGTCAGTAGTCATAAAGTATTTTACAGTATCGTAAAGTATCATAAAATACTCAAGGAACCTACGAGTTCACTTTATCCTATTACGTAATCTTATAAGCACCTCCTCCTTTGTCATGATATAAAAGACAATGAAATATGTTGAGAAAACTAGTCAATAAATGATATTGAAAACCACCACGTGTTTTATTTCACACAAACGTAACAGGTCTTACATTGGTGGAAGCGGTGGGATTCTTTAAGTAGAACGAACCCCCTATGAATCAGGCCACGATATAAAATTTTCAACAACAATTTACAATGGCCGAACCCAACGAAGAAAGGAATAGGGAGCGGGAGGTTAAGACGACCCGCCTTCCCCTGTACTACGGTACTAATAAGGAGGACGTCACCCCTCGTGACCTAGTAGAAAGAATTGAGGCCTACTGTCGGGCCACTAGAAATACCGCCAATGCCGAATGCCTTGAAATATACTTAATCTTGAGAGGCAATGTCATTTCATGGTGGAATTCCCTAAAGATCTCCGGAAAGGACATAGCCTCCTGGGCCACTGTGAAATCGGAATTTTTGAAAGACTACGACTATCGTATTACTGGAGAATCGGCTTTCCAGCTTGTCACCGTTAAACAGAAACTCGGAGAGAGCGTGACAGATTATTACGCTCGGGCAGCGTTAGCAATAGAAGATTCGGCTAGGGGACTCCCCGAGACCGGATCTGACGCTGAACTCGCCCGTCAGAAGACCACGGTCACTCACTTCCAGAGACACATCTTCATTAGTGGTCTCTGAGAGAAATTGAGGGCCGAAGTACTTCGACACGACACCACTACTCTAGATGAAGCTAAGGAGCAAGCTCGACGTGCCGAGTTTCTCAGCTCCAGGAACCAACTTAAGCTGGCTGTCATTTCGGCCATCTATATGGACGAGCTTGAGGCCCTACTAGACCAAATAATGCGTCTAGAGACCAAAGACGAGGATGAAGAAGAAATAAGAGAAGAAGAAATCGCCGCTATTAACGCCTACCGTAAAAGGAAGGGTCGAAAACCTTTCAAAGGAGGTTTTCGCTGACGCATTTCGGCCCAGACTCCTGCTTCAACTGTGACAAGGTAGGTCATCTCTCTCGGAACTGTCTATAACCACGACGCGAAACCTCGAATCAAGGACAGGTCAAGTCCATCCAGGAAGACCAACCTTCCCTTGCTCCTCTCAGCCCTCTAAACTGGTAAAGGGTACGGGACCTCGGAACACCCCGTACCCTATGATCAATGCGCTCACGGTTAAAGGAATTATCGAAAAATTGGGTATCGCCACTCTAGGGGAACCCACTAAACGACCCTCTGTAAAGGGGAGATTCTGCAAACTTAATGAAGTCATGCTATACGATACGGGTAGCGCCATCACGTGCATGAGTGGCTCCGCCTATCGTCGATTACAGCCGAATGACGTCTTCAAGACTGAGAAGATCCACGGCACGACCTTTGCGTCGGCCAGTGGTAATGAGATTTCGTCAAGAAAGAAGGTGCTATTACGATTTGAGATCCTTGGACAGACCAAGGAGTATTGCGTGTTTGTCATCGATGGTCTCCATGAAGATTTCATTTTGGGAATAGATTTTATTAGAGATCAGAATTTGGGATATTGCCCAAAACACCGAGAATTCTTCTGGGAAGGAGTTTGTCCCCAGGAACAAACTAGAAACCTGAAGGCAAAGAGTGCCGCACACTTGGCCGCCCTATCCACGCATAGGTGCCAGGTACAGTTGGATAAAAGCATTGGTAGTGTTGAAGGCCAAGGAGCCTGGTTGGCTCAGATAAGTATGGATAAACAACCCTGGATTTGTGGACACCCCGCCCTAGTATCCATTGATCAAAAGAATAACGCTTGGGTCACGATAACCAATGCTTCCCTTATCGATAGAACGATCGAGAGAGGAGAAGTAGTTGGGCAAATTGAAAATTGTGAGGTCCTGGAAGAATGTGATTCGGAGGGACAGTTTATCGCCTCCATGAATCCACACTCTAAAATGCATATTGACCTCAAGGATAAAAATTTTGTAGACAATAACGCGAAGGTTGAATGCGAACCTGAAGAAAAGATGAAATACCTTAACGTACTTTACCATTTCTCGGATGTGTTTAGTAAACATAAAAACGATCTTGGAAGGTGTGACCTTCTGCAACATGAAATCTTCCTGAAGGACCCTACCCCGGTATACCGAAAGCAGTTTAAGATTCCTGAAGGCCATGCTAGCGCTGTTCAGGATCAGGTGAAGGAGTGGTTGAAACAAAACATCGTTCAACCCTCTCAATCCCGATTAAACAGTCCCATCTTCGTTGTAAAGAAGAAAGATGGTTCTTTCCGGTTAGTTCAAGACTTCCGAGCCTTAAACTCCCAGACCTACCCTGATAAATACTCCATGAGGGACGTAAGCGACTGTATCGATGAAATCGGTTGGTCAGAGTCTACGATTTTCTCCACCATCGATCTAACCTCTGGATTCTGGCAGATGGTGTTGAAACCGCAATGTCGAAAATACACCGCCTTCACCGTCTACGGTATGGGACAGTTTGAATTCCAAACTAGCACCATGGGACTTCTTGGGTGTCCCGCTTTGTTACAAAGACTTATGGAACTGGTTATGAAAGATATCCCCAATGTACTAGTATACATTGATGATATCTTGGTTCATTCCAAAGATCACAACGAACACCGTCGTATTCTCACTGAAGTTCTAAAACGTCTCCAGAAGCACAATTTGAAGATACGGCTTGAAAAATGTCACTTTGCCACTACCTCCATGGAATATCTTGGATTCCGTCTGACCCCCGAGGGTGTGAAACTTGGTACGGACAAGACTGAGGTTATACGAACGGCCCAACCTCCCGATTCCGTACACAAAGTAAGACAATTTATGGGCCTGTGCAACTTCTTCCGTAATCACATAAAGGATTACTCTATCAAAGCCGCCCCGCTACACAACTTGACGAAAAAGGACTCTCCATGGTCTGGAGGTCCCCTACTCGACGATGCACAACGAGCTTTTATAGAATTACGAACTGAATTATCTTCTCAGCCGGTAGTCTCTTTTCTAATCTGCAGTATGCCCTAATCACCGATGCATCCTGCGGAGACGAAAACACCCCTGGAGGTATGGGAGCCATCCTCACTCAGATCAATGCCGATCAAAATTTCCGTGTCATCGCTTACGCCAGTTGAAAAACCATCAAACACGAGAAAAACTACACCCCCTTTTTGCTGGAAATGCATGCAGCTGTGTGGGGCATGGAACATTTCTCACATTACCTAAAAGGCTGGCGCTTTATTCTTTTTACGGATCACAAACCCCTGGAGAAACTTGGAAAAGTTCATACTCAAACTCTGCATCGTATTCAAGAAGCTATGTTAGAGTATGACTTTGAAATCCATTACAAAAAGGGTTCTGAGATGCCAGCTGATTACCTCAGTCGAAATATCTCCTCGATGAAGCTACCGGTGGAAGCTCCTGATGTGATAAAGGAACAGCAAGAAGATCCGCAACTGAGCGCTATCCTTCAGTTCCTGAAAACAGGAACCATACCACCGGATAAAGAGTCCAGGACTTTGATAACGAAATATGGCACAAAATGCTTTATCGAGAACAACACTTTGTTAATATCATCCCCAATATGGTCATAAGTCACTTGTATGTCTCCCAGCATCAATGAGACTCGATGTCATCACTAAATTTCATACCGAATTCTTCGGTGGTCACAAGGGCGCCCTTAAGCTAACTCAACGACTACAATTGTACTACTATTGGCCCAACATGAAAGAGGATGTACAACAGGTGGTGGACGCTTGTGAAACATGTCAGAAGCATAAAACCCAACCTTCAATTCCCCCGGCCGTATTACAATCGTTGCCAATTCTAACGCAACCTAATCAGCGTGTTCACGCGGACCTTTTTGGTCCACAAAAACCTCCACGACAGGAAAGAAATTTCTACTGGTCATGATCGACGCTTTTTCTAAATACATCGAGTTGGTAGCAATACCAAACAAGGAGGCTGAAACGGTTGCTTAAGCTATCTTCAATAATTGACTTTGCAAATACGGCATTCTGTCGTGCCTTTTATTGTAGTCATGATTCGTAGTTGTAAAGTATAATATTGTATCGTAAAGTATCATATATTAGCAACGGAACCTCGTATTCCACATTATTATGTTACGTAACCTTATAGGCTCCACCTCCTTTGTCATGATATAAAAGACGACAAAATATGTTGAGAAAACTAGTCAATAAATGATATTGAAAACCACCACTTGTTTTATTTCACACCAACGTAAAAGGT
>Ga0194133_10001087_pt1 | contig 50735 bp, 34 predicted proteins | sample TA2KigOf40mmetaG_FD_155448 | JGI IMG/M metagenome (GOLD analysis project Ga0194133, IMG submission 155448) | Freshwater microbial communities from Lake Tanganyika, Tanzania - TA2015055 Kigoma Offshore 40m | ecosystem: Environmental > Aquatic > Freshwater > Lake | place: Tanzania: Lake...
TTTGTAAGAGATCGTTGGCATCCTCGTGCGATACGACCAGGCGTCGAATATGCCAGTAAAGCCGTTCCTGGTACTTTTTTATCAGATCGGTAAAGGCAGCCTCGCGGGTAGCGGGTACCCGAAAACGATGTAAAAGGTCAATATCAGCGTGGTCGTCCATGCAGGTCTAAAGATCTTAGACCTTAAAGATAGCCCAAGGTTTAACCTTTACGGCCAAGGGCTTTTTCGGCAGCGGCCACTATATCGGGCACGTCCAAACCATATTTTTTGAGTAGCTGGGCGGGGGTACCACTTTCTCCAAACGTATCGCGCGTACCCACGTATTCAATAGGAACGGGGCAATGTTTAGCAGCAACTTGCGCAATGGAATCGCCCAATCCACCATAAATACTATGTTCTTCGGCGGTAACCGCACAGCCTGTTTTTTTAAGAGAGGCCATAACCGCTGCTTCGTCGAGGGGTTTGATGGTATGAATATTGATAACCTCTACGCTAATCCCTTTTTCTTCTAAGATGGCACCTGCCTGAATGGCATTCCATACCATATGACCACAGGCAAAAATGCTGATATCACTACCGGTAGAAAAAGACTGGGCCTTACCGATCTCAAAAGGGAGGGTGCTGGTAAAAATGGGCCAGGCCGGGCGACCAAAGCGCAAATAAACAGGGCCTTTATAGTCAGCAATTGCTTCAGTAGCTGCTTTCGTTTGTGCATAATCACAGGGCACTACTACGGTCATACCGGGTAGCATCTTCATCAACCCAATATCTTCTAAGATCTGGTGCGTGGCTCCGTCTTCGCCCAGGGTAAGACCGGCATGCGAGGCACAGATCTTTACATTTTTTTCGCTGTATGCCACACTCTGGCGGATCTGGTCGTAAACACGGCCGGTAGAAAAATTAGCAAAGGTGGTAGTAAAAGGGATCTTGCCACCAATGGTAAGACCGGCGGCAACCCCAATCATATTCGCTTCGGCAATACCACATTGTATAAAACGATCGGGAAACTCTTTCATGAACTGATTGAGCTTTAGCGAACCAGCCAGGTCGGCGGTCAGCGCAACGATCTTGGCATTTTTGCGGGCGGCCTCTACAATGCCATCTCCAAAACCACTTCGGGTATCTTTATTTCCGGTCGATTGAATGTCTTTTAGCATAAGAGCAAATGTAAGTGCAGGGGGTTAAGACAAAAAAAATATAGTGCCCGATTTATACACTAAATACGGTCTTTCTATCGTGAAGTTTTTGTTCCCAGACCCAGGCGGTGCGCATAATATCTTCGAGTGTATAGCGGGGCTGCCAGCCTAATACCGATTTCGCCAAGTCGTTATTGGCATAAATGGCCACGACATCACCTGGGCGGCGGGGTCCGATCTCATAACGAAGTGGCTTTTCGCTGGCTTTCTCAAAGGTGTTGATTGCTTCGAGAACCGTATTGCCCGTGCCTGTTCCTAAATTAAAGACTTCGCAGGCCTCTTTGTTCCTCTCTTGCTCCAAATAGCGAAGGGCCAAGGTATGAGCATGGGCCAGGTCGCAGACATGAATGTAATCTCTAATGCAGGAGCCATCGCGGGTGGGATAGTCCGTGCCATGCACCATCAATTTATCGATCTTACCAATGGCGGTTTGGGTAATGGCAGGCACCAGATTTTGAGGCTTGCCCAATGGAAGTTCACCTAAGAGCGCAGAAGGATGGGCGCCGGCCGGATTAAAATAACGAAGTAAGATATGGGTAGCCGCTGCCTTTCGGGCATAATCTTGTATGATCTGCTCACTGATCTGTTTGGTCGATCCGTAGGGCGATTCAGCTCTTTTGATCGGTGTAGTCTCCGTTACCGGAAGTTGATCGGGGTTTCCATAGACGGTGCAAGAAGAAGAAAAAACAAAATGTGAAACGCCAAACTCATCGATGCATTTGAGCAAATTGATCAGCGACTGAAGATTATTATCGAAATACAACAGCGGATTTTCTACCGATTCACCCACGGCTTTATACGCTGCAAAGTGAATGGCCCCGGCTATATCGGGATGCTCTTCGAATACGGCGTGTGTATCGTCGTAGTTGCAAAGATCTATCTTATAATGCTTTATTGTTTTGCCCGTGATACTCTTGACGGCCTGCAAAGCCGCATCGTGCGAACGGGAATTATTATCGATACAGATCACCTCGTATCCGTGCTCGATCAGATCTACGATTGTGTGAGAGCCTATGTAGCCACAGCCACCGGTAACGACAATTTTTGACATAGGATAAGTTGCTCGGCAAAACTCCGTAATTCTCTGCAAAGTTCGCTACGAAAGATCAGAAGAAACGCATGATCCAATAGATCAGTCCGGCTAGCATGGCACTAACGGGGATGGTCAAGATCCAGGCCCATATCAAATTGATGGTAACGCCCCAGCGGACGGCCGATAAGCGTTTGGTAGCGCCGACTCCCATGATGGCGCCGGTGATGGTGTGCGTGGTGCTGACCGGTATCTTGAGGGCTTCCGTCATGAACAGAGTGATGGCACCAGCGGTTTCTGCAGCGACTCCTTCGAAGGGAGTTACCTTGGTAATACGGGTCCCCATGGTCTTGACGATCTTCCAGCCTCCGCTCATGGTACCCAAACCAATGGCCGCATAGCAAGCAATAGGCACCCATTGGGGCATTTCTTCGAAGCTCGAGATATTGCCCCCGGCAATAAGGGCTGCTGTAATAATGCCCATTACTTTTTGCGCATCGTTACCGCCATGACCAATGCTAAAGGCCGCCGAAGAGACCAATTGTAATTTCTTGAACCAGAGATTAGAGCGGTGCGCATTGAGTTTGCTCAGATACAAAGCAAAGATGGCCATGGTCAGTAAGATCAGGGCCAGCAAGATCCACTTGAAGTTCTTGGAATAGAAAATGACCTGCACCCAATAGTCCTTGTAATCGGTCTCGCCGGCCAGTTTTGCCGGGTCGATGATCAGATTGGCTTGTAAAAAATAAATAACATAACCGATAACCAGAACAGAAATGATCTTGGAGGTCCAATCTTTACGAAAGGAACTTAAGAACCAGAGCGACATAATAAAGGCCATCAGCATACCGACAAGCGGAGCCAAGAAAATAAAGCTTACGGTTTTGAGAATAACCGCAGAATTGACCGCATCAAGTCCTGCGGCAGCAATGCCGGCTCCTGCAAAGCCACCGATCAGCGTATGCGAGGACGAAGAGGGTATACCAAACCACCAGGTAAGTAAGTTCCAGGAAATAGCCGCGATCAGTCCGGCAAAGATCACCTTCATCATTACGGCAGATTCCACTTTTGTGGCATCGACTGTTTTGGCAACGGTATTAGCGACGCCATGATCTTTAAAAATAAAATATGCGATCGAGTTAAAAATGGCGGCCCACAATACCGCTTGAAAGGGGGTCAATACTTTAGTAGATACGACCGTGGCGATCGAGTTAGCCGCATCGTGAAAGCCGTTGATGTAATCGAACACCAACGCAAGCACGATAATGGAGATGAGAAAAGGGGTCATGGGCCGGTTTATGCGTATTTGATGATGATGGATTCGATCACATTGCTGGCATCTTCGCATTTGTCGGTAGCCAACTCCATTACCTGGTAGATCTCGCGCATCTTGATGACCTCTTTGGCATTCTCTTCGATGGCAAATAATCTTTCGATACTCATATCAAACACATCATCGGCCTGGTTCTCGATACTATTGATCTTGATCATGGCTTCGGTGATGGCCTTGACATTCTTCATATCGCGCAGCTGGGTAACGGCGATCTTGATCTGCTGACAGCCCTGCTCAATAAGCTCCGCGAATTTTTGCATCCCCATATCGTTAGTGTTGACACGGTAGAAGTTCATTTTTTTGGCAGAGGCATAGATATAATCGGCAATATCATCGAGTGAGGTAGCCAGGGCATGAATGTCTTCGCGGTCAAAGGGAGTAATAAAGTTGCGTCCCAGCTCGGTAAAGAGATTATGGGTCAGGTCGTCGTTTTGGTGCTCGAGGTCTTCGATAACCGCGATCAACGCGACCCGTTTATCAATATCATGTTCGGCTACTACTATTTTGAGTTGAGTGCCCATGATCGACAGGTTTTCGGCTACCTGTTCAAAGAGTTCGAAGAACACAGCGTTCTTCGGCATAAAGATCTTGAGGAAAGAGTTGAGTCCGGACATGGTCTACTATTTTAGTAAGAAAGCAATTAGAGTGCCCCACGAAAATACCGGCTTCGTAGCGATGGCTAGCGAGATAGGGTAGAATTAATAATTACTTAATGTATGGCATAACAATCTGAAAGACATTATTTTAATTGATTGACTGGTTCACAGCAAATTATCTATTCGAGGGGGTAAGCGACAAGACTTTTCAAGAGGTGTTAACATTCGCTTCATATTCTCTTAACCATCACTTAATAGCACAGTAAAGCTGGGGTAACATTACGCTTTCAATTTTGCACCAAAGGAACAGAACATGCTTTTGAGAGTTATTCAATTACTGGTCTTGTCGGTGCTGTTTGGGTCAATGGCAGTTAGTGCACAGAATAGCAGATTGACAGGTAAGATCACCAATACTAAGAATGAAGGTCTTTCTGGGGTAAGTATCAAAATACAAGGTAGTAATGCCGGTGCTATGTCTGACATGGATGGCCGTTTTTCATTAGTGCTGCAACCCGGAAAAAAATATGTACTTGATTTTACAGCGATAGGGTATGAGCCCAAATCCATTACCGACGTGGAAGTGTCCGAGGGGATCATCAATGAACTGAATGTTACGCTCGAAATCAAATCCAAGACCCAAGAGAATGTAGTGGTCACGGCCAGAACGGCCACCGCCAGAAGAGAGTCGGTCAATTCGATGATCTCTTTTCAACGTAATACTAATACGGTTGCCTCTGTGGTAGCGGCAGAATCCATTCGTCGCTCCCCTGACCGCAACACCGGAGAAGTATTAAAGCGTACCCCCGGCGCCAGTTTGCAAGAAGGAAAATTCATTATTATTCGTGGATTGGCCGATCGGTATAACCAGGCCATGATCAATGGTATTTTGCTGACGAGTACAGAGCCTGATCGCAAGACATTTTCCTTCGATCTGATCCCTTCTAATGTGATTGACAACCTGGTCATCAATAAGGCATTCGTACCGGAATATCCCGGAGAGTGGGCGGGTGGACTCATCCAGGTGAATACCAAAGATATTCCTTCTAAGAACTTTTTTCAGGTGCAGGTTGGCACGGGGTTCAACTCGCAGGTAATTGGAAATGATTTTTATGGGGATTATCATAGTTCCACTGATTGGTTAGGGTTTGACAATGGAACGCGCGCACTTCCTAATACTTATACCAGAAAGGCCGCCTTTGACACACTCTCCTTTGCCGACAAGACCGCTATTGGAAAGCAGCTTCGCAATGCCTGGGATCCACTATTGGCACAGCCACTTCCCAATCTTTCCATCCAAGCCAATGGAGGTCTCAGCGGAAAACTATTTGGTAAGACAGTTGGAGCTTCGCTGGGGGTTAGCTACAACCGAAGCTATCGTCATTTGAACTTGATAAATCGTTCGAATACCCTGGCGGGAGACCTATTTAGTGTTAATTATGATTTTGCCGATACAAGGTATGTGCAGGATCTTAACGCCGGCGCCATTGGTAGTCTCTCGGTTCAGTTAAATTCAATGAATCGCCTGTCTTTAAAATCGATACTCAGTGTCAATGCGCCCTCCTCTGTAACCAGAAGACAGGGCGTTGAGTTCAATCGAAATGAAGACCTGATCGCGAACGAATTACAATTCAAGCAAAATACTTTTTTTACCACCCAGCTAACCGGAGATCACTCTTTAGTGTCCTCGTTAAAGCTTAAATGGTATGGAGCCTTTACCATTTTGGATGGCTACATTCCCGATCAGCGTCGACTGGCCTATACTCGTTCCTTAGGATCCTCTTTACCCTATAGCCTGCTTATTTCCAATACACTTTCTCAGCAAAGTGGTAGCCGCATTTATCAGTCATTGAGTGATTACATCTATACGGCGGGTGGCGATCTAAGCTACGGATTCAACGCCTTCAAGCAAAAGCAAACGCTAAAGGCAGGCTATATGATCCAGGTCAAGGACCGACTTTACGATGCACAGCTATTTGCCAATTACCTTCCCAAGGACAATCCCGCCTTACGTTTATTACCTGCGTCTACCGTGTTTGATGCTGCCAATTTCGGAAACGGGGTAGATAACAAGTTTGCTTTCGATGCCATCAAAGGGAAGAATTTTCGATACATGGCCAATACCATATTGAATGCCGGGTTTATTCAGTTGGATAATCAACTGAGTAGCACGCTCAGGATCGTCTGGGGTGTACGTGCGGAACATTTCGATCAATTGGTAGGAAGTGTGTATACATGGGATCCCCGCCATTCTCATACTACTGTATTGGATTTTCTACCGGGTCTTAATGCTGCCGTTAAACTCAATAGTAAAACGAATCTTCGCCTTTCGGGTTCTCAGACCGTTATTCGCCCTGAGCTTCGTGAGCTCTCTTTCCTGAATATCTACGATTTTGAACTCAATGCCTCCGTTCAAGGAAATCCTTCACTCAGAAGAACTAAAGTTTCGAATCTTGATCTGCGTTACGAGGTCTATCCCAAGGCGGGCGAAGTGTTTACAGCGGGTATCTTTTACAAATACTTCAATGATCCGATTGAACAACTCTTTAATGAAGGGGTAGGAGGAGCCAGTACCTTCAGTTTTCAAAATCCGGATAATGCCAATGCGTATGGTGTGGAGCTAGAGCTTAGAAAAAAGCTAGACTTTGCTGACGCGCTCAAGAATTTTACCTTTCAATTCAATGCTTCGTATATCAAGAGTCGCGTCAAGGATGTAGGCTTTCAGATCGATCGCCCCTTACAGGGCCAATCTCCCTATCTGCTTAATATTGGTCTCTTGTATGACAGTGATAAGTCAGGGATCAGCAGCACCTTACTGTATAACCAGATCGGGGAGCGAATCTATTTAGTAGGAGACCTAACCGCGGGCGCCGGCTCACCCAATATCTGGGAAGCTCCTCGCCCCTTGTTGGATTATCAGATCGCAAAGAAAGTGATGGACAAAAAAGGCGAGTTGCGGTTGAATATTTCTGACATCTTTAACGCTACGCAATATTTTTATCAGAATGCCGATTCGAAAGAGTCGTTCCAGCGCAACAAGGATGCCTATCGTTTTACTCGTCGCCAGGGTACCACCTTTAGTTTTTCATTTCAATATAATCTATAAAAACGTTAATCAACTTTTATGAAGTATTCACTTATTTTGATGGCCGGGCTGTTCTTACTGGCGGTTTCTAGTTGCAGAAAGATCGAGGCCGATGGAGAGATCCAAGTAATTGTTGTCAATGGCGGCGGCGGCAGTACCTCCGGCCAGACGATCACGTTGCAAGGACGTATCAACGCTGATACCGTGCTCAGAAAGCAGAATACCTATATTTTAAAGGGGCTGGTATACATGGTCAACAATAAGACCATGACCATTGAGCCTGGAACGGTCATTAAAGGCTCTTTCAGTGGTTCGGATGTAGCAGCCTTGATCATTACGCGTGGCTCCAAGATCGTTGCCGAAGGAACTCCAACAGAGCCCATTGTTTTTACATCGGCCTCTCCTAACCCTCAGTCAGGTGATTGGGGTGGAATCGTGATCTGCGGTAAGGCTCCGATCAATACTAGCTTTAATGGCACTAATGGACTCTATCAGGTAGAAGGAGGTATAGATAATGGAAATGGTGATGGTTTAGCGGGTGCTGGCGATGCGGTGGCGCCAACGGCCGTTCCTACTGATAATTCCGGTTCTTTAAAATATGTTCGGATTGAATACGCCGGCTACGCTTTTCAACCTGATAAAGAGGTTAACAGCTTAACATTGGCCGCTGTTGGTAGTGGTACCACCATCGAGAATGTGCAGGTTACGTACGCTAAGGATGATGCCTTTGAGTGGTTTGGAGGTACGGTCAACTGCAAATACCTGATCGCCTATAAAACACAAGACGATGATTTCGATACGGATAACGGATATAGTGGTAAAGTGCAATTTGGAATTGTATTTAGAGATTCCCTAATTGCCGATATTTCCAGGTCAGAGGCTTTTGAGAGTGATAATAATGCCAGTGGCACGACTGTTTCTCCACAAACCACGGCCATCTTCAGTAACATCACAGCCATTGGTCCTCGTGCGACGCTCACTAATACTGGAAATGCCTTGTACCGTGGTGCTGCCCATATTCGTCGGAATACAGGTATTTCGATTTATAACTCCATTATCATGGGCTGGCCTCTGGGTATTGAGATTGATGCTACTGTTGGTCGTTCTACAATGTTGAACATCGAGGATAGTACTATCCGACTTAGAAATATTACACTGGCGGGCAATAATGTGAGTACTCTTTTCGCGGGTACTCCCGGAGCAACCATTACTACATCAGCCGCCTTTTCAACGTGGTTTACCCAGCCTTTTTATGGAAATGATATTTTAACCAACAACAGTGATGCGCGCTTGATCCAACCCTTTAACTACCTGGCATTTGATCCGACGCCTTTTGCAGGGTCAAATGGAAACCAGCGCATTCTTACAGGCGGCGGATTTACCGATGCTAAGTTTGCGGGAGATACCTTCTTTGACAAAACGGTCACCTTCCGTGGGGGAGTCGCTCCTGCCGGGGCACTTTCTACCTGGTGGAAAGGGTGGACGGTCTTTAAGTAAAGATTCTTGGTTAGGATATAATTGCTTTTTGCTCCTGAAGGGGATTCTATATATTGCATATAGTAATCCCCTTTTTCTTGAAACTCGCCGCCATTGACATAGGGAGCAACGCTGCCCGACTTTTAATTACGGATGTGATCGAGTATCCTAACAGTAAGCCCGAGTTCATTAAGACCGTCTTGGTTCGCGTGCCGCTACGATTAGGTTTCGATGTATTCGAGAAGGGAGAGATCTCCGCTAAAAAAATCGAGCAACTTTGTAAGACCATCAAGGCCTATCGGTTATTGCTCGATGTGTATGGCATCAAGCATGTCAAGGCCTGTGCTACGTCGGCCATGCGCGATGCTTCCAATGCTCAATTAGTATTACAACGGGTCAAAGCAGAGACTGGGGTTTCTATAAAGGTGATCAGTGGCGAAGAGGAAGCCACCCTTATTTACGAGAATCATGTGGCTGACTATATGGATAGCGGGGAGTCTTACCTCTATATTGATGTGGGTGGGGGTAGCACCGAGCTTACTTTTTTTAGCGATGGAGAACTGGTCTTTAAAAAGTCATTCAATATCGGCACCATACGACTATTGAAGGACCAGGTCAAAGATGAGAGCTGGGAAGAGATGAAGGAATTTCTTCGGCAACGAACCCGAGGGTACCATCACGTAACAGCTATTGGCTCTGGAGGAAACATCAATAAGGTCTTCAATATCTCGAAACGCAAAGAGGGCAAGCCCTTGTCTCTCGATCTGCTCAAAGAATACCACAAGGAATTCGGTGATCTATCAGTAGCCGAACGGATGCAACGGTACCGGCTACGAGAAGACAGAGCCGATGTAATCGTACCGGCCTTGCAGATCTATATAAATGCCATGCGCTGGGCCGATGCCGAAGATATTTTTGTACCCAAGATAGGGTTGGCCGATGGACTTATCCATACTCTTTATGATGAGGTGGGCGAAAGAAAAAATCTAATTAGCTGATAACCAGTTGAAAAAGACTCGGTTTTTTCTATGCTCAATGTGAAACTATTATTAATTATAGTTAGGGGCCTCTATTGGCAGACTCGTTTGTGATAGCTTTGAACGGATGGCTAATACCAAACAATTTATTCCCCGCGACATCAGTTGGCTAAGTTTTAATGGGCGGGTGCTGCAAGAAGCCAATGATCCTACCGTTCCCTTACAACAGCGGATCCGTTTTCTGGGCATATTCTCCAATAATCTCGATGAGTTTTTTCGTGTACGGGTGGCTACGCTCAAGCGGATGTCTGACTATTCCCAAAAAAAGAAAAAGCTAAATATTTATTTCGAGGAGAATCCACAGTCCATTTTAGACGAGATCCAGACCATCGTACTTAGGCAGCAAAATGAGTTTGAGCGCATTTGGAAAAACATTCAAGTAGAACTAAAGGAGCAGTCGGTTTTTTTACGCAGCGAAAGGCAGCTAAATAGGGAGCAGCAGCAGTTCGTACGTGATTACTTTGAATCGCAGGTGCGTAACAACATTATTCCACTCATGATCGAGTCGTTGCCCCAACTTCCCTATATCCGAGACAAAAGCATCTATCTGGGCGTGCTGATGCGTAAACAAAATACGGCTTATCAAGATCAATATGCCTTGATCGAAGTACCAGTAAAGTCAGTTGGACGATTTGTGGAGTTGCCCTCTCGCCCTGGGCAACGTCATATTATTTTGCTGGAAGACATTATTCGGTATAATCTTCCTAAGATCTTTCCGTATTTCGATTTTGACATCTTCGAGGCCTGGCTTTTTAAAGTGACCAAAGATGCCGAACTCGAGATCGATCACGATATTTCGATGAGTTTCGTAGAGAAAATGGCGAAGGGTATCAAGAATCGTCGTAAGGGAAAGCCCGTTCGTTTTGTCTATGATAAAGAAATGGATAACGGGCTGCTGCAGTACCTGATTAGCCGATTGGGATTGACCAAAAAAAGTGCAATCATTCCTGGTGGGCGTATTCATAATTTCAGGCACTTTATGGATTTTCCGTCGGTGCTTCCACCGGTGTTGCAGCGAAAAGCCTCTTTTACCCATCCGGCTCTTCGCAATAAGCTCCGCGTTACCGACCAGGTATTGCAACGCGATATCATGTTACATTTCCCCTATCATTCCTTTAATTCTGTCATAGACCTGCTGCGCGAAGCGGCTATGGATGCCACGGTCGAAAGTATTCAGATTACCGCTTATCGTTTGGCATCGGAATCGAGGATTATTCATGCCCTTATCAATGCCGCGCGCAACGGCAAACGGGTTACCGTAATGCTGGAGTTAAAGGCTCGCTTTGATGAAGAGGCCAACTTAGAGTGGAAAACGATCTTAGAAGAAGAGGGGATTACCGTTTTGTTAGGAATGCCCAATATGAAGGTACACGCCAAGCTATGTGTTATTACCAGCCTTCAAAAAAGAAAGCGTATCCGATATGGATTTGTGAGCACCGGTAATTTAAATGAGTCGTCTGCCAAGATGTATGCCGATCATTGTCTGTTAACTGCGTCGGCTACTATTCTGAACGACGCGGCTCGGGTATTTGAGTACCTCTCTAAATGGAGAAGGGGAATGGGGCCTTTAAAAAAGTGTCGCACCTTGCTACTGACGCCAGTTTCGATGCGAAAAAAATTGGTACAGCTACTCGAGTTCGAGATCAAACAGGCCAAGGCTGGCAAGAAAGCTGCGCTAACCCTCAAGGTCAATTCGCTTAGCGATGTCGAATTGATCCGTTTGCTCAATAAGGCGGCAACCGCCGGTGTCGTGATCAACTTAATTGTAAGAGGTATTTATTGTCCAAACTTTTTACTATCAAAAAAAGGACTTCGTCCCTACGCCATCAGCATTGTAGATGAGTACCTTGAACATGCGCGTGTGATGATGTTTTTTCATGGAGGTAAAGAAAAGGTCTATATATCCTCTGCCGACTGGATGATCCGGAATATCGATCATCGTATTGAGGCAGCCGTGGAGATCCATCAACCCGATATCCGAAAAGAGTTAAAGGATATCCTGGCCATTCAACTGGCCGATAATGTGAAAGCCCGCTTACTGGAGGGTACACTGCCCAATGAGTATGTAAAGGGAATGGGTAAACGACCCGTTCGTTCACAGATCAAGATCTACCAGTATTTATATGGACTGGCAGTGAGTAAGTAAATCGGCATTTGCTACTTAGTGGATAGGGTAAATCCTATCGTCGTTCCTACCTGTTCGGTACTGCGTATATGAATGGTCTCCCCGTGCGCCTCGATAATGTGCTTGCAAATGGCCAGTCCCAGACCAGCGCCTTTTCCATCGCGGGAACGCCCTTCTTCGGTCCTATAAAAACGTTCAAAGACACGGCTGAGTTCTTTTTCAGGAATACCCATGCCATCGTCGGTGATCTCTACCAGTACATGCTGCCCGTCGGTGCGATACATGCTGGCGGTGATGGTGCCATGCGTCTTTCCATATTTGATGGCATTTTCTACCAGATTCAGTAGTACCTGTCGGATCTTTTCTTTATCGGCCACCACGGTCAGGGGCGATTCCGCATCTTTTTTGATCTGGCACTGCATGTGCTGTTGCTGGGCTTTTTCGCCCACACTCTCAAAGACTTCTTTGACCAACTCTTGTATCACAAAGGGCTGGCGAGCCAATACCAACTCACCACGTTCCAGTTTAGAGATCTGGTCTAGGTCGTTCAGCAAGTTGGTAAGTCGATCAATATTGCGCGAGGCGTTCTCTAAATAGCGTCGATTTACCTGGGCATCGTTAATGGCGCCATCGAGCAGGGTCTCGACATAGCCCTGTATCGCAAAAATGGGAGTACGAAATTCGTGGGAGAGATTCTGCAAGAACTCACGGCGAAACTGCTCGTTTTGTCGAAGTAGTTGCATCTCTTTTTCGTTCTCATTGGCCCACTCTTCAACATCCTGACTAACTTGTTCGATCGTTTTAGCGGGTAAAACATACTTGTAATAGGTCTCTTCTTTTTTGGTGGCCTTGGTCTTATGGATAAATTTATAGATCAGCTTGATCTTTCGGTTAATGAACTCCTCGAGTAAGGTGGCGATGATCCAATAGCTAATTCCAAAGACAAGGGTAAAGGCTAAAAGGGCCCATTGCCAATTATGTTGTAACCAAAGCAAAAAAATACTTTCCGGCAAAGCCAATAGCAGGGCCGTAATAAAGGCGATCTGACGAGGAGTGATATTGGGTTTTGAAAGCGGCATACGGTAATATGGCTAACGAGCCACTAACAAAGATAGTCAGGATGGTCGCTTGCTGCTTTTCTACTGCTCAAATTTGTAGCCTACTCCTTTTACTGTGGTAATGCAGTCTACACCCATTTTTTGCCGGATCTTTCGAATATGAACATCAATGGTGCGATCTCCGACGATTACCTCATTGCCCCAGACCTGGTTGAGGATCTCATTGCGCAGAAATACGCGTCCGGGACGGTGCGCGAGCAAATACAGTAATTCAAATTCTTTCTTGGCCAGGGAAATCGGTTTGCCGGCCACCTGTACAAGAAACTGCTCGGGATCGATGCTTATTGTATCGAGAGTGAGAACCCCGGCTTTGGGTTTGCGAAGTCTTCTGAACAGGGCCTGAATACGGGTGACCAATACTTTAGGACTCACGGGTTTGCCGATATAGTCATCCGCACCCGTTTCGAGCCCTTTTATGATGGAGCCATCATCGTTGAGGGCCGTCAATAGTAAGATGATCGTGTCTTTGAATGTAGCTTGTGCGCGGAGCCACTGACATACCTCGACCCCGCTTTTCTTGGGCATCATTACATCGAGTACGATCAGATCGGGCTGGATGCGCTTTGCCTTTTCGAGTGCCTCGTCTCCGTCCTTGGCCGTGAACACTTCGTATCCTTCCGCGCTAAGATTGTACTGAAGGATCTCTCTGATATCGGGCTCGTCGTCTGCAATGAGTACTTTACGCGCCGTTTTATCCATGCGAGGAAGTTTTAGCAAATCTAATTCTTATTTTTTCGTACCCACTTGTTGGACTTCTTGACGGCCTAGAGTTAATAATAACTTAATATTTCAAAAAGGCCCTGTCGCCTGTTGGCAGCAGGTTTGCTAACTTTGTAGGGTTATGCAGGTCCGTTATTCTTTACTTCTTTCCTTTCTTTTTTTTATTGTTTGTGGTGCGATAGACCCACTGCAGGCGCAAGGTCTGTCCGTGGGGGAGCCCTTTGTATTTCCACAAGGGTATAGGCCTGAATTTAGAAGAGAGCTCAATCATGAGCAGATCGCAGCCGAACAACGTGCTATTTGTAAAGCCGATGGCAAGATCGATTCGCTTTTTGAACCGACTACGGACAGTTCGTTAAACAGAGCACTTCACTATACATTATTCAGCGAGGTAGATCGGATCCGCTTTACGATCGAGACCGATGCCACACTCGATCACCGGTTAAAGGTGAATTATCTATATGGGTTACAATCGGTGCTCGGTTATTTCCGGGAGCATTTTCGAGCGCCCCGAAAAACCGGTGTCAATCCTGCTTATCTGCCCCAGATCATCGCCGGCTACGAATCTTGTTTTATATCCGATCTAAAAGGAGAGAGTATTGCCTCTTTGTTAGCGGCTCTCCCCTACGATGCCGGTACCAATTTACTGGCCGCCCGCATTTTTGAAAACAATAGTGGATTTCGCCCGGCCAAAGAGAATCTCTTGCTTAAGTATTGCACTCTTTATCCTGATAAGGCGTTTGAAGCGTTGCAAAAAAATCCTGAGGTACTTTTTGCCGATAGTCTCATAAAAATAGTAGCTCGTCTTTACCCGCGCCAGTTGTACGACTATGCCGCCGCCTCGGACCGTCTCGGCCAACGTATTCGTTCCATTACTGACGATCCCTTTGTACAGTTGGTATCACAAATGGCAAGAAGTCGCAGCGGGCAACAGTATTTTCCCTTTGTAGATAATATCTTAAAGGGACGCGTTTCGGTTGAACAGATCGATCAGGTAAAAGAAGATACATTAGCGTATTATCGGTTATTGGTTTCAACGCAAATGGATTATGTGCGTCGCGCACTGCAAGGCGATACCGCCCTGGAGCATCGTGCCCTGACCAGAAGACTCGAAGACAAGGCCCGTTCCAATTTTGTGACCATCATCAATGGACTTCATAACGAAAAAGATCCGACCGTTCGCTTTCGGGTCATTCAGCCACTTACCGCTGCCGAGCTCTATTACCTGGCCATTTCGTCCGATGGCAGTATCTACACGTCTAGTTTTGTTCGCGGGGTATATCCTCTTATGATGAGCAAGATCGCCGGCCGAGGTGACTCGCTGCTGATGCAGGTCGGATTTGATAAGTATCGGAAGTTCATCAAGATGGCGGCCTCCTTTAATACGCTCGATCAGTTCTTGGCTTCCTTTGCTAAAGCAAGTAATGGCAAAGAAGATAATGCCAATATATTGATGAAGGCTTTTGTTAAGAATCTGGAAAAAACCGAGGGACTCGAAGACGGGGCCGATGTGGCCGATTCTTATGCGAGTATTGCCGAAACGTTACAACCGGTGGCAAAAAGAATGCTGCACAATATAGAGAATAACTATCGCGAGGCGGTGGCGAAGCAACAATCAAAGGGTACGGTCATATACCGTATCCTGCAAAATCTGTTTTGGTCTGCCGATTCTACCCGCAAGGTAGATTTGACCAAGGAGCTGGGCATTCCGCCGGTATATCAAGTTCCCTTTCAAGATCTGACCAACGACAGTGGCAGAGTAGTGGTGCAGTTATTTATCTATGGTGATAAAGATGGGATTGGTGTTTTTCCGGGGTTGGTCAATATGTTCAGTAACCAGAATTGGAAAGTCGATCAAACCAGTAAATATTGGGTGGCTGTTCATTCCGTCCGCGGAAAGAAAGTAAGCTTATACATGAATCGTCCCTTGCCTGAAGAGACCAACGAGGATGCCAAGGCGCAAGAGGAATTGATAAAATTTCTTGACCAGCAGCAACTGATCCCACGGATCACCATCAATCGTGGGCATAGTTATAATGCGCCCTATACCATTGCCCAAATGTCACCGGCCTCTAAGATCGTTTTTATGGGATCGTGCGGAGGATACAATATGATCCATGATATATTGGAAAAAGCCCCCGATGCGCATATCATCGGTACCAAGCAGATCGCTGATGCTCCCGTTAATAACCCTTTTTTGCGGTTGCTCATGGAAAAACTGCGAACGGGTACCGATATTGAATGGATCCCTTTTTGGAAAGAGCTCGATGCGCTAGTTACGGATAAGATCTTCGAAGATTATGTGCCTCCGCATAAAAATCTTGGTGCTCTTTTTATAAAGGCCTACACAAGAGCTACTCAAACAGATACCTACTGACGATTTGGAACGCACTAAAACTTTTTTTGATTGGCAATTATTACGGCGTGTATTCAGTTATGCACGGCCCTACCGGTATCCATTTTGGATCTCGGTGATATTGGCCATCTTACTGGCTATCATCACCCCTGTTCGGCCCATGCTGGTGCAACTTACCGTCAATGAATACATAGTTGGTCAGTTGCCTCGTATGCTTGTCTTGGTCACCTTGATCCAGGTCGGGATCATTTTCGTTGAAACCTTGATCCGGTTTGGCTTTTCGTACCAGACCGCTTTGCTCGGGCAATCGGTTGTCAGGGATCTACGCATGGATACGTTCAATAAGATCCTGCGGTTGAACGTAAGACAATATGATAAGACCCCGATCGGTACGCTTACGACCCGAACGATCAATGACATTGAATCGGTCAATGATATTTTTGCAGAGGGGTTGGTTCCCATCATTGCCGATCTGCTCTCGATCGGTTGTGTCCTGGGATACATGCTATGGTCCGATTGGCGCTTGACCTTGATCGCCCTGATTCCCTTTCCGGTCATTATCATCGCTACTTATTTTTTTAAAGAGAGCATCAATCGTTCCTTTCAGGCGGTCCGCAACGCGGTAGCCGATCTAAATGCATTTGTGCAAGAGCATATCACCGGAATGAGTGTGGTACAGGCCTTTGCCGCCGAGCAACACGAGTACGAAAAATTCAAAAACATCAACCGTCATCATCGCGACGCCAATGTCAAGGCTATTTTCGCCTACTCTGTCTTTTTTCCGGTAGTGGAGATCGTATTGGCGCTCTCGATCGGATTGGTCGTATGGTATACTTCTAAAGAGGCTCTGCATTTACAACAAAGCCAGCAGGGTACGGTGATCGCCTTTATTCTTTGCTTGAATTTATTGTTCAGACCCCTTCGGGTTATCGCCGACAAGTTCAATGTTTTGCAGATGGGTGTCATTGCCAGCGAACGCGTGTTCAAGGTGCTGGACAATCCGGATGTACTTCTCGCGGGCGGGGTAGGGTCGCATAAGCCCGCAATGGTGCAGGGCAAGATCGAATTTGATCGGGTGGCTTTCGAATATACCCCCGGCACTCCGGTATTACGCGATATTTCATTTAGTGCTGCGCCCGGCGAAACGCTCGCCATTGTGGGGCATACAGGAAGTGGCAAAAGCACCATCATTAGTTTACTGACCCGGCTCTATGAGGTACAATCAGGTCAGATCCGTATCGATGATATTCCGGTAACCGATTATGATGTGGAGGCCCTTCGCTCTCATGTGGGGGTGGTCTTGCAAGATGTATTTCTTTTCTCGGGTTCCGTGTTGGATAATATCACCTTACGTAATCCAAAGATTACCCGCGCGCAGGTAGAGGAGGTGGCCAAAATGATCGATCTGCATGATTTCATCATGAGTTTACCGGGGGGCTACGATTTTGATGTGCGTGAGCGGGGGGCTACTTTATCGCTCGGTCAGCGGCAGCTGATCTCCTTTATTCGAGCTTTACTTTATAACCCCTCCATCTTGGTGCTCGACGAGGCTACTTCTTCTGTTGATACCGAGTCGGAGCGGCTTATACAACAGGCTATCGACAAACTGATCGCGAACCGGACCGCCGTGGTGATTGCCCATCGTCTTTCTACCATACGTAAAGCAAACAAAATCATTGTTTTAGAGGATGGAATACTTATCGAGTCGGGCACCCATCAAGAGTTATTGGCGCAAAAAGGGTACTACGCAAAGCTCTGCGAAATGCAATTTTCCGTTGCCGAAACGGTACAAGGATAACCCGCGATTATTAGAGCGATTTTCCGGTCATTTTTAGGGAGGGTACCCTTATCTTTGCAAAAATTTTCAAGAAGGGTATGCAGCCAAGACGCCTCCAATTTATATTTTCAGTTGTTTTATTGACCTTTTCCCTTCTTTTTTTAGGGTCTTCTATAGGCGCGCAACAACATCAGGAAGCACAGCATCAAGAAGCACAACATCAAGAAGCTGCGACAACAGATGACACTCCCCACGAGACCGATGCTCACCAGACCACCGGACATACCGAGGGAACGCACGACGGGGCTGACCAGCCCAAGAAGTTCAATGCTGCCGAGGTAATTTTTGGCCACGTACTCGATGGACATGAGTATCACTTTATGGATATCGGGGAGCATCCCGTTACCCTTCCCTTACCGATCATTTTGTATTCTCCCACTCGCGGCACCTGGGATGTCTTTATGTCTTCTCGCTTTGATCACGGGCATGCGGCTTATCAAGGTTACATGTTGCTCAATGAGCATTCGATCCATAGTATGGGTCTCGATACATTGAAAGGTAAAAAGTTTTCGGCTGGAGACATTATCGCTGTCAATGCGCAAGGACAGTATGATGCCAAGGTGCAGTTCTACGATCTTTCCATGACGCGTAATGTCGTGCAGATGCTATTGGCATTGCTCCTGTTTACAGTTATCATGTTCAGGGTCGCTGGTCGCTACAAGAAAGGGATCGGCGTCACCTCTGCTCCCAAGGGTTCACAGAGTTTGTTGGAGCCCATCATCACATTTGTTCGAGACGAAGTGGCCAAGCCGAATTTAGGGGCCAGCTATCCTCGTTATCTGCCCTTTTTACTTACGGTCTTCTTCTTTATTCTGGTCAACAATATTTTTGGACTTATTCCGGGTTCGGCCAACGTGACCGGTAATATTGCCTTTACGGTAATCTTGGGTCTGCTCTCGTTCGTAGTGATCCTGATCAGTTCGAACAAGCATTATTGGGGGCATATCTTTAATCCGCCGGGGGTACCTTTTGGTGTGAAACTAATATTGGTGCCCGTCGAATTTCTGGGAGTTTTTATTAAGCCTTTTGCTCTCATCATTCGTCTGTTTGCCAACATGGTGGCCGGACATATCATCATCATTTGTCTGATCTCCTTGATCTTTATTTTTGGTGAGCTTAGCCCTTACGCCGGTTGGGGCGCCTCACCGCTGGCCATTGGTTTTACTGTCTTTATTTACATGATCGAAGTACTGGTTGCCTTTTTGCAAGCCTTCATCTTTACAATGTTGAGTGCCGTATTTATCGGTCAGGCCTTGGAGGGTGCGCATCACGATGAGGCGCACGCACATCATTAAAACGTTTTTTTTAACCCTCAATACAACCTAACATGGATCTTATGAATGTAATGCTGCTGTCTGAGATTGCGAATGCCAATGCAGGCGGTGCTGTCGGAGCTGGTCTAGCTGCCATCGGTGCCGGTATCGGTATTGGACAGATCGGTAAGGGCGCCCTCGAGGCCATTGCCCGTCAACCCGAAGCAAAAGACGACATCCGCGGTAACATGATCTTGGCAGCGGCCCTGGTAGAAGGTGCTGCGCTGTTCGCGATCATCGTGGGCTTCTTGGCGATGGTACTTTAGTACCCTCCAACCCTATTACTGCATCTAATGCACAGGGCAGAGGATGCAGTATTTTAAAAGACAAAACGAAATTTTTATACTATGAATCTGTTAACACCCGGTTTTGGATTACTGATCTGGACGCTGTTGGCTTTCTTGATCGTTTTCTTTTTGCTGGCCCGTTATGCATGGCCTGCCATCATCAACGGACTTCGTGAACGCGAAAACAGTATTGCTGATGCTTTGGCTACTGCGCATCGTGTACAAGCGGAGATGGCGCAGATGAAAAGCGAGAACGAAGCCTTACTGGCCAAGGCCCGCGAAGAGCGCGCTCAGTTATTGAAAGAGGCTCGTGAGACCAAGGACCGTATTATCAACGAGGCCAAGGAACAGGCAAAGACCGAAGCAGCCAAAGTAATGGCCGAATCGAGAGCGGCCATGGAAGCGCAGAAAATGGCTGTGCTGACCGAGGTGAAAAATCAGGTTGGTAAACTGGTCATTGAAGTCAGTGAAAAGGTGCTCCGCAAAGAATTAGCCGGTAAAGAGGCCCAAGAGGCGCATATCAAAGGGCTCGTCGATTCCGTAAAATTGAATTAAACCGATTATGCCCAACCCACGTTTAGCCGCTCGTTATGCCAAATCGTTGCTCGACCTTTCTATCGAGAAAGACCAGCTTGAGAAGGTGTATGCCGACATGTTGTGGTTGCAAGGGGTTTGCAAAAGCAATCGCGATTTTGTGAAGTTGCTTCGTAGCCCCATTATCAAAGCGGATACAAAAGAAAAGATCGTTACGGCCGTTACAACCGGACAGGTTAGCGAGCTTACCGCCGCCTTTAATCGTCTGCTGATTGTAAAGGCCCGCGAAAGTTATTTGCCCGAGATCATTACTGCCTTCATTACTTCTTACAAAGAGAAAAAAGGGATCAAGACTATTCGCCTGACTACGGCTGTAGCCGCTAGCCAAGAATTAAAAGCATCCATTGTAGAGCAGGTAAAAAAATCGGCCGGCTTTTCGCTGGTCGAGCTCGAAGAAAAGGTCGATCCGGCCTTGATAGGAGGTTTTGTGTTGCAGATCGACGATCAACTGGTGGATGCCAGTGTTGCTTACGATCTGCGCGCCATTGCTATGCAGTTCAATAACAACGATTTTATATACAAGATCAAATAACATCGAAAACAAAAGCATATGCCAGAAATTAAGCCCGATGAAATAAGTGCCATCCTGCGTCAGCAGCTGAGCAACTTCAATGCCACTGCCGACCTCGAAGAAGTAGGAACCGTGTTACAGATCGGAGACGGTATTGCGCGTGTATATGGACTCGGTAATGTTCGCTACGGAGAACTCGTGGAGTTCGAGAACGGCGTGCGTGCCATTGCGCTAAACCTCGAAGAGGACAACGTGGGGGTGGTATTGATGGGAGAGACCGGTGGTATTCAAGAGGGCGCCAAAGTAAAGCGTACGGGTCAGATCGCTTCTATCAAGGTAGGCGAGGGTATGCTGGGTCGTGTGGTCAATACCTTGGGAGCCCCCATTGATGGTAAAGGTCCTTTGACCGGCGAGCTGTACGAGATGCCGCTCGAGCGAAAAGCACCGGGCGTAATCTATCGCGAGCCTGTAAAGGAACCCTTGCAAACCGGTATCAAAGCCATCGATGCCATGATCCCCATTGGTCGTGGTCAGCGTGAGCTGGTGATCGGTGATCGTCAAACGGGTAAGACCGCTATTTGTATCGATACCATCATCAATCAAAAAGAATTTTATAAGGCCGGCAAGCCTGTGTATTGCATCTACGTGGCCATTGGACAAAAGGCCTCTACCATTGCCGGAGTAATGAAGACCTTGCAGGATAATGGCGCTATGGACTACACTATTATCGTAGCCGCCTCTGCATCCGATCCGGCGCCGTTGCAGTTCTATGCTCCTTTTGCCGGTGCGGCCATTGGAGAATTTTTCCGCGATACCGGTCGTCCGGCCTTGATCATTTATGATGATCTTTCCAAGCAAGCGGTGGCCTATCGTGAGGTGTCGTTGTTGTTGCGTCGTCCTCCGGGTCGTGAAGCGTATCCCGGTGACGTATTCTATCTGCATAGCCGTTTATTGGAGCGTGCGGCCAAGGTGATCAATGATGATAAGGTAGCAAAGAATATGAATGATGTTCCGGACAGTATTCGTCATTTGATCAAAGGAGGCGGATCGCTGACGGCACTTCCCATCATTGAAACGCAAGCCGGTGACGTATCGGCCTATATCCCTACCAATGTGATCTCGATCACGGACGGACAGATCTTCCTCGAAACAAACCTGTTCCTTTCTGGTATTCGCCCTGCTATCAACGTAGGTATCTCCGTAAGTCGTGTGGGAGGTAATGCCCAGATCAAGTCGATGAAGAAAGTAGCGGGTACCCTCAAACTCGATCAGGCCCTTTATCGCGAGCTAGAAGCCTTCTCTAAATTTGGAGGAGACCTCGATGCCGCTACCAAGAATGTGATCGATAAAGGAGCGCGTAACGTAGAGGTACTTAAGCAAGCGCAGTATACACCCTTTGCGGTAGAGAAGCAGGTTGCCATTATTTATCTAGGGACCAATGGACTACTCAAAGAAGTAGCCGTTAATCGGGTAAAAGAGTTCGAAGAACATTTCTTGATGGAAATGGATAATAAACTTCCCGAGGTATTGGCTGAGTTCAAGAAAGGGAATCTGCCTGAGGAGGGTATCAAGAAAATGGTCGAGTTGGCCAATGGACTGATCCCCCAGTACAAGAAATAAGATTTATCTTTTTAATAACGAAATCCTCTGCCTAGTGCGGAGGATTTTTTCGTTTAGCCCCTGAAACTAATCGGCTCTCGGATTGTTATTTTTTTTATGGATAGCGTACTTGAAGTTAAGGGTCTTACAAAGCGGTTCGCCGATTTTACGGCGGTCGATGATCTTTCTTTTTCGGTTCCTGCCGGATCTGTATATGGTTTTTTGGGCCAAAATGGGGCCGGTAAGTCCACGACGATCCGAATGCTGTTAACCCTGATCGAACCTACGGCGGGAGAGATCTTAATTTTTGGTAAGCCGCTTGCCTCGAACCGAAAGGCTGTTTTGTCGAAACTGGGTGCCATTGTGGAGAAACCCGATCTCTATAAGTACCTCAATGGGCTGGAACATCTTCGCATCTTTTCGCGCCTTAGTGGTATTTGTCCGCAAGAGGCCAAGCTAAAAGATCTTTTATCGCTGGTGGGATTAGGGCAGCGATTAACTAGTCGGGTAGGGACCTATTCGCAAGGAATGCGGCAACGACTGGCCTTGGCATGTGCCCTGGTCAACGATCCGGATCTACTGATCCTCGATGAACCAACCAATGGATTAGATCCACAGGGCATAGCTGATATGCGGCAATTGATCTTGCAGCTCAGCAAAGAGCAAGGCAAAACGATCATTGTTTCTTCTCACTTGCTGAGCGAAATGGAAATGATCGCCGATCAGGTATTGATCATCGATAAGGGTAAAAAGATAGTAGAAGCGAGCATGGAGACCTTGGTGCAGCAAGCCGCTTCGCTGGAATTGCAGCAGCAACCCCAACGTCGCTTTTTTCTGGAGGCCTATTTTTTATCATTAACCACCGCCTGATGTTTTTTGACGTACTCCGCATAGAATTATTCAAGGTCTTTCGACGTCCCCGCACCTTTATTGCCTTTGGAGCCATCGCCATGATCATCTTATTGATCCAATTTGCTCTCAAGGTCAATGGTCAAGAGTTTATTCTGTTCTTTACCGATAGTCAAACCGATACCTTCGAGATCCCCTTTGATGGTATCTTGAATGGTTACTTCGTTTGTGTAGCGGTACTCCATATTATTTTGGTGCATGTTCCCTTACTAGTGGCCTTGATTGCAGGGGATATGATCGCGGGCGAAGCCAATGGCGGTACCCTTCGGATGTTGGCCACCAAACCAGTTACCCGCTCTCAACTACTGTTGGCCAAGTTTGCAGCGAGTGCGCTGTATGTGATCTTGCTCTTATTATGGATGGCCTTGTTCGCCTTGGTGGGTAGTCTATTGCTATTTGGATCTAACGATCTGGTCGTCTTCAAAGAAACAGACCTGCATGTGATCAGTCAAGCCGATCTGGTATGGCGTTTTATAGCGGCTTTCTTTTTTGCCGCATTGGCTTTGATCATGATCGCCGCTCTTTCGATCTTATTATCTGTCTTTGCGGATAATTCATTAGGCCCGATCGTGGCTACGGTTTGCATTGTTATCATCTTTACCATTTTACAGCAATTGAAAGTGCCTGTATTTCAAGAGACGATCAACCCCTGGTCGTTTACCACCCATATGTTAGGATGGAAAGGATTTTTTTATGTTGAGAAAACGGCAGAGGGAGTTACCATTCCCGGTTCCGTGGAGAATCCCCTGTCGCTGGTAAAAAGCGGGTTGATCTTGATCGGATACACCACTCTTTTTTTACTCGTAGCCATTGGTGTATATAGACGAAAAGATATTTTAAGTTGATATTAAACTCACTACTGTTCATGAAACACTATTTTCTTTTTTTGACTTGTGTGCTGTTGCATACCAACTTGCTTCTCGCCAGTGATCCCGAGGCGGTTGCATTGCTCAGTCAGGTAAAAAAGAAATACGATCTGGTCAATGATTATACCGCCAACGCCCGATTGGTTACCAATGTGATCTTTATCAAAGCGCCTGTATCACAAGTAACGGTCTATTATAAAAAGCCCGATCAATTACTGGTCAAGAATCAAAAGGGGATCTCGTTTATTCCCAAGGGCACGGTTCATATTAATATGAATAACGTACTTGGTCTTACCAATTACGAAGCTTTATTGGCGGGTACTGAATTGGTAGATGGGGTTCTTTGTAAGGTGGTCAAGATCTTTCCCTTATCAGAAGAAGAGTCTATAACGCGAGCCACCTTGTATATCGATCCGGTTCAATTGTTGATCAGGCGTTCGGTCGTTAGCACCAAGGAGAATGGCACTTATGCTATCAAAATGCAATACGGATCGTATAGTTGGTGTGGTCTTCCTTCGGTAGTCGATATGGAGTTCAACACCCGTGACTATAAACTACCCAAGGGTACTACGTTGGATTATGATAATGGGGCTAAGAAAGGTCCGGGACTTCCGCAGAAAGGAAAAGTAACCATTCGATATCAGGAGTATACGCTCAATAAGGGATTGCCGGCCTCATTATTTCTTCAGTAGGTACGCTCATTTATTCTTCAATAGCCTCATCCTTTGCATTGGCAAGCATGGCACGAGAAGCTTTGCGTAAGGGATTTTTTCTATTCTCGGCGTAACCCTTTCTTCTGTTGATGATATCGATACATTCATACAAGGCCAGTAAGAAGGAGCTGGGATCGGCTTTGCTTTTTCCGGCAATATCAAAGGCCACGCCATGATCGGGCGAGGTACGAACCGCCGGCAAACCGGCTGTGTAGTTGACGCCTTCGCCGCTGGCCAGTGTTTTAAAAGGGATCAGTCCCTGGTCGTGATACATGGCCAACACCGCATCAAAATGCTCAAAACTTCTGCGGGCAAAAAATGCATCGGCGCTATACGGTCCTACGGCCAGGATATTATTATTCTTGGCTTCTTTAATGGCCGGACGAATCTGCGTCTCCTCTTCTTTTCCGATCAGCCCCTCATCTCCGGCATGTGGATTGAGTCCTAGTACCGCAATTCTCGGTTTATCGATACCAAAATCTTTTTGCAAGCTTTGTTGTAGGAGCATCAACTTACTTACTATTTTTTCTTTGGAGAGTGTAGAGGCCACTTCTCCGACCGGTACATGTTCTGTTACCAGACCCACTCTGAAATCGCCGGAACAAAGTAGCATCACTACGTCTTTGGCACCGAACATCTGTTGTAAATAAGGGGTATGACCGGTGTAAGAAAAATCGGCCGATTGAATATTTTTTTTATGGAGAGGGGCCGTCAATAATCCATCGATCTGCCCTTGCTTTAGAGCGGCTACGGCCGATTGCAACGAAATAGCTGCATACCGTCCACCCGTATCGGTCAGTTGACCGGGATGGATCTCTACATCCTCTTCCCAGCAATTGAACAAGTTGACCTGCTTGGCTTGCAGGCGATTCAGTTCTTTAGTTTGGGCATAGTTAAAGTTGTATTCGGTCAAGCCTTTGCGATAAAAGTTGATGGCTTTGTTCGAGGCAAAGATCACCGGCGTGCAGTGATCGAGTAGACGACTATCGGAAAAGGTCTTAATAATAAGTTCTATGCCAATGCCGTTGAGGTCGCCACACGTAATGCCGATAATAGGTTTGGGAGTATTCATGAAGTGGTATTGCTGTAAAATTAACGAAATATCACCTGGTATAATACGATTACATTTGCAGGGATGTACACGCTAAAAAAATCACTCGGTCAACATTTTTTGCGAGATGAGAATATCGTGCGTAAGATCATCGGAGCCTTACAGGAACATTCCTTTACACAATTGCTCGAGGTGGGCCCGGGAGGCGGGGCGCTGACCCGCCATTTACTGTCCCTTCCCGGAGTTGATCTTAAGGCTGTAGAGCTCGATAAAGAAAAGGTGGCCTATCTCCTGGAGCACTACCCGGCCTTGGAAGGTCGTCTCTTGCAGCAAGATTTTTTGAAAATGGACATTCCTTTTTCGACTCCCTTTACCGTTGTAGGTAATTTTCCATACAATATTTCGAGTCAGATCTTATTTACCATGGTCGATTGGTGCGTACAATTGCAAAGCATGGTCGGTATGTTTCAAAAAGAGGTTGCCCAGCGCGCGGCCGCCAAGCCCGGTTCTAAGACCTATGGTGTCTTATCGGTTTTGATCCAAGCGTTTTTTACCGTAGAATATCTCTTTGATGTAGCACCCGGTTGTTTCGATCCGCCCCCAAAAGTGATGAGTGGGGTCATCCGCCTGATCCCCCGAGAGCAACCCCCGGCAATGCGTAGTGCCGCTGACTTTACGCTATTGGTCAAAACGGCCTTTGGGCAAAGAAGAAAAACGCTTCGTAATGCGCTTAAGCCGTTGTTCGATGCCCAGGTACTGGCGGATCCCTTTTTTGACCAGCGCGCGGAACGACTACATGTCGAGGATTTTGGCGCACTGAGTTTTCGCATGCGGACCAACCCCAATGCGTAATTTTGTCGTTCCTTGTCTAGCAATCAACATACAGGAAAAGTGATCATTACCGGTCAGGCTCATCCCCTGCTTGCAGCGGAACTTTCCGCGATGGGTTACACGGTAGTGGATGCTCCGCATATTCTTTACAGCGAAGTAGTAGAGACCATACGCGACGTGGTAGGGTTAGTGGTTACCACCCGAATTAAGGTCGACCGTGCCCTCTTACAGCAAGCTGCGCAACTTCGCTGGATCGGACGCTTGGGGAGCGGTATGGAATTGATCGATACAGTTTTTGCAGCTGAAAAAGGAATCCGGTGTTTTAGCAGTCCCGAGGGAAATCGCCTTGCTGTAGCGGAGCACGCATTGGGTATGTTATTGTCGGTCTTACACCGGATCGATTGGTCGTATCGCGAGATACAGCAAGGAATGTGGAATCGAAATGAAAATCGTGGTGTAGAGTTGAGTGGTCAGTGCGTAGGCATTATTGGATATGGACATACCGGGCAACAACTAGCCAGTTTACTTAACTCCTTTGGCGTTACCGTATTGGCCAATGATATTCATAAATCGGGGTATAGCACTGGACGTATTCACGAGGCGTCGCTTGCTGAGATCGCAGCACGTTGTAGTGTTATCAGTTTTCATGTGCCGCTCAATGCAGGTACCAAGGGTATGGCCAATACTACTTTTTTTAATTCTTTGCAGCAGGCACCTGTTCTCGTCAATACCTCGAGAGGAGAGGTGGTAGAGCTACCTGCATTGGTGGAGGCCTTAGAAAAGGGTCAGTTATCCGGAGCTGCCTTGGATGTTTTACCCAATGAGAATCTGGCTTCTTATCAACCTGATGAAAATCAATTATTACAGCGATTAATTCAACGTCCTAATGTGGTACTGACTCCACATATTGCTGGCTATAGCCGCGAGTCTTTCGAAAAAATGAGTCGCGTTTTGCTCGAAAAATTACGCGGGGGCACTGCTGGCTCCTGAGCCATCACCTGTTTGGATTTTTGTATATTTGCCTTTAAATACTGCAACGCTTCGGTTTCGCTGAGGCGTTGCTCTTTTTTTTGTGAGTTAAACCGTAAGTATGAGTACGATTCAGTATGTAACCCAAGAGACCTTAGACCAAATGAAGGCCGAGTTGCAGCGAATGAAAGCGGTAGATCGCCCTGCTGCCAGCCGCGCAATTGCCGAGGCGCGTGAAAAGGGAGACCTGAAGGAGAATGCCGAATACGATGCTGCCAAAGAAGCCCAGGGTATCTTAGAGGCCCGTATTGCCGCACTCGAGGGAGCCCTTGCCAATGTTCGTATTTTGGATATTTCTTCTATTGATACCAGTAAGGTATCTATCTTAACCCAGGTAACGCTCACTAACCTGAAGACCAATAAGCAAGTGGTCTATAAAGTGGTCAGTGAAAAGGAAGCCGATCTAAAAGCGGGCAAGATATCCGTAACCTCTCCCATTGGTAAAGGAATACTGGGAAAAAAAGTAGGGGAGACGGCCGAGGTACAAGCACCTGCCGGTGTCTTGAATTTTCGCATAGACGCCATTACGGCTGGGTAAGCCATAACGATCAATTTTTGATGCCATGACCATTTTTTCAAAGATCATCAACGGCGAGTTAGCCTGTTACAAGATAGCAGAGAACGATCTGTTTCTTGCTTTTTTAGATGTATTCCCATTGCGCGAGGGGCATGTATTAGTGGTGCCTAAAATCGAAGTAGACAAAGTATTTGATCTTCCAGAGTCTTATTTGTCTTCGATGCTGGTCTTTGCTCGGCCCATCGCCAAGGCCATCGAAAAAGCCTTTCCTTGTAATCGCTGTGGTATTTCCGTGATCGGACTTGAGGTGCCGCATGCGCATATGCATTTGATCCCCATCAATACCTCTAATGACCTGAACTTTGCGCAGCCCGGCAAACAAAAGGCCAGCGATGAGCAACTTCGTGCGGTTCAGCAGCGCATCATGGCTTTTTGCTGAGTTTATTTTTTTTGGATTCGTTGCGGATTGGCCTCGATAAAGTCGGCCCATCCTTTTTTACTATTCTTTTTTTGTGGAGAGCGTTTTCGAGTAGCGCTACCCGCACCAACCCCATTGGGATTTTTGCTTGTGGGCAGGGAGCTAATTCCTGCTCTGACCATTGTGCGAGCCCCAGTGGCCACTTGGTTATGGTATTCGTAGTAATGACATAATGCAACGGCTACTGCATCGGTAGCATCAAAATGTTTAGGACTGTCTTTGAATCGTAAGATGGTCTGAAGCATTTTCATGACCTGCTCTTTATTAGCATTACCATTGCCGGTAACGGCCTGCTTAACTTTTTTAGGGGAGTACTCGGTTACTTCTAATCCATGCCGCATGGCGGCCGCAATGGCTACGCCCTGGGCTCTTCCCAGCTTCAGCATACTTTGGACATTCTTTCCAAAAAAGGGGGCTTCGATAGCAAAATCAGTGGGTGAGAATTGAGTAACAAGGCCGCTCACGGTATTAAAGATCAGTTGCAGTCGCTTATGGTTGTCTTTTATCTTACCGGGTTTTAATACTCCCAGATCGAGCAAGATGGGTTTTCGGTCAACTATCTTAATAAGGCCGTATCCCATTACTACCGTACCTGGGTCGATCCCCAGAATTATTTTGCCAGTCTTTTGCACCCCGCCTTGTATTTTTACAAGATTAATGAAGCTCTCTCGATTCAGCAAAATCTTTCTGCGTTATCTGCCAGGCCCCTTGTTGATGGTGGTGCTCTGCTGGATCATTTGGCTACAACTCGGTAAGCAAGATAATCTTGAATTACTGCCCTCGCTTTTGGAAAAAGCAGTACAGGGTAGTGGGCTGCTCCTACTGATCGGCATTTTCCTGCTGATGCTATTGAATTGGCTGATCGAATCGATAAAGTGGAAGATCGCCATTGCCTCGGTGCAGACCATTTCGCTATTTCGGGCCTTTAAGGCCGTGCTATCGGGTTTGTCTTTCTCGGTGAGTTTGCCCAATCGTATTGGGGAATATGTGGGCCGGGTGCTTTATCTCGATCCTTCGCACCGGGTAGCTGCTATTTCCGTAACCGTGGTCTCTAGTTTTAGTCAGTTGATCGTTACCGTGGCAATGGGTCTTGTCGGATGGATAGCGGCTCTTCCTGTTTTGACCACGCAGCAGCCCTGGCTAGCCAATTTGTGGTGGTGGGTGCTGTTGGTGATCGGTTTTCTGTTATTGGTATTGTTGCTCTTGTATTTTAAGGTCAGTAACCTTTATGCATGGTTACAACAGCGTTTGTTGTATCCCACCTCTGCCTGGTCGCTCCGGTTTAAAAAATGGCTGGAGGCTCTTGAAACTTGTACGCCCTACGTTTTGCGAACCTTATTATCCTTGTCTTTACTCCGATATGGTATTTTTTTAGTACAATATTTTATGGCCTATCAGCTCTTTCTGGTACCGCTTTCGGGGATGGACCTTTTTGTTACCGTTTCACTTAGTTTTTTGACCTTGGCGGTTGTGCCTACTTTTGCCATTGCCGAGATCGGATTACGCGGCGCTGTGGGTATTTGGATCGCTGGTTGGTTTGTTGGGGCCTCAGCCGGGGTCGACGGTTCCACAGCCGGTATCTTGCTGACCGCCATGCTGATTTGGATCACCAATCTGATACTACCGGCCCTGGTGGGCGCGTTATTGATGACTGGAGTTCGTAACCTTTTTAACATCAGAGATGAAGCTGAATAGTCTGATCTTGTCCTTGTTGCTGCTTGTTTACCAGGGGGGAGAAAGTTTTTCTCAGTCAGCAAGTAGCAATCTGTTTTGTGGCACCCGCAATACCGCATTTAAGGGCGATGAACGCATTACCTACTCTGTTTACTATACCGTTATAGGACTTTATATCAATGCCGGCACTGCTGTTTTTAGTACCCGACTCGAAAAACTAAATAATAAACCCGTATATCATGTGGTAGGTACCGGTACCACTAATCCCTCTTATGATTGGGTATATCGGGTACGCGATCGATACGAAAGCTATATTGATACCGCTACCTTACAGCCCCTTCGTTTTATTCGCGATGTAAATGAGGGAGGATATAAGATCAAGCAACAATATGAGTTTAATAAAACCACCAATATTGCCTCGACTACAAAGGGCGATCATAAAGTGCCCGCTTGCGTACAAGATGTATTGAGTGCTATTTATTATGCGCGAAATATCGATTTTAGCAAGGCCAAGCCAGACGAGAAGATACCGTTTTCTCTTTTCTTGGATTACGAGGTATTCAACATGTACATCCGTTATTTGGGAAGGGAGACTATCAAGACCCGCTATGGTACTTTTCGGACCATTAAGTTTAAGCCCTTGTTAGTGAAGGGAACCATTTTTGAGGGAGGAGAGAATATGACCGTTTGGGTTACCGACGATCAAAATCGAATTCCCGTTCGGATCGAGAGTCCGATTGTGGTAGGAAAAGTAAAGGTCGATATGATGAGCTATGCCAATATCCGCTATCCGCTGCACTCCTTGGTTTCGTTGCGCTAACTATCCCTAATTCTATTCTAATTCTTTCAACGAAAAGAACCGATCTGGGCGAATTCCTTTTTCGGTACGAGTCAATGTACAGCATTCCTGTTCGCGGTCGTGCTCAAAGAAGAGGATATAGTTTTGGGCAAGAGCCTCCTCTAAAAAAACTTTCTTCTCTTGCAAACTGACCAGCGGAAACATATCGTAAGCCATTACGTAGGGTAAAGGAATATGACCGGCCGAAGGAAGCAGATCGGCCATAAACACGATCGTGTGGTTACGGTAGCGAATTTGCGGGAGCATCATAGCCCTTGTATGACCATTGGCAAAACGGATATCAATATGCTCCGTAAATGGAGTAGTGCCCAGGGTCTTCAGCGAGGGCCCTTCTTCTGTAAAAGAAGCCCGGCCACCAAATCGTATTCCCGCTGTCTTATCATCGGGCATATCGATCATCGAAAGTTGTCCGCCCTCTTTGATGGGTAAAATATTTTCTGTTAAGAACGATGCTTTTTCTCTGTCATTGGGTTGAACCGCCCAGTTCCAATGTTCGGGATTGGTCCAGACGCGTGCCGATGGAAAGGCGGCTACCAAGCGGTCTCCCTGGCGGGCGATCGTTCCTCCGCAGTGATCAAAATGAAGATGTGTCTGAATGATATCGGTAATATCGTTTCGGGTAAAGCCATGCGCGGCGAGTGAACTATCGAGGGTATCATTACCATGTAAACCATAGTGACCAAAGAACTTGGCATCTTGTTTTGTACCCAGTCCGGTATCGACCAAGATCAGCCGATCGCCCTCTTCGATGAGCAGACAACGTAGTGCCCAAGAACAAAGATTGTTTTCATCGGCCGGGTTGATCTTATTCCAAATGCTTTTAGGCACCACACCGAACATGGCGCCGCCATCTAACTTAAAGAATCCGGTATTAATGCTATACAAGCGCATTTTTTTCTGTTTTGGCCGAACGTGTAAAGTTCAGTAAAAAAAAGCCGAGCACAAAGAAGATCATCAGCGCTAATACCGAGTTACGTTGCGATCCGGTCTGCTCGGTAATGTATCCGAATCCAAACATGCCAATTACCGTAGCGATCTTTTCGGTTACATCATAAAAACTAAAATAAGAGGCCGTATCTTTTGTAGCAGGCATTAGTTTAGCATAGGTAGAGCGACTCAGGGATTGAATACCTCCCATCATAAATCCCACGATAACGGCCAGCCCATAAAACTCATAGACGCCTCCTACCGGTAAGGAGTACCCGATCACACAGCCCACACACCAGAGGGCTACCAATATTTGCAAGGTGCGCAGGTTACCCAGCTTGTTCGATAGTTTGGCGATGGTAAAAGCACCGGGAATGGCAATGATCTGAATGATCAAAATGGCACCGATCAGATTTTCGGTAGGAATATTCAGTTCTCCCTTTCCATAGATGGCCGCTACCAGCATTACCGTTTGTACACCCATGTTATAACAGAAAAAAGCAATCAGAAAACGGCTAAGGAGTACTTGTTTTTTTAACTGTTGCCATACCTGACGCAGTTCGTTATATCCTTTTAGCAGTAATTGTTGTTGAGCCGACGGCCTATCAGCCCCCATACTCGCGGGCATGCGATTGAGCGAGTACGAGCCAAAGCCAAACCACCAAAGCCCCACTAGTAAAAAGCAGATCCGAAATTGAATGGTGGTGCCCTCTCCGCCTCCTACTAACGAAGGAGTAAATACAAATACAAAGCAGATCAATTGTAACAAGACCGAGCCCACATAACCGTACGCGTATCCACGAGCGCTAATGCGGTCTCTGTCTTCGGGGGCAGCGATCTCCGGTAAATATGAATTATAATAGACCCAACTGGCCCAAAAACCCACACAGGCCAATATCATGCAGAACAATCCCCAACCCAGGGTAGCTCTTTCAAAAAAGAAAAGACCGCTGCAACCCAAACTACCCATGGTCAAAAAGAATCGCATGAACGATTTTTTATTTCCTTTATAATCGGCAATGGCCGAGAGCAGGGGAGAAAGGCAGGCTACGATCAGTAAGGCTACTGCAATGGTGTAGTTGTAGAGAGAAGAGTTTTCGAAGGTCCTTCCTAAGAAAGTTACCGTCTTTGAAACGACCTTACCATCGACCTCCTTTGTCGCGTCGACTGCAATGGCCTCGAAATACGCAGGAAAGATGGTAGAGGTAATAACCAGATTGTAGGCAGAATTGGCCCAGTCGTACATAGCCCAGGCATTCACTACTTTTTTGTTTGCCGTTTGCATCGGTAGGTTTTGATAAATATAAGCAATTAGATCGGCTGCGGTCCGTGCGGGGCCAATAAGACGTGGTCTCTAGTCCGCACGAGACTGGGGTGCATCGCCAATCTGCGAGATCTGTTTGTTAGGCCTGTTTGTTAGACCTGTTAGCTATACCTGTTTGCCAGACCTTTTTGTTAGGTCTTTAAGTAACCTGTGGCTAGTAAGATCAGCAGTATCGTACCTGCGACGATCCTGTAAAAGGCAAAGACCTTGAAGCCGTTGCGCTGAACAAAACGAATAAAGAATTGAATGGCCAGTAGCGATACGACAAAGGCTACTGCATTTCCTATGGCAAATAATTGCAGATCGGCGGTGCTGATCTGTTTATATCCTTTTAGCAATTTATAACCCGTTGCAGCAGCCATTGTCGGGACGGCCAGAAAAAAAGAAAATTCAGCGGCTAAGGTGCGGCTTAGTTGCTGTTGCATACCGCCGATAATACTCGATGCACTTCGACTAACACCGGGTATCATGGCAATACATTGCCAGCATCCGATCTTAAACGCCTTCCAAAAATCGATTTGTTCCTCTTCTTGAATTGTTTCTTTGGTAAATAGTCTGTCAATAAAAAGCAGTACGATGCCACCGGCCACCAGTGCGATCGCTACGGTAAGGGTGCTTTCGAGTAATTCGTCTATATAATCAGATAGTAAATAGCCCAGACACAAGGCCGGAGTCGCTGCCACGAACAGCTTAACATAAAATTTCATTCCTGCTGTACGGTTGCGTAAGGGAGCTATAAATTTTTTCCAATACATAACCACCACAGCCAAGATGGCTCCTAATTGAATGCCTACGGTAAAGAGTTTGGTAAAATCAGTATCAGGTACACCGAGTAGTTTTTCGGTAACGATCATATGACCGGTCGACGAGATCGGTAAAAACTCGGTGAGCCCTTCCACAATAGCGATCAGAATGGCTTCTAAGAGGCCCATGCTTATTTCTTGAAAATAGCGAAGATCTCCAGGACCAGTCCCGCCAAAATGAGCAAGGGAGCCACCGTAATGCGGGTACTGCTGTAAACAGCTTCTTTATTAAAGACAGAAGGATCGGTATTGCTTTTTCCGCCAGCCATTAAGTACATACCAAGAGCGATCAGTACCAGCCCGGCCAGCATCCAGATTAGATTTTGCTTTTCGAATAAAGAACCAGATTCATTTTTCATAGTAGTCAGTATTTGTTGGGCAACCGCTCTTTTGGAAAGGAGCGTTGCTGCTTGCGACTTAGTATAAGTCGTCTAATTTCATTTTCAGGTATTTGATAACACTGCGATGAGTACTAAAAAGAGTGATCCCAATGCCCAGTAAGATCAGGCCGATAAAGAGCAGTATCAGATCGCCCGTATCGTGAATGGCTTTTAATTCGGGGAGTACGCTTTCGGCCATCAGAATAAAGGAAAATACGGCCACCACGGCAATTAGTCCGCTAATGGCTCCATTAATGATGGCCCGTTTATTGATCGGCCAGGCAATGAACCAGCGAGTAGCCCCTACCATTTGCATGGTCTTGATCAAAAAGCGATTGCTGAACATGGCCAACCGAATGGTGTTATCGATCAATATAATGACCACCGCTGATAGCAACAGCGCTATGCCCAGTAAAATGCCACTGATCTTGCGGATGTTCTGGTTGAGATTATCGACCAGCGCTTTCGGATAAGCCACTTCGATGATATAGGTTTGCTTAAGCAGTAGCGTCTGGATCTTAGCTAGTGAATCGGCGTTCATGTACTCCTGCTTCATTTTAAAATTGATGCTGTTAGGCAGGGGATTGGCATCGAGCACGCCATCCCACGAATTATTGCCATCGGCCAAAAAGATCTCCTTGGCTTTTTCTTTGTTGACGAACTGAATCGACTTTACGAAGGGTTGAGCGGCAATGTAATTGAACAAAGCCGCACTGTCGGTCGGATTCAGATCGCCGCGCAGTTCGGCGCGCACCTCTACGCTCTCCTTAAAATAATCTCCCAGTTTATTGGCATTAATGACCAGCCAGCCGATGATACCGAGTAAGAGCAAGACCAGGGTAACCCCTAAAATGGACATAAAGTAAGAGGGCTTACCGCGTTTAATGGATGCTTTTCCGGCTTGTGACATGAAGATAGATTTGAGTGTCGTTGCGCTCTGGCAAATATAAAAGTTTAACGCTACAAACCGTATTTTTGGTGCCCTATGGAGTACGATTTTCGGAGGATAGAAAAAAAATGGCAAGCGCTTTGGAAAGCGCATCACGTCTATCGGGTAAGTAACGATACCAGTAAGCCCAAATGTTACGTGCTCGATATGTTCCCGTATCCCAGCGGAGCCGGTTTGCATGTGGGCCATCCCCTCGGTTATATCGCCTCTGATATTTACAGTCGCTATAAAAAGTTAAAGGGATTTAACGTTCTCCATCCCATGGGCTTTGACAGTTTTGGGTTGCCCGCTGAGCAATATGCCCTGGACACCGGTCAACATCCGGCCGTTACCACCGAACAAAATATCGCTACGTTTAAATCGCAGCTCGATAATATTGGATTTTGCTACGATTGGGAACGAGAAGTGCGTACCAGTGATCCATCGTATTACAAATGGACACAATGGATCTTTTTACAGCTGTTCAATTCCTTTTATAATAAGACAACGGACAAGGCCGAACCCCTTGCCCAACTGGTTACTTCTTTCGAGAAGGAAGGAAATCAAAATCATGCTTGTCCTGGAGATCCGGCGCTACAGTTTACTGCGGCCGAGTGGAAGGCTTTTTCTGATGCAAAGAAGCAGTCTGTATTGATGGACTATCGCTTGGCCTATTGCGGGTATGGGGAGGTTAACTGGTGTCCTGCCCTGGGCACGGTGCTGGCCAACGACGAAGTAGTGAACGGCGTGAGCGAGCGAGGTGGCCACCCGGTGATCAAAAAAAAATTAAGACAATGGTATCTGCGCATCACGTCCTATGCCGATCGCTTGCTCGAAGGGCTTTCGCGTGTGGAGTTCAGCGATTCCATGAAGGAGATGCAGACCAACTGGATCGGTAAGTCGCGCGGAGCCGAGGTAGATTTTGCGGTCTCTTCGCAAAATTCCGAACTGTCTGGGAAAAAAATTCGGGTGTACACCACGCGCCCCGATACCATTTTTGGGGTTGATTTTATGGTGTTGGCCCCAGAGCATGAGTGGGCCCAGCAACTAGCCAGTGCGGAACAAGAACCCGCCGTAACTGATTATATAGCCTTGGTTAAAAGCCGCAGCGAGAGAGACCGCATGGCCGAAAAAAAGATCAGCGGGGTCTTTACCGGTTCGTACGTACAACATCCTTTTGCCGCAGACCGATTGGTGCCCATCTGGATCAGCGAGTATGTGCTGGCCGGCTATGGCACGGGCGCCATTATGGGAGTACCCTGCGGCGACGAACGCGATCATAAGTTTGCCAAGCATTTTTCGATCCCCATTACCAATATTATTGGCGAGCGTTACACCGGCCAGGAGGCCATTACCACCAAGGAAGCCTTGCTGGTTAATTCCGGGTTTTTGACCGGACTGCCCATGAGTGAAGCCATTGAGGTGGCTATTAGGGCCATCGAAGAAAAGGGAATCGGACTTCGTAAGACCAATTATAAGATGCGCGACGCGGCCTTTAGCCGGCAGCGTTATTGGGGCGAGCCCTTTCCCATTCGGTGGAGCGGGGAGACCGCCGAGCCCCTCGATGCCGCCCAACTGCCGCTGGAATTACCCAAGGTAGACAGCTACCAGCCCGGCCCCGATGCCCAGGGTCCCCTGGCCAATATTCCTGCGTGGGTGGGCCAGCAACTCGAGACCAATACCATGCCCGGATACGCCGGCTCTTCTTGGTATTTTTTGCGGTTTATGGACCCCCACAACGGAGCCGAATTTTGCAGCCGACCCCTTTCCGATTACTGGAATCAGGTCGATCTCTATATCGGCGGAACCGAGCATGCCGTAGGGCATCTGCTGTACAGTCGCATGTGGACCAAGGTCCTTTTTGACCTGGGCCTGATCGGCTACGACGAGCCCTTTAAGCGGCTCTTAAATCAGGGGATGATACAGGGATCCTCTCGCTTTATTTATCGTAAAAGAGGTACGAATACTTTCGTAAGCTTTGGATTAAAAGATGATTATGATGTCGATGCTATACATGTTGACGTAAACATAGTAGATGGGGTAGAGCTCGATTTGGCGGCCTTTAAGGCCTGGCGTCCGGAATATGCTGCCGCTGATTTTGTGCTGGAAAATGGTAAATACATCTGCGGCACCGAGGTAGAGAAGATGAGCAAAAGCAAGTTCAACACTGTTAACCCCGACCTGCTCGTTGAAAAGTATGGCGCCGATACTTTTAGGATGTATGAGATGTTTTTGGGTCCCGTTGAACTCAGCAAACCCTGGGACACCAAAGGCATTGAAGGGGTGCACCGGTTCTTAAAAAAGTTTTGGCGGATGTATGCTTCTGAAACCGGCCAGCTACGCGTGACCGACCGCCCCGCCACCCCCGCCGAACTAAAGGTGCTGCATCATACCATTAAAAAGATAGAGCAAGACACCGAGCGGTTCAGCTTTAATACTGCCGTAAGCGGTTTTATGATCGCCGTAAACGAGCTGATCGATCTGCAGTGCGATACTCACGAGGTGCTGCTGCCCCTTCTCATTTTGTTGCAACCCTATTCCCCTCATATTACTGAGGAATTGTATTCGTTACTCGCTCCCGGCGAGTCGCTGAGTGCCTCCGGGCTCGGTATTAACGGCGCCCAATATCCCCTTTTTGAGGCACACTATGTACAGGAGAATACCAAGGTCTATCCCGTTGCCATTAACGGAAAAACCCGCACTCAAATTGAATTACCCCTATCGCTGAGCCCCGCCGAAGTTGAGGCCATTGTAACCGCTGATCCTGTGGTGGTTAAGTGGCTCGATGGCAAGCCCCCCAAAAAAGTCATCTATGTGGCCGGCAAGATGGTGAATGTGGTGGGGTAGTTCATTAGCTTTTTTGGAGATATTGAAAATACTTGGGTTTTAGATATTCACATTTTTTCTCAGTTTTTTGTTTTGGGCTGGTTTAGAAGCAAAATTTCCATAATTTTCACTTGCTTGATGCGTAAATAGTTTTTAACATCTAGTGACGCATTTAAAAACCTACGACCAAAACCAGCGGAATATGCAAACTTTGAGCAATCAATTAAAAGCCAACTTATTTTTAGTAACTGCCAGAAAAAAATCCAGTCTTTTATTTTTGACCCTAACCCTTGCAGTGTTGTTTGTAGGGAATGGGGTGAAGGGGCAGAGCTCTTCGAACTATACTTTCAGCACGAATGCAACGGGTTCGTTGGCTTTAGATGCCAACAGTAATGCGGTAGATATGACTACTGGGACTACCACTTTGTTGTCTGGAGGTTCTGATTTTGGTGTTTCCTCTGTCACTAACATTCCTTTCACGTTTATTTTTATGGGGCGGCCTTTTTCGCAGTTTTCTGCAACTGCTGATGGAATGCTCAACTTAGGCGCCACGGCAAACTCTGGCACGACCTTAACTGCTTCTGGCGCAAGTGCAACCACTCCTCGTATTAGCGCATTTGGAGGAGATTTATATTTGGGAAGTTCCGGTAAAATCCATTCTAAAGTTGTTGGTTCCGCTCCAAACAGATGCCTTATTGTTGAATGGAATTCCGTTGCCTTATTTTTTAGCGCCACAGCTGCAAACGCAAATAGTACTTGGCAGGTAAGACTCTACGAAACTACGGGAATGGTTGAGTTTGTATATGGAGCGATGAATATTGCTGATACTTACTTTGCTCCTGGGTATATTGGATTTGCCACAAATACTATTGCAGCGGCAGGAAATATTCTTTGTATTAATTCTTCGACCAACGCTGTTCAAAGCACCTCGGCACAGGTAAACAGTATTAATGGTGGAACATACTCAACAGGAGATATCACTAACCTGAACTCATCATCCAATGGAAGCAGAAGGATTTACAGTCTTACTCCCCCCTCCGCACCGCCTAATGATCCCACTAGTCTGAGCATAACAGGAGGCACAACTACCGCAACTTTGAGATGGACTGATAATTCAACTAATGAGGCCTTATTTATAATTACCAGAGCCACGAACGCCTCTTTTACAGAGAATACTTCAGTATCAACAGTTGCTTCAACCACATCCGCTACAACTGGTGGTTCATATAGCTCTACTCTAACCAATCTAGAGCCCGGTACAACTTATTATTTTAGGGTTCAATCCTCAAGAGAAGGGGTGGTAAGTACTGGGATATCAGGGTCTCTAACAACAACTTCAGCGACTACTTACTACTGGGTAGGTGCTACGGGGGGTACTTGGAGCGCTGCTGGAAACTGGAACACTAACCCCGCTGGAGGTGGAAGTACGCGATTATCTGCTGCGACCACTGACGTTCTGATAATTGATGGAGCCGGGACCACTTCAGGGGGAACACTCTCCATTAGCGTAGATGTCACAAGTTTTTCAATAGGACAATTCAAAATCACTAATAGCACTGCTTTGACACTTCAGAGTAGTAGCAGCACTGCTCGTGTAATTACAATTACCGGGGGTATGGGTGATGATTTTGTAATTGGGTCAGGCAGTGCCCTTTCTCTAAATAGTTCCAACCCAGTTGGTTTTATTTTCTCTTCAACTGGTGTAGGACTAGTTGGAACCATTTCAGGTACCCTTAATTTTGGCGGAAGCACATCAAATTTAGTTACAACTACTGGAGGAACAGGCACCTTAGTGAGCATTGAAAGTAGCGGTATTGTCAATTTAACATCAACAACTGTAGCTCTAGTTGGGTCCACAAGCACCTTACTTTTTAAGAATGGTTCTACTTGTAACTCTTCGGGTGCAACAACAGGAGCGCCTCCAGTCCCCCTTAGCGCGTGGGAAACTAATTCCAATTTAGTAATTACCGGAATTACAAGTAGTACTACACGCCCAACTAATAACCTACAAAGCTTTGGTAACCTAACTTATAATTGCCCATCTGCGACTGGTACTATGAGCTTTTTTACCACTTCCACTTCTGCTGTGGTAAAAGGGAATTTAAATATTATTGCCACTAATACTGGAAAATTCCGAGCATTAACTTCCGGAACACTTACTATACAGGGCAATATCAATGTAAGTGGTGGAACTTTTGACGTTGCGAGTAGTAATGGAGTCCTTAATGTAGCAGGAAATATTAGTGTTACAGGGGGGGCTTTTGACATAGCACAAGGCGAATTAGCAGCTTCAAGTTTAAACCTGCAGGGGAATTTTATTCAAACTGGTGGAACTGTTACACAAACTAGCAGTATGGGGCAATTGCAACTAAATGGAGTTGCGTTGCAGTCTTTAACTCTTGGGACTCATGGCGGTAGTTTAAGATTTAGAATTAATAATGCTGCTGGAGTTAATCTCACTTCAAATATTTCAATCAGGGATCTTACCGTTTCAGCTGGAAATATTACTGGTACAGGAACGATATCATATAATGGTACCTCCTCTATTTTAACTTATAATGGCTCAACTGGATCCCAGACTGCTAATGCAATTGAATTCCCGTCTTCGAATGGCCCCTCATCATTAGTCATCAATAACACTAGCACCTCTCCAACTAATGTTGTGACGATTCCTTTCGCAAGAACATTGAATGGTACAAGTGGAATTTTAACTCTTACAAGTGGAATAGTTGATAACAGTGGTGGATCTAATGCATTAACACTCTCAAACTCGGGGCTAGGCGCAATATCTGGTGGTTCTCAGACCACGTATATCAAAGGAGCAATTAGCAGGCCACTTCCAGCAGGATTGACCTCTTCTGACTATAGTTTTCCATTAGGGAAAGCCACGTTTAATCCCATCACATTAACTTCTGTTTCAACGCTTACACCCACCGGTGCAGTTACTATTACAGCCGAGGTCTTTGACGCTAACTCAGGTGGCTCGGCTGGAACGAATATGAGCACCTTAAATACAAATAGATATTGGGCCGTATCTTCTTCTGGTCCTTTATCAGGCACACTCATTACTCTTAATGATAACTCAGTAACGGCTACTACCGCTATTGCATCTAGCTCTACTCTTACTGGCGCATATAATTTAGTTGGAGGTACATCGCCATTAATCGCTTCTGGAATTAGTATCACCACAGCTGCTCCTGCTCTAACCTCTTTGCCCGGGTTTTTTGTTTTAGGTGAAAAGGCAGTGCCTATGGTTTATGTTTCTAGTTCAGTCACTGGTACTACAACTGCTCCAATTATAAAACCTGCAACAAATCAACAGATCATAAGGGTCCAAGTTCTTACTTCTGGCAACGGTAGTCCGTTAACTGTATCTGGTCTAGTTTTTACTACAACTGGTTCAACAAGCCCAACAATTGATATATCTGCTGCTAAAGTTTTTTATACTGGAGCTAGTGCAACCTTTTCTACTACTACACAGTTCGGTTCAACTATTAGTAGCCCTAGCGGTAATTTTACAATTTCCGGTACGCAAATTCTATCTGAAGGGACAAATTATTTTTGGCTTGTATATGATGTTCCTGCTGGAGCGACTGAAAATAATCTAGTAGGAGGAACTTTTTCTAGCATTAGCTACACAGGTGGTACCTCAACACCAACTGATAATAGTGCAACTGGTGCACGAGTAATTCGTTCAGCGCTGAATGGAGTATATAATATTGCGCCAGGTCTTTCCTTTCCACATTACACTACTTTGACAGCTGCCATAGCTGATTTGCATTTAGTGGGCGTCAGCGGCCCTGTTACATTCTTGCTTCAAACTACTTACACTAGTACAACTGAGACTTTTCCGCTAGTTATCAATGAGTTTACTGGTTCTAGTTTGACTAATACCCTTACCATCAAGCCTCAGACTACGGCCACACTCTCGGGTTCAAGTTCAACTGCCCTCATTACGCTGAAAGGGGCTGATAATGTGATTATTGATGGAAGTAATAATGGAACATCTTCACGTGATCTTACTATTATCAATAACAATACGGGTACATCCTCAGCTGTAGTTTGGCTTCAATCAAACGGAACAAATGGAGCTACTTCAAACATCATCAAGAATTGTAATATTGTGGGTAATGCCCCCACAACTACATTAGTGGGTGTTGGTAGCGGCAGCTCGTCTATCAGTGCAACCTCTTTGGGCACGAATAATAATAATAATACGTTCCAGAATAATAATATCAGTAAAGTACAGTATGCAATTTACTCACAGGGTAATTCTTCCGGTACCAAGAATTCAGGTAATGTGATTACCCAAAATTTAATTAATGCAGCTTCACCCAACCAGGTGTCAAAATCTGGAATTTTAGTTGGATTTGAAAATAATGTCACGATAAGCAACAATAATATTTCGAATATTTCCGGTGTTAGCAGCAGTCATGCATGGGCAATTAATTTAGGGGCTATAATCTCTATTTCCACTACCCCCCCTACCTCAGGAAATGAGGTAACTAATGCAACGGTGTCTGCAAATCTCATTGGTTCAATAAGAGGAGCAAATCAATATGGCGCAGGAGGCATTCTTGTTTCGCCATCTACTTCAGGTATTAATTTGATTGTCAATAACATGATATCCGGTGTTGCTGCAAATGGAACCGGGGGTGATTGTGGTATTGGCATTATGGTGGCAGGGGGCAGCGGTTCTACAACTCGGGTTTATCATAACTCTGTAGCAATGTCAGCCACTTTAACGGGAGGCTCAGGCCCTAACATTGCCTTGGCTGTAAGCAACAATCCGACTATCGACATCAAGAATAATATACTTGCAAGTACAGGAAGCACAGGCACTGGAGCAAACAGGGCTATTGCTTTAAGTTATTCAGCATACACCAACCTGACATCAAACTATAACGACCTCTTTGTATCTGGCGGAGGCACTACTGCAGGTGTTGGTGCTATTGGTGGTTGGGCGGGGACGGCTCAGGTTGCATTATCAAACTGGCAAACAACAACTTCGCAAGATGTAAATTCGCTCAGCATCGTGCCGCCTTTTGTATCGGCCACAGACCTACATCTGAGCACCGGTACCACACCGACTCGATTTGAGTCTAGGGGTGTACTGACTTCAGTTACTACCGATATCGATGGTCAAGTTCGTCCCGGTCCTGCAGGCTCTACGAACGGTGGAGGTACCGCTCCAGACATAGGGGCAGACGAATTTGATGGTGTTCCTATTCCTGGTTGTGTTACACCTACTGCCCAACCTACAGGTCTTGTGTTAACTCCCGCTACAAGTTCAATTTCACTTAGTTTTACACCCGCCGCGGGAACCCCTAGTCATTATTTGATAATACGATATACCGGCGCTACTATCTCCACTACTACTCCTGTTAATGGCACAACCTATACTAATGGGACGAGTGCGTTGGGAGGAACTGTTGTCGCTAACAGTACAACTAGCACGGTAAATGATGCAGGTCCTCTTAGTCCCACCACACAGTATACTTATGCTATCTATTCTTACAACAATAGTAACTGTGACGGTGGTCCGATTTATTTGACAGCATCACCGCTTACTGGTACTACCACCACCTGTGGTAATGCGGCACCATCAAGTGCTGCTGCAACTGCTGTACTCGCCACCTCCTTTGTTGCCAACTGGACTGCTGTAACGGGTTCTACGGGTTATTTGCTTGATATCTCAACTTCTTCTACTTTTAGCTCCTTTGTAACAGGATACAATTCACTTGCTGTCTCATCAAGTTCGCTCTCACTTACCGTTACAGGGTTAACTCCTCTTACAACTTACTATTACCGAGTAAGATCACAAGAGGGTACGTGTGTTTCCACTAATAGTGGCAATATTACTGTAACCACCTATGCCTCCGTTCCTTGGTCAGAGGGCTTTACTGGTAGCACTGCAACACCTGCAGGCTGGATTACAACTGGCTGGACAATTGGAGATTACTATGATAATGACTATTGGTCTTTTTGGCCATACCAAACTGGCAACCCCATGAATGCGATACTTAAAAATATTTATTCCTCTTCAACAGGGGGAGGCTTTACTTTGCCAACTTTTGCTGCTATTCCTAGTAATGTTTCATTGAATTATCAATATAATCTAACCGACTACGATGGTGTAAGTACGGTTGCAGCTGGTTGGGGAAGTTTACAATGGCAAATTTCGATAAATGGCGGCGCATTCACTAATTTGGGTGGTCCAATAACAGCTACGACTGGTTCGTCGTACGTTAATGCACCAACTATTGATCTGTCTTCATATACTGGGCAGAACATTCAATTGCGCTTGAATGCTACTTGGTTATCTGGCGACTATTTTCTTTCTTTTGATAATTTCAATATCTTCCCTCCTTGTACTGTTCCTGCTAGCCCCACCGGCTTAACACAGTCATCTAGTGGGCTAGCTAGCATTGCTCTTGGTTTTACCCATCCCGGCACTGCGCCTAGTTCTTACTTAGTAGTTAGATATCCCGCGGGCAGCACACCAACCTCCCCTGTAACCGGTACCACTTATGCTGTTAATGGCACATTAGGTTCCGGAGTCGTTACTCATATTATTACTGGTACTAGTACGCCTACATTTACACTATCTAATCTTAATGCTGGCACCTCATACGATGTATATGTGTATCCTTACAACAATACCAACTGTTCTCCTGCTCCGCTATATGGAGGCCCACTTTCAGGAACATTTACTACAGTTAGTTGTGCGGCTAACCCATTAGTCGGATCCTATTCGATACCTGGCAGCTATGCATCACTTACAGCAGCTATCTCAGATCTTAATGTTCGAGGTGTTTCTGGAAATGTATTCCTTCAGTTGGGCAGCGCCTATACTTCTACAGTAGAAACATTCCCCCTTACTCTTGCTAGTAATCCTTGTATGAACGCAAGTAACACGGTAACTATTCGTCCTGCGGCGGGGGTTAGCGGACTTTCAATTACTTCTGGTAATGCCACCGCTACTATCGATGTCAACGGAGGTGATTATTGGGTAGTTGATGGAAGGCCCGGTAGTGTTGGCACTACTGCGCAGCTGTCCCTCATTAATTCAAGTAATGCGCCCGCAATTCGATTTATTAATGATGCAACCAATAACATTGTAAGATTCAGTAACGTAAGCTCTTCTGTCACATCAACTAATTCTGGTATTATAGTTTTTTCAAATACTAGCGGAACTTCAGGTAATGATAATAATATTATTGATAATTGTGACCTAAATGGAGGAGGTGTGGCGCCTAATATTATTTATGCGAGTGGAAGTACCTCACCTGCCGATAATAGCGGAAATACGATTTCTAACAACTTAATTAGAGATCAGTTTGCAGCCGCATCGGAAACTAATGGTATTTTGGTTTTAAGTGGTAATACATCTTGGACAATCGGCGGTAATAGTATATACCAAACTCTTACACGGACATTTACATCAGGCTCAACGCACACAGGTATAAAAATTGATGCTACCGCTGGAAATGGTTTTACAATTACCAATAATTTTATCGGCGGTAGTGCTGCCAATTGTGGTAGTACTGCATGGACAATTTCTGGCACAATTGCAAATAGATTCCGTGGTATCTCCTTAAATGTAGGCACAGCTACTGCGACTAGTGTTCAAGGAAATACGATCGCTAATTTTAATTTTACGAGTAACTCTAGCTCTACTGCGAATGGAGGTCCATGGACTGGTATAATTCTGAGAGCTGGGAATGCAAATATTGGAACACTTGCTGGCAACTCTATTGGTAGCGCTTCTTCACAAGGATCTATTGTCTTAGCGGTTGTTTCAAATTCTGGTAGTCGCTCTTCTGGAATTTTTTGCGATGCCACAACTACTAGCTCCACAATAGCTAATAATAGTATTGGGTCAATTACATTTAATGCAAGTTCTATCTCGCAGGGTTTTGTGGGAATCGCCACCACAGGTGGAGGCACTCTTACGGTCACAGGTAATGTTATTGGAAGTGGTACAATCACCCATAGCATCGATGTGAATACAGGAGCTACTAGTACTACTGGTCAAATTGTTACTGGAATTCTTAATACCGGCGCGGCTACAATTGCTATTACAAATAACATAATCGCCAACCTCAAAAATAACTATCTGCCATCTGCGGCTTACTCAACCCAATACATTCTTGCTGGAATTAATACTTCTGGCAGTGGTCCCTGTACTATTTCTGGCAATGTTATACGTAATTTGTCAACTAGCGCAAATGCCACTGGAACAACCACTTCAGCTTCTGTGATTGGAATTGGCGTTAGTAGTACTTCCTCAAGTCATACCATTTCCCAAAATCAAATTTTTAGCTTAAGCAATACTAATACTACCGCCGCGACTGTAGTTTCTGGTATTCAGTTTACTGGGGGTGGTAGCAATGTGGTAGAACGTAATTTTATTTATAATCTAAGTTCTTCTACTAGTAGTTCCTCTGCCGAGATTAATGGAATTAGAGTTGGTGGCGGAACTACCCTTTACCGAAATAATGTAATTGCTTTGGGTGGGGGGGTTGCTAACTCAATTGGTGCCGCTGCTTCAAATTCTTCCGTTGCGGGAATAAATGGTATCAATGGTCCCCTTGGAACGGATGAATTTTTTCATAACAGTGTCTATATTGGAGGTACCGCAACATCTGGATCTGGGGCCTCATATGCATTCAATGGCACACATACTACCAGTGTTAGATCTTTCCGTAACAATATCTTTGTCAATGCCAGGTCGAACAGCGGCACAGCCACTGGAAAGCATTATGCCATTAAGCTCAATGGTACTACTACTAATCCCACAGGACTAACCGTAAACAACAACATCTATTTCGCCAGTGGATCTGGTAGTGTGTTAGGGTATTATAACAGTTTAGATGTTAATACATTAGTAGCTTGGCAAACTGCAGTAGGACAAGATGTTGCCAGTTATGAAGCTAATCCGCAGTTTATAGACCCTACTGCCTCTGTACCAGATTTGCATATCTCTGCCTCTGTCCCCACCCTCGCAGAGGCTACTGGTGCACCTATTGCAACGGTAACAGATGACTTTGATGGTCAAACTCGTAGTGGTTTAAGTCCTGTAGATATTGGTGCCGATGCCGGTAATTTCGTTGCCATTGCTCCGCAATTCTCTAATCTTGTGCCGGTTCCATCGCTTACGGTTCAGTGTAGTGCTTCGCAGCGTTCCATCTCCGTTGATATCACTACTTCGTCTGGCTCTATAAGCTCTGCTATTTTAAACTATAGCTTCAATGGCGGTACGGCTTCATCGATTACAATGACCAACTCTGCCGGAAATACGTGGGCTGCTATTATTCCCGCCGCAACTCCGGTCAACGCTCAAGTTACCTGGACAATCGTGGCTACTAACTCCATCGGTATCGCTTCTACTTATAACGGCGCCTCCTATGCTGATGTGCCTACGCTTGGTATACTTACTACTGCTACTGCTTCCCCTACTGCAATCTGCCAAGGCACAACAACTACATTATCTGTTTTATTTGGTGCTACTGTTACTGCAACATATTGCGCCCCGGTTGCTGCATCAAGCTCCTCATCTTATTTTAATGTCTTCTCTACTAGTGGTGGAACAACTAATATAAATAATACTGCGAGTGGGTTTTCTTCTAATGGATACGGGGACTTTACCAGTATGGTAGTTGAGGCAAATCGAGGACAGGTAATCAACTTTAATACATCGTTAGTGGGAACCACTGTGGGGGTCTCTATTTGGGTCGATTGGGATCAAGATGGAGTGTTCTCAACAGCTGAAAAGGTATATGGTACGTCGAGTTATGTTTCTACATCTTCAGGAGCATTCACTGTGCCTTCAACAGCACCTTACGGGACGAGGCGTATGCGCGTTTTAATGGATTACAACTCTACTGCTCCAAGTAATCCTTGTGGTCCATTTGTGTTGGGACGTGGTGAGGTAGAGGACTATACTTTTTCAGTTGCTGTCCCAGTGACTGCTGTGAGCTGGTCTAACGGCACCAGTGTTGTGGGAACTACCAACACCCTCACGATAACACCTACTGTTGGTACGCTTAGCTATACGGCTACAGCTACCATTGGCGGCTGTCCACTAGTGGCTTCGCCAGTAGCGGTAACAGTGAACCCGCTGCCTGCTATCACTGCCATTACGGGTACGGCTTCTGTATGCGCAGGAAGCACAACTACCCTTACTTCTACCACCAGCGGTGGTGTATGGACTACTTCTAATGCTGCTGTTGCAGCCATTAGCAGTGCGGGTACTGTTACTGGAGTAACGGCCGGCAATGCCACTATTACATACACCGTTACTAATCCCACAACGGGTTGCACCAATAGTGTTACACGCCAAGTTACGGTCAATGCGCTGCCGGTGGTATCCGCCATCAGCGGAACGACTTCGGTTTGCGTGGGTCTTACCACTACATTAACCAGTACTCCCACTACGGGTGTATGGAGCAGCGCCAACACAGCGATTGCAACGGTAAGCTCTACCGGTGTGGTGTCGGGTATCGCTGCCGGTTCTGTTACCATTTCTTATACCGTTACTAATAGCAACAATTGCGTTACCATTGTAACACGTGTGGTAACGGTCAATCCGTTGCCGGTTGTTCCTGCTATCACAGGAGCTAGCTCGGTTTGTATGAACTCCAGCGTCACCTTGGCCAATACTACACCGAACGGAGTGTGGACTACTTCTAACAGTGCGGTAGCAAGTGTTAGCAGCTCTGGTGTGGTTACGGGCATAGCTGGTGGTACTGCCATCATCACGTACACGGTTACCAGCAGCAGCGGATGCGTAACGGCTGTATCTACTGTAGTTACTGTAAATATTCTGCCCTCTGTAACGGGTGTGCTAACGCAGCCAACTACTTGCGTTACCGAGAATGGGGCTATCAACATTACAGCTGGTGGACCTGCCGCAGGGCCTTACACCTATGCCTGGTCTACTCCGAATGGTTCTACACCGGTGGCTACAGCCGAAGATCAAACGGGTCTGCTGGTAGGCCAATATGATGTGGTGGTCACGGCGGCCAATGGCTGTAGTGTCACGGGATCTTATACTCTGGTAGGACCGGGTGGTTGTGATATTTGTCCCACTATCAGTACAATAGCGGCATCACCCAACCCGCCTTGTGTGGGTAGTAATACCACCCTCACAGCAAGCGGACTCATTGATATGGGTGTAACCTTTGGTATTGCCTTTAAATATTCTACCACACCGCTTACTAACCCTTACACACAGGGTACGGTAATACAAACGGTGCCCAATAGCTCGTTAACGGGCAGCGGAACACAAGCAGCTACAACGATCAGCTTCCCCGCACCGGGCACCTATTATGTATATTCGATTGTTACTCCATTGCCGCTGAGCCCCAACTGCAGACCATTTAAATCTGCTACGATCACGGTAGAAGCATTGCCAACTGTGTCTGCGGTATCGAACCAGATCGTATCGAGCTCTACCTCCACCACACCGGTAGTCTTTAGTGGAGGAGGGGTGAGTGCTACCTATTCTTGGACTAACAGCAATACGGCCGTCTATCCCTTCTCGGGCGGCTCGGGTAATATTTCAGCATTCTTCGTAACAAATACCGGCACCAGTCCGCAAACGTCTACGATCGCGGTAAGTGCCACAAATCCCAACTCGGCAGGGCAAGCTTGTACAGGTCCTGCCAGCAACTTTACGGTTACGGTCAATCCGGCTCCGACCATGGTGCAGCCCACGAACTATACGTTCGTTAATGCGGTGTCTAGCACGGCGATCAACTTCGCTACGGTCAATACCGGTGGTACGACTACCTACGCCTGGACCAACAGTAACGCTGCCATTGGGCTGGCGGCTTCCGGAACGGGATCGATACCTGTGTTCACACCGGTGAATACGGGTACCTCACCCATCACGGTAACAATTTCGGTAACGCCTTCTTACACCAACGCTAATGGTGGACCTACTTCGGTAGGAGCAAAGCGTGACTTTACCATTACGATCAACCCCACCGCGCAAGTGAACACGGTTGCTAACCAGTTTATTTGCACGGGAGCCTCGGTGCCTGCCACGGTCTTTGCTACGGCCAACACGGGTGGCACCACTACCTATGCTTGGACCAATGATAATCCTGCTATCGGCCTCGCGGCTTCCGGAACGGGTAGTTTACCTGCCTATACGGCAACTAATACACAAGCAGGGGCTATCTCTGCCACGATCACGGTAACACCTACCTATACAAATGCCGGCCTCAGCACTTCGGGTGCCGCCGCTACATTTGTAATTACGGTGAATCCTGTCGGTCAGGTCAACACGGTCTTGAGTCAGGCACTCTGTACAGGTTCTACTACCACTGCTGTTAACTTCAGCACCACCAACCTGCAAGGTAATAGTGTACCGGGCAGTGCTGCAATTACGTCCGGAACCA
>Ga0194133_10001091_pt1 | contig 50659 bp, 49 predicted proteins | sample TA2KigOf40mmetaG_FD_155448 | JGI IMG/M metagenome (GOLD analysis project Ga0194133, IMG submission 155448) | Freshwater microbial communities from Lake Tanganyika, Tanzania - TA2015055 Kigoma Offshore 40m | ecosystem: Environmental > Aquatic > Freshwater > Lake | place: Tanzania: Lake...
ATAGAGCCGTCGTAGACTACGACGTTGATAGGACGGGTGTGGAAGCGTGGTAACACGTTAAGCTTACCGTTACTAATAGCTCAATTGGCTTGATTTATGCACTGAAAAAATTTTTCGATACAAATTACAATGTTAAATTTGATTTAATACCAAAGTAAATTTTTGAATAAATATTAAGTAAAGAATATATTCTTTACACGATGCTATCTGAGGCTAAAAAGAAAAATTATTTTAATGAAATAGATATCTTGAGGGGCTTCTCAGTCATTTTAATTTTCCTTTATCATTATGATAACAAATTATTTAAACTTGGTTATTTAGGCGTTGATATTTTTTTCGTAATTTCAGGTTTCGTTATTACTTTAACTTTAAAAGATCTAAAGAGCTTTTCATTAAACGATTTAAAGAATTTTTATTTAAGAAGAATTAAAAGACTATATCCAGCGCTAATTTTCTGTGTAGCTTTAACAACGATACTTTATTTATTTTTTTGGAATTTTATTTCAGGGAAATAATATACAACATACAATAATTAGTTCATTATTAGGCTATTCAAACTTTTTTTTTATTATCAAAGTAAAGATTATTTCCAGCAAGATTTTTTAAATCCCTTTGATCATATTTGGTCACTTAGTGTTGAAATTCAGTTTTATATTTTATATTCAATTTTTTTAATTTGTATTTATAAATTTTTTAAAAAAAATGCATTTTATATTTTTGCTGTTTTAACGTTTTTATCTTTTTTATATTTTATTGTTTTGAAGGATGATTTTTTTTTTTATAATACTTTTGCTCGTTTTTGGGAATTTGGAATAGGAGTTATACTCTTCTTTTTATATAAAAGAAATTTAAATATAAGAAAAAATATTTTTTATATTTCTTTTATATTTTTAATATTATTCTTTTTTTTTGGTTATATAATTAACAACAAAAAAATAGAGATATTATTTTGTTTGTGTTTAATTTTTGCTTGATTTTTGGGTCTTTATGCTAACAAAATTAAAAAATTTTTTATATTTAGAATAAATTTTTTTAGTTATTTAGGAAAAATTTCTTACTCATTTTATTTATTTCATTTTCCTGTTCTTTATTTTCTAGATTTGTATCTTCCTCGAACCTATGTATTTATTGTAAGCTTATTATTAACTTTTTATTTATCTTCTTTTTCTTATTATTATATTGAAAATTATTTTAGATATAAAAATTTTTATTATTTGAGACTTGAAAAATATATTTTATTTTTTTTATCATTTTCATTAATATTTTTAATATTTTTTCTTTACAAAATTAATTTTTTTTCAATAAGCGTTCTTAAAAAAGTTAATTATCTTGAAAGGCAAAATATTATGAATTTAAATCTTAACGTTCCTGAAAATTATAAAATTAAAAAAAAACAATTTAATTTAGATGCTCATTTTTATGTTTTAGGAGATAGTCTAGCACAACACTATTTGCCTCTTTTGGATAATTCAAATTCTGTAGGAAGTTTAGCATATTTCAATTCAAACAAAGATTGTATTTTAGCAGCAAACATTAACTCAGAGGGTTGTAATAAATTGATATATGAAATTAATAGTTTAAAGAAAAAAAATAAATTTTTATTTATTTCATTTTTTCCCTCAATTCAACAAGATGAAAAAATTTTAATAAATAACCTCGATATTTTTCTTAATAAGCTTCCAAAAGATTTAAATATTATTTTAAATTTACCTGTTGTTTTGCCTTTTAAGGGTAGCGCTTGCTTAATTACGTTTAAGCAATGTTCTTTTTCAAAAGAATATTTAATTAATAATAGCACTAAGGAAAGAAATATTTTTACAAAATTAAATAGCATTAATTCCAAAACGCATACGTTTGATTTGCTAGATTTGTTATGCAATAAATATAATTGTGATTTAAATTTAAATAATAATAATAAAATTTTAATTTTTAGAGACAATATTCATTTAACCCTTAAAGGCAGCCAGTATTTAACACCAAAATTTGATATTTGGTTTTTAAATTCATTTAAGAACAAATAATTTAATCTTTTAATCTAGCCAACTTTTATCCACAGACTAAAAAAATTAATGAATTTACTAATAAATAATTATTTTTTTTGCAATTAATCTCATTAAATATAAAATATAAGCAAAAATTAATTATGTTAAACAAAAATTTTTTCTTAAATTCCGATGATTTAAAAAAAATAGGAATAAAATGTGGAAAAAATTGTATGATTCATTCTACAGCAAATATTTCAAATTTTAAAAATTTAATTTTAGCAGACAATGTTAGAATTGATGCTTTCTGCAATATCATTTCATCAAAAAAAATATTTATAGGAAGTTTTGTTCATGTGGCCTCCTATGTTATTTTATATGCAAACAAGAAGAATATAAAATTAGATAAATTATGTGGCATCTCAGCTGGTGTTCAGATTTACACTCACACAGATGATTATTTGGGAAATAGTTTTTTTGGTCCTTTTAATAAAGATAAACATTCTGGAAAATCAAAAAATATTTCGATTGGAAAGTATTCTATTATAGGCTCTAACTCAATAATATTGCCAGGCTCCATAATTCCAGAAGGTGTTAGCGTTGGAGCCTTGAGCCTTGTTTCTCACAAATTGAAGCCATGGAGAGTGTATAAAGGGAATCCTGCTGCCTATATTTTTCCAAGAAAAAAAATTTTTTTAAGTAATTTTAAGTTATAATGAATACCCTTTCAGACTTGGCAAAGAATATTTATTTAGCAAAAAAAAAAAATATTTTTAATTTCCCCATACAAAATATTACTTTATCAGGAAAAGAATTTATTAATTGTCTCATAAATATGAGTATTTTTTTTAAGAGATTTCATAATTTGAAAAAAGGTTCTCATGTTGCAATATTGTACTCAAATAGCGTTGAATACATTTTAGTTGCGTTCCATGTTATTTTAAAAAAACTTATATTAGTCCCTATTAACCCAGAATTTACCGCAGAAGAAATAAAAAAATTATATCATCAGTCTAATTCTAAAATATTTGTTACTTCAAGAAAATATAAGAAAAAAGTAAGCTTAATTAAAAATATTATATTTTTTGACTTTAAAAAAAAATTAAAAAAAAAAAATTGTAGTAAAGCAATACTTTTTCCAAAAATAAACAGATTTTCAAATTGTTTACTTTTGTATACATCGGGATCTACAGGCTTACCTAAAGGCTCTCTTCTGACACATGACAATATTTTAAGCAACGCTAAGATCATTGCCAGTCATCATAAGATTAATAAGTATACCAAAACATTAGTATTGATGCCTTTATTTCATAATAATGGCTTTGTAATTTCATTAATATCTTCGCTTTTAAAAACTGCTGAGGTTTTTATTTTTCAGGCAAATTTAATTATTAATAATTTCTGGGAGATTATTAATAATTATAAAATATCCTATACATCATTAATGCCGGCAGTTTTATCAATGATATTAGCATCTAAAAAAGATGATAGAGTAAATCCTATTGAGATTGTTGTGGCTTGCGGAGGACAAAAATTATCACAAGGTCTCCTAAAGCAGTTTGAGAAATCTTTTAATGCAAGAATAGTAGAACATTATGGGCTAACCGAAACCACTTCAATATCAACGGTTAATAATTTAGAAAAAAAAAAAAGAAACCATAATTCTGTTGGCATACCAATAAAAGGTACAAAATTAATGATTTATAATTTTACTAAAAATATTTTTTTAAAAAGCGGTTATGGAGAAATATGTATCAAAGGAAGAAATGTATTTTCTGGTTATTACAATAATGATAAATTGAATAAAGAGAAATTTTTTAAAGGATTTTTTAAAACAGGGGATTACGGAAGAATTGGAGAAAACAAAGAGGTTTATTTTAGTTGTAGAAAAGATTTTTTAATAATCAAAAGTGGAGAAAATATTTATCCAGCGGAAATTGAAAAAGTTATTTACGAAATAGATGATGTTAATGAATGCGCAGTTGTTGGGCATAAAGACAATATTTATGGCGAAGATGTTTATGCGTTTGTTAAATTTTATAAATATAGTCATAAAAGAAGAAGATTATTAGAATTGCATCTTAAATCAAAGGTTGCTAAATTTAAATTGCCTAAAAAAGTATTTTATTTAGGTCATAAAAATATTTTTATTAATTTTCCTAAGACCACATCGAATAAAATTAAATATGGAGATTTAAAAAAATTTTTGCTTGATGAAAAAAAATATTTTAATAAATAAAAAAATAGATAAAATTTTTAAAAAAATTTTAAAAAAAAATATTAAAAAAAATGTATTTTTTGAGAAAGAAGAGCATTGGGACTCCATGGCCCATATTAATCTGATTATTGCAATTGAAAAAGAATTTAAAATTCGTATTAGTTATTTAGAATCTCCAACCTTAACGGATAAATATAAAATTATTTCATTTATTAAAAATAAAGTTAAATCTTAATATTAGAAAATATGATTAACATTGCAATTAATGGATTTGGAAGAATAGGAAGATCTTTATTAAGGGTTATATTTGATAGAAAATTTAACTTAAAAGTTAAAGTTATTAATGACATTAATTTAACTAGTCTCTCAGATAGTGAATATTTAGAGAATTTAATATACTTATTAAAAAACGATAGCATATATGGAGTCTTTAAAGAAAAATTGGCAATTAAAAAAAATATTTTAGAAATTGGTAGTCAAAAAATTCATTTGTTTCTCACTAAAATTGAAAATATTAACTGTAATAAATTCAATATAAATACTATCGTAGATAGCTCTGGAGCAAATATTTCTTATAAATCTATACAAAAATCCATTCAAGGTAACAAAAAATTTTTAATAACTAATAATTATAAAGATGCTGATATTACTTTAGTAAAAGGAGTAAATGATCATGAGTTTAATTATTTAAAACATAATGTAATCTCAGTTTCTACTTGCACGGGGCAAGCTTTTTTACCTTTTGCCAAAATAATTAATGATAATTTTATTATTGAGAATGGATTTGTTACGACAATTCACCCATCTTTATCTGATGATCTTGTGATGGATGGTTCTAAGCGGCCTTTTCAATATGGGCGGGCCTTTAAAAATGTTAGACTGTTGCCAACAAATGTAGTTAAATCAGCAGTTCAAGTAATACCAGATTTAAAAAATAAATTATTTGAAAAATCATTATCATACAGAGTTCCTACTGACATAGTTTCATCAGTACTTGGCGTAATAAAAGTTAAGAAAAAAATTAGTTCTAAAAAAAATATAATAAAATTAATAGATAAAAATTCAAATAATATAAGATTATGCAAAGGTTTTTTTGACAGACCTCTTGTTAGCTCAGATTATATTAGGAGTATCCATCCCTGTATTTTGTCTGAAGAATGGTTGGATGTGAGTAATAATGACATGATACGTTTTCAAATTTGGCATGATAATGAATTCGCTTATTGTAATCAAATTTACGAAACTATTAAATATGTTAACCAAAAATGATAAATTAGTAATAGATTTTGATGGTGTTATTTGCAACTCAATTAAAGAATGTTTTTATATAGCTCATTCAATTTATTATAAAAAAAAAAATTTTTTAGATTATAAAATATTCTTTAAAAAAAAAATATCTCAATTAAAAAAGCTAAGGGTTTTTGTTAGATCAGGTTTTGATTATTATGCATGTATTTACGCTATAGATCAAAAAATCCCCTTAAGTAATGTTGACGACTTTGTTAAACTAAAAAAAAAAATAGTTAATAAAGAGATTATTACAAAACTATTTTACTCTCAGAGATGCAAACTTATCAAAAAGAATTTTGATTTGTGGATTTCTCTAAATCCTCTTTATCCATATATTTCAAATTTTTTAAAAAAAAATTTAAATAATGAAATTTACATTTTAACAAATAAAGATAAAAATTCAGTACTTACTATTCTTAATGATAAAAAAATATTTTTTCCTAAAGAAAAAATATATTCCGTAGGTATTTTTGAAACTAAAAATGATTATCTTTATAAGATAAAAAAAAAGGGATTAGATGTAAAAATTTATTTTATAGAAGATAATATTGAGAATTTATTAGATATCACAACAACAAATGTTATAAGATATTTAGCTGATTGGGGCTATAATTCTGCAAACGAAAAAAATATAGCAAAAAAAAATAATATACAGATACTTTCTTTATCAAATCTAAATTTTTTTTCTAATTAATTGGTTTTAATATCTTAAAATTCAATTAATAATTAATTAAAAATCATTATGATAAATAAAGAAGAAAAGATTATACTTAATGAATGTTATAGTGATTATAATAGATGCTATAAGGATAGATCGGTATCAGACACATGGCTTCATACGGGATTTTAGAATATAGAGTATTTTAAAAATAATTCATTAGAAGATTTGTCTATTAATTCTAATTTAAAAGCACTCTTCCATATTGATAGCTACCCAAGCACAACTTTTTTAAATCAAAATATATCTGAGTTATTAAAATTTCAAAATTATGAAAGATTAAAATTCTATAAAAAAATAGAAATTAATAAAAAAAAAATATCAGCAAGCCACTTAGTTCACTATAGAAATTTTTTAAAAATAAAAAAATACGTGCACTATAATGATAATATTTTAGAGATAGGTGGAGGATCGGGAATTTTATCTTCGATGATACACAGATCTTTTAATACAAAAAATTTTCTGTGTGATATACCTGAAACTTTAATATTTCAAAAATATTATATTAAAAAAAATTTTAAAAATATAAAAACTCAATTTATTGCAAATTCAGACGATAAGATTAATTTAAATAACAATTTCTTTTTTATTAACTCATCGCAACTTTTAAGAATTAAATTAGATTTTGACCTTGTAATCAATATAGATTCATTTTCAGAAATGGATAAGAAAACAATAGTCAATTACTTGGAATATTCCGAAAAAAGATTAAAAAAAGAAGGTATCATGTATCTAAGTAATACTATTGGGCATTCTAAAAATGGTTATCACTTCCCTTCGGACATTCCTATTCCGCGAAAATTCATAGTCGATGATTTAGATGTATATTATCCAACAGCTAGAGACAACTATTCTAAGTATCTAAATATTGTTCTAAAAAAAAAATCAAGACGAAGAATTTTTAAAATTAATAAAAAATTATTAAAATTTTTTTATTTAAAAAGTGATAATTTTTTTTGTAACACAAGTTATTTAGATTTTAAAAAAAATATTTTACATGAAATAAATAAATCCAATAGCCACAAGAATTTTATAATTAGATATAAGTTTATGCTATCCAAACTTAAAAATTTAGAAAATCTTGATCCTGAAAAATTATTTATTAATTTATTCAAAAAAATAATCGACTTTTTAAAAAAAAAAAAAATAAATGAAGTAAAAAAATTATATCGTAGATTATACAAAGATAAACTAAAAATAGGTAAGCTAAAAAAAGATATTTCTGTTATTGCAAAATTAATTTTATTAAGTTTTGTTTTTTATAAAAAAATCGATAAAAAATATTTAGACTTAATTGCAGAAAATTCTTTTGAAAATATTTTTATTAAATTTAATTTTTTAGATAAAAATATAAAATTAAAGAATAAATATTTAAATAGATTAAGAATCTATAAGAATCTACATTTTATTGAAATTTTAAAAATTTATTATTGTGCATCAATAGCAAATAATAAGGATATTAAAGAAGGAACTAAAAAAATAATTTTGAATAAAATAAAAAATAAACTTTTAATTTTGTATTATTTAAAATTATTATTGCTAACAGGTGATATAAAAGAATTTGTAAATCAATATAATTATTTTTCAAAAAAAAGATTAATTAGTTTGTCTGATATTTTAAGTGAACTAGTTTCAGTTAATCTTATGAGCAAACGAAATGCAATTGAATTTTATCAATTAATTATTAAAGAAATTGATATAATAAATACACCTAATAAAGAATTACCTTTTAAAATTATTCAACTTAAAGCCCTTCTTATAAAAGAAAATGAATTTTTAATTTTTTTAAAAAAAAATCATTGGCATGATTACTATAAATTAGGGTATGTTTTAAAAAATACGCTAAATTTTTTAAATAAGAAAAATATAGATACGATCGCAAAAAGGTCATTAAGTTTACGAAGTAATTTAATGAATAAGCTATTTATCGCTGATATTTATTTTTTTAATTTTATGAAGCGACAGGCTTTAAGTGTTTTTTCAAAAATTAATAAAATTGAAGATTTAAATATTTATTATTTATTAAAGAAAACTATTGCTGAAAGATTAACGAATTTTGAAATTAGAAATTTAATTAAAAAGGGTTTCTTTAAAATTTTTAACTCTGGATATTTGTCATTTATGCCATTTTTAAATGCAGGAAATAATCAAGTTAGATTAGTAAATATGAAATTTTTTAGAAATAAAAAAAGTTTTTAAAAATTATAATTTAATATTTTTAAATTCTAATATAAGATTATTATATTTAATTATGAATAAACTAGCATTTTTATTTAACAAAAAAGGATATAAAGTACATAAACTTTCTAATATTCAGTGCATTAAAAACGCACAAAGAATTATAATAAACTCTAATCACCCCAAGATAACCAAGCAAAGTTTTTTTGATAGACAGACATTAAAACTTCAATATAAGCTTTTTCAAAATTCTATTCATTTAAATATTGCTCGCAATGAGGAAAAATTTTTTAAAAAAATACTGAATGTAAAATCTTTGGATGAACTTTCAATCACTTCTTTTTTTCATTTAAGAGCAGTAAAAAAAAGTAACAAAAAAAATAATTTTGTTGGACTTCATAGAGAAACTTTCTATAGCGATTACAAATATACAAAACATCAAATAAACGTTTCTGTTCCGATATTAAATTATAATGATAATAATAGTATGAAAGTTATAAGTGGAAGTAATAAAATACCAGATAAGAAGTTTAGACTTAAAAAATTGAGTAGTGAGGAATCTGGAGTTGAGAAAGGATCAATAAAACATAAGTTAGGCTTGCCATACAATCCCAAAATTATAATTTCCGGTATAAATCCAGACAAAGCAAGAAGAATTAAATGTCAGCCAGGTAAGATTATTATTTTTAGCGCGATGTTGATTCATGGCGGCGGTAGTAATTTTTCAAGCAAACCGCGTTACAGTATTGATTTTGCGTTCATTAAAAAAAAATATATTAGAAATAAGAAAATTAAAATTCATCATATTTCTTATTCAAAATCTAAAAAGTATTGGATAGATATTCCTAAATAAAATTAATTTTTTTATAAAAATTAGTTTTCATTATTAATTTTTTGGGAAAATTAATTTTTGATTTTGATAATAAATTTTCCTTAATTAGGTGTTTGTATCTATTATATTTTTTAACTCCTAAAAACTTTTCTAAAAATTTTATTCTAGAATAACTATTAGAAACAGGTAAGTTATAAGTACCTGTTAGATTTTTTTTAAAAATCATTTTATTGGATATAATTTTTTTAAAATATTTTATATCCATATAGTGATACAAATTATCTTTATATAATTTAATAGTTTTCATATTTTTTAAATCTTGTAAGTGAGTATTTGGAAATATATTTTCTTTTGTCGATTTAGAAAAAATTTTAGGCAACCTTAAAATTAAATAATATTTAAAATTTTTTTTTATTAAGTTTTCGATTCTAATTTTAGTTTTTCCGTAATTATTTAAAGGACGTGCTTTAGTACTATCGTTTATTATGTTTCTTGTATTTCCATAAACCATGTCCGAGGAAAAAAAAATTATTTTTGCTTTTGTATTAACTTTTTTAAAAAAATTATTATTAAGATTATTTATTTTAGCATCTATTATTTTTTTATTTTTTTCGTGATATTCCATGCTTCCAAAAGATGATAGCAAAAAAATTATGTCATTCTCCGATATTTTTTTTATCCATTTTTCTGAGCTTGTTTTTCTAAAAATATTTGAGGTTATATATTTTTTGTTATTTTTTGAAGTTACATTAACAATTTTTTTCTTTTTAAAAAAAAGGTTAAGCTTTTGTCCAATATAACCGCTAGAACCAATTATATAAATCATATTAATTACTTAAATATTTTTTCAATAATATTTATGTCTTTAATCGAATCTTCCGAGTAAATTTTTTTATGTTTTTTTTTCTTTTGTAATTCAATTAGTTTGGTAAAATATTGAATTTGTTCTTTAAACGCCCATTTTTTATTTTGAGAAAATTCTTGTTTTTTATTATTAAGGAAATCAATTATTGTATAACTTGAAGATTTTCCAGAAAAAGGTTTTGCTAGTTGTAGATTTGCTGTTCCATTTTCAAAATAAAATTTTATATTTTCGTTCCATTCTTTAGATTTACTATATTGATTATTTAAAACTATTTTAATTTTTTTTGATTTAAAAATTAAATACCCTTCTCCAAATTTATTCATTAAATTTTTGTATAGTTTAAATTCTCCAATTAAGAAACGAATTAGATTTATAGAGTGACAATGTGTATTCAAAAATTTAATATAATTTTTTTTTTTACTTAAAAATTTTTTATTTAATGTTTGTTTTTTTATCATTTTAATATTTTTGCTTTTAAAATATCCAGTCTGATATCCATATGAGTCCCCGGATAAGTGCTCATAGTAAATATTATTTAATCTTCCCAATTTATTAATTTGAATTTTTTCCTTAAATTTTTTAACTCCATAATCATGTCTTTTCATATATCCCGTTAAATAGATCGAGTTATTTTTAGCTGCAAGATTTTTTAAATTTTTAGCATCAGCCGATGTCAATGCAGAAGGTTTTTCTGTTAATAAATTCAATTTATTTTTTAAAAGGTATTCAGCGATAAAAGAAGTCTTTTCTCTGTTTACAGACAAAATTATCCCATCTAAATTATTTTCTTTAACCATCTTCTTATATGAAGTGTAGGTATTATTAATTTTATATTTTTTTGAAACTTTCTTAAGGAGTTTCAAATTCCTATCACATAGTGCAATTATTTTAATTTTTTTATTTGAGCGTATGCATTTTAAATGAGATATTTGAGAAACAAATCCTAGACCAATTACACCAATTCTAATTTTCATTTTTTTAAATATTTTCTGTAATTACTTTTATTAATAATTTTTATCTCTGGATGCACCAATATAAAAGAACCTCCTCCAAGAATAAATTTAATATTATTTCTAATAATTTTTTTGGAATGCAGATATGCTAGAATTATTAAATAATCTAAGCCTAAAGAATACAATTTTTTTGTTGGTAAAACTTTACTGTTAAATAAAGGTGAATATTTATTAACCTTAAGTGGGTGGTCGTCAAATATATATTTAATTTTTTCATTAATTCCGTAATTGTTAACAAAAGTTGGAGCGCTTCTTGCAGATCCATATATTCCAATTTTATTTAATTTAATATTTTTTGTAATTTTCATTATTTTTTTTCTTTGTAGATTCACAAAGTCTTCCAGTTTTTCTAATTGATTTAATTTAGTCCATCCATTTAGTTTTTCTTTTAAAATTAGATGTTTAATTTTTTTATTTTTACTGAAGTTTTTTTTGGAAACTAAGCCAATTATAGATCCTTTTTGGATATTTACTTTTTTTACATTAAAAAAATTAAGATGGTAAGATTTGAATAAATTATTTAAGCTGGTTATCGAATGATGGTAAATATGTTCATGAAAGAAAGTACCAATTACTTTATTTTTATAAATATTTCCAAGATACTGGCATTCAAAAACGAAAAGACCATCTTTTGTTAGTAAATTATTTATCCCAGATATTATATCTTTTAAATTTGCAGTATGAGCAAATGAATTAAAACATGTGATTATTTTAGCTTGTCCAAATTTTTTTTTAATTTTTTTAGATAATTTATAAGTAAAGTAATCGCATATAGTTTTTATACCTTTTTTATTGGCTATTTTTACTATATTATCTGCAGGATCAATTCCTAAGACCTTCATTTTTTTATTTTTGAAATTCTTTAATAAACTTCCATCATTACTCCCAATATCTAAAGCAAGATCATTTGGTGATATTTTTATTTTTTTAACTATATGATTAGAAATATCTTTAAAATGACTTAGTATTTGTTTTGTTTGTCCAGATAAATAAGTATAATTTTTCCATAAAAGTTTTTGATTTATTATTTCCATTGTTTGAACATTCTTGCAATTAGGGCAATAGCCTATTGTAAGTGGAAACTTTTTATTTTTTTTTACTGGATGATTAGTATATTTTTCGCCAATTTGAATTTTTTTTAAATCTAAACCAATTTTTATTTTTTTAGATTCGCAAAGTCTGCATTTTTTTGACGTATAATACATATATTTATCAAAAAAATTGTCTAAATTTTATACGATTAAATATTTTTTTTTCGTTCCAGTTTTTAGAAAGATAATTAAAAGATCTAATAAATTTTTCTAAAAATATATTTAAATCTTTATTTGAAATGTTTATAGCAGGAGAGAAGCATACTCGATGCCATTTAGCGCTAATTAATAAATTTTCACGATTCTTAGCGTAATCAGTTAGCGCAATACCAAATAAGTGATTATTTTTGCATTCATATTCCAAACTATTTCTCAATCCTCTTCCTCTGACATTTTTAAAGAACTCATTATTACCAAGCTCATTTGACAATATTTTTCTTAAATATTCTCCTTTTTCAACAACACTTCTTAAGAAATTTTTGTTATGAATAATTCTTTGTACAGCAAGAGCAGCGGCAGTTCCTAACGAATGACCTTGATGCGTTGTAGAAAATTGTATTGACCCCATTTTTTTTAAGATTGTCTCTGAAATTTCAGATGATGTTACAATTCCGCTGACAGGCATATATCCGGCAGCAAGTGTTTTTCCCATAAATATAAAGTCTGGCTTTACTTTATCCCAGTCAATACAGTAGATTTTTCCACTCGTTCCAGTTCCACACCATACTTCATCTATTATAAGATGAATTTTGTATTTTAAGCATAGAGCTTTCACTTTTTTCCAATAATTTTTTGTTGGCGGAACATCACCTACTAATCCTCCCATTATAGTTTCTCCTATAAATCCACTAATATTTTCTGGACCGATTTTTATAATTTTATTTTCTAATTCATAAATACATCTATTTTCATAATCAGTTTCATTCTCATTTGCTTTCATTCTTCTAAATTTATTATGTTCTGAAACTTTAGCTCTGTATTTTGGATAAAAATTTTTAAATATTCTTAAGTTTGATCTATCGCCAACCGCTATCGCATCAGAACTTGAACCGTGATACGATTGTTCTCTGGAAATAAACCATTTCTTTTTTGGCTTGCCTATTGCAAGGTGATATTGATAGCTTAACTTCATTGATGCTTCACAAGCTTCACCTCCAGATCCTCCGACAAAAAAGAATCTATCTAATTTATGCTCAGAACTTGAAAGTAAAAGTTTTGCAAACTTTTCTCTATTAGGGTCATTAAAGTATTTGTAGTCTATATGTCCTATTTTGGTTAATTGTTTTTTAATTGCTACCTCAACGCTTTTGTTACCCCATCCTAAAATGGAAGTTCCAGTTAGTCCTGAAGTTGTATCTAAGTATTTCTTTCTTTTAGTTACGAGATAAACACCAATTCCTCTTATTATAGACTCATTAAAATTTACTTGAAAACTTCTTAAAAGATTACTTTTATTAATCATTAATTTTATAAAAAATTTATTTATTTTTTTTAAAAATAGATAAATTCATAATCTCCAGTATAATTAAATTCCTTAAAAATCCATATCCATTCATTTTCAGAAAAAAAAGATTGGCATGTTAGTGCCCAGCATTGCAAATTAAATAATTCCTCTTCATTATTATAACTCTCAACAACAATATATTTTTTTTTTCCTACTCTTTCCAATTCACCCAGGGCTATTTTTAATTGATTTATTTTAAGATTATGGAGTGTATTTATGGATATAACCAAATCAAATTCATTGTTTTTGCAAGGATAATTTGTGGATGCATCATGAATAAATAGAAATTCTCTTACTTCCTTAGGAGAGTTATTTATTCCATATTCAGATATATCAAATCCATTAATTTTTATTTTAGGGAGTAATTTTTTTATTTCAAATAATAAAAAACCTTTGCCACATCCAACATCAAGTATCGAGGAATTATTATTTAATTTATATTTTTCTATAATTTTTTCAGCAACAGGCTTCCACCTGCCAGGTATATATTTGTAACCACCATATCCGTATCTTCTTTCTCCATCCCAATATCTTTCATCGAATTTATTAGCAATTTCCATACATTTAATTTTTGAGTCGTTCATTCTTTCCAAGTAATTTCTTTTAGTAGAAGTGTGCAAGGAAGTTATGATATTAAGTTTTTTATTCATTTATAAATATTTTTTTTATTTTTTTTATAATTTGCTTAGTAGACAAACCGTGTCTTTCTTGTAAGTCTTTTTGACTACTATAACATTTAATAAATTCATCTTTTAAAGAAAAACTTGCAATACTACCTTGATAACGTGCTTCGTAAGCATTTGTTTTTACAATACTTGCTAAACCTCCAATTTCTGAATGATCTTCAATAATTATAACTTTACTAAATTTCTTAAATATATTTTTTAAACGCTGCTCATCAAAAGGTTTTAAAGTATGACAGCTGTAAATCTCAGATGTTATATCTTGTTTTTTTAGATATTCTCTAATTTCGAATGCTTTTTCAATGATTGGTCCATACGTAAGTATGCAAATATCTATCCCTTTTACTATTTTTCTTAATTTACCAAATTTCCATATTTCAGATTCTTTAAAATTAAAATTTTTTTCACCTTTTTTTCCAATTCTTAAGTAGGTTGGATTTTTTGACTTATCAGCACAAAAATTAATTGCTTGTTTTAATTCGAAAGGATCGCAGGGTGATATAATTTGTAGATTTGGTACTGATCTTGCTATTGATATATCTTCTTGAGTTAAGTGAGTTGCTCCTAAACTTGCATAAATTGTTCCAGCCCCCATGCCAATAACGCATACTGGTAACTTTTGATAGCACAAATCAGTTCTAATCATTTCAAATGGTCGATAAAGAGCAAAAGTTGATATTGTATAAACAAAGGGTCGAAAACCATTCATTGCTAAACCAGCACTCATCCCAATCATGCTTTGTTCTGCAACCCCAATATTTAAAAATCTTTCGGGATATTTTTTTTGAAATTCTGACATTTTTCCATCAGGAGAAATATCCGCAACCAAAACTATGATTTTTTTATTTTTTGAACCTTTGAAAAATAAAGTTTTTGCTAATTTATCTCTCATTCTTATTCAATTCTTCCAAAGCTGTAACGTATTCTTTCTTATCCGGAGATCTATAGTGCCACAACGGTTTATTTTTCATAAAACTTATAGGATTACCTTTGATTGTTTTGCATATTAATGCAAATGGTTTTCCTTTTTTTTTCTTCTTTATTTTTGAAAATATATCCAGAGTATTGTGTCCGTCACAGATTGCTGCGTCCCATCCGAAAGCTTTAAATTTTTTATCTATAGGAACCAGAGTTGGATGTGTATCTTTAGACCAGGTTGAACTTTGCAATCCGTTGTAGTCAATTAATAAAATTATGTTATTAATTCTTTTTGATGAGATTAATAAAGCAGACTCCCACGTTGATCCTTCATGTAATTCGCCATCACTAATTAGAATATAAACGTCCCTTTTTTTATTTGCATAGGCTATGCCAGAGGCAATACCCAATCCATGACCTAATGAACCCGTCGAGGCCTCTACTCCTGAAACACCATAATCAGGGTGAACTCCCAAAATACCATCTTTTTTACAATAATTCTCTAGTTCTTTATCAGTTATTTTATTTAAATAATTTAAAATAACATAGAGTAAAATTCCAGTATGTCCTTTCGATAAGATAAACTTATCATTTTTTTTTTTTACCAAATTAAAGATGCAGTCTATAATTTCAACCGAAGAAAATGACCCCCCTATATGAAGAGCTGAAACTTTTTGCGACAGTTCAAGAATTTTTTTTCTAAAACTATTGCACCTTTTTTTATTTATTAAAATATTATTCTGCATGCCAATAATTTTCATCGCGTTTATTAAAATAAGCTATATATTTTTTAACCCAGCCTATAGTTCTTTTTAAACCCTCATCTAAGTTAATTTTTTCTTCCCAATGAAATTGTTTAATAATTTTTTTGTTACTTAAACTATAGTATTTATCTTTACCTTTTCTATCTTTAGTTTTTTTGATTAAATCTTCAAAGTTATACTTCATTAATTTGCATATTTTTATCACTAAAGATTTAATAGAAATAAGTTTTTCTCCAGAAACATGATATATTTCTCCGGCAGCACCTTTTTTCATTATTTTATATGTTGCCTCAGCGACATCTTGTACATGAATAAAATTTCTTTTTGAATTTCCACCACCATGTAGATTTAATTTTTTCCTTTTTAAAATTGAAAAAATAGTTTTAGGAATGATTCTATAAATTTTTTGATATTCGCCATAAACATTAGAAGCTCTAATTATGCAAAAATTGAAATTATAATTTTTATGAAGCATATCTAAAAAATGATCTGCGGTTATCCTTGACGCAGCATAGGGCGTAGATGGATTATAATTCTTATTTTCAGGTATTTTTCTTGCATTGCTTCCATATACTTCTGGTGTAGAGATATGTATGAGTTTTTTTTTAAATGATAATTTAAAAATAGAATAATATAAATTAATCATACCGTGAGAGTTAGTTTTGTACCAATTTATTGGATTTTGCCAGCTTTCAGCAACCATACTCTGCGATGCAAAATTAATTATATAATAAGGATTATTTTTTTTTAATAAATTTAATATTTTATTTAAATCATTATTTATATCTAATTGATAAAATTCATAATTTTTGTGCTCTATATTAAATGATTGAAATTTTTTTTCGATTAATGCGGATCTACTGATGCCTATAACCTTGTAATTTTTATTTAATAGTTTTCTGATTACAAATCCAGCTGAGAAACTATTGGATCCAAATATCAGAACTGTTTTGTTTTTTTTAGCCATTCTATAGAGTGGTAATTAGGTTTTTCTATAAATTTACCTGAATTAAAATATTCTTTAAATTCGCGAATAGCAGAACGTATATTTTTTTTGGGTACAAAACCAAGCTTTATTATTTTTGAAGAATCTAGATTGTAAGATCTAGGATCATTTGTATTGTTTTTAATAAAAATTTTTGCTCCAGTCTCCAAAGCAATTATTTTTGCCATTTCTAATATAGATAAATTTTCAAATCCTACATTAAAAATTCCAAATTCAATATTTTTTGTTAAAAAAAATAAATATGCTGAAATCATGTCGTCTATGTGCACATTTGGTCTTTTTTGTTTGCCACCAAAAACTATGATTTTTTTATTTTTTAATGCTTGATAGGTTAGTAAGTTAACAGTTAAATCTAATCGCATTCTGTCTGAAATTCCACAAATTGTTGCTGGTCTTAGAATAATAATTTTAATTTTATTTCTATAAGACATTATTACTCTTTCTGTTACCATTTTAGCTTTATTATATGTGGAAATTGGTTTTAGTTGTAAGTCTTCAGTTACTTTTTTCTCTTTTTTAATTCCGTACACAGAACCAGATGAAGCATAAATTATTTTTCTAACTTTTTTTTTTATTAAAAATTCCATTAAAATCATGGTACCCAAGGGTGAAGTTTCCCAACTAATTCCAGGATTTAAATCAGACATTGGATCATTAGCTATACTGGCCAAATGAATACAAGCAAAAATATTTTTGCATTCAATTTTATTTATGTCATTAATATTTATTTTAAAGTTTTTTATATTTTTTCTTTTATGAAAGTAGTTGCCAAATAAATTAATATCTACGTTAATAACTCTATACCCCTTAGCTATTAAATTTTTAATAAGTTTTGTTCCGACGTAACCTGACCCACCAGTAACTAAAATTGTTTTTTTTAACATAAGTCTAAATTTTTAATGCATTTTTATTAAGGCCTTACCAATAACTTTTCCATCTTTGTAATCTTTAACTAATTGATTTATTTCAGACAATTTATAAGTTTTAAAAATATAGCTTTTGAAAGGAAATTTTGTTTTTAATAAATAATTTAGATACCTAATCAAATCTTTTTCAGGAATGTAGCCCCCTCCATAGGATCCAAGTAATTTTAATCCATAATTTATTTTTAAAGTATTTATTTTTAATTTATCGTTTTTTTTGGGCACCCCTAAAAAAGCAATTTTGCAATTGATATTAAAAGATACTATTTTATTTAATAACTCAGATGATCCTGTAGTATCTACAATATAATCATATTGATTATTATTTAAAAGATTAGCAATTTCTGGCCCAATACTCTTAAATAATCTTTTTGCTCCAAATACTTTTGCTTTGTCTAGCGATTGTTTATTTCGGTCAAGTACATCAACAAATTTTAATTTTAAAATTTTGCAAAGATGAACTATAGGCAACCCCAAGGCTCCCGCTCCGAGTATTAAAATATTTTTATTTTTTTTTATTTTTAATATTTTTTCAGCTGTTGCTATTGCAACAGGTATCGAACAACCCATCAATGGTAGAAATTTGATTTTGTATTTTCCTTTATTTATTTTTGTAAGACGGTTAGAAGAAATGATCGACAATGTGTTAAAAGTTGTGATTTGTCCGGAATTAATCTTTGCTCCATTTAAAGTATTATTGTATTCAATTTTTTCACAATCTTTTCCATGATTTTTCATCCAATGACAAACAACAAGATCATTAATTTCTAAATTTTTAATATTATTAGCTTTTCTTATTACTATTCCGCATGCTTCGTGACCTAAGCAGTGTGGAAGATAATTGTCCTTACCTTTTATTCCTATAATTTCTCCATATTGTGATGAACAGAAACCAGAATATAATATCTTTACAAGTACTTGATTTTTTCTAAGTTTTGGAATCTTTAAATTTATAATTTTTAATGGAGATTTTATTTTAAATAAAACAGCTGATTTAGTTATCATTTTTATTTTAGTTTTTTATTATAGAAGTATTAAATTATTGATTAAACAAATTGAAATACATAAGATTTCTAAATATACAATATAATTATAAATTTATTTTTTTTCATACTAAAAAATAATATACAAGAAAATAAATAGCATAGACTTTATGGGAATCACTGCGCCTTATCTAAATTTAATTATTAAAGAACATAAACATAAAGCTCTAGCGGGAGACTTACTTGTAATTGGAAAGCAGACAATCGGTGTTAAGCATCCTGAGCTTAAAAGAATATTTAAGATAAATAAACTTTCATTTAAAAATCTTTCTAAAATAAAAAAATTTGATGATCAAACCCTGCACGGCATAAGATATAAAAGTGAAAAATTTTTCTTTGATCATGATGTATTAAAAAATATATCCGCAGATATAAATTATAACTCCCTAGATAGATCTGCGTATGAAGGGGCAAAATATATTCAAGATATGAATTTGCCTTTAAAAAAAAAATTATATAATAAATTTGATATAATTATTGACGGTGGGTGCATGGATAATCTTTTTAATCCTATTAACTTTATAATGAATGCTTCTAAGATGTTAAAAAATAATGGAAGAATTTTTTTGGGAAATCATTTTTTTCAAGCACCCGGAGCTTTTTTGACTTTTTCTCCTGAATGGTTTTATGGTTTCTTTGCTATAAACAATTATAAAGATGTAAAAGTATATATTGCTTTGGCTGACAATAAAGGAAAAGATAGATACGATTACAGAACAGAGATGTATGAATATAAACCTTATTTTAAGAGATCATCAAAATATGATTATTTCAAGGCTGTTAAGAATATGAATACCATTGCAAATGTTCTTGTTTTTGCAGAAAAGGGGAAAATGTCTACAAATCACAAAATACCCTGTCAGTTACAATACTTAGATTCAAAAGAAGTAGATTGGAAAAAAAAATATTACATATATAAAAAAAATAGCAGAAGATTAATTAAGAGAAAAGTTTTTTCAAAAAAAAGAATATTTAATTCTGACCACTTTACCTTGTTAGATAAAAATTTTTAGGATGTGTTGATGTTTATTTTTCATATTATTAATTAATGTTAAATAAAAAATTATTAAAAGATCTAAAAGATTTAATTGTTTTAAGAAAAAAAACTAAAAAAAAAATAGGTCTTTGTCATGGAGTTTTTGATATTTTGCATTTTGGTCATTTAAAACACATCGAAGAAGCAAAAAAAAATGTTGATGTATTGGTTTTAAGTATTACCGATGATAGTTGGGTTAATAAAGGACCTATTCAACCTTATAATAACGCTTTAAAAAGAGCTTTTTTTTTATCTTCTATTAATTTTGTAGATTATGTTTTTATAAATAAAGATATCACGGCTATTCCTGTCATAAAATCCTTAAGACCTAATTTATATTTTAAAGGACAAGATTATCTAGATAAGGATATTACAAATAACTTTAAAAAAGAAACGGCTATAGTTAAAAAATTTCAAGGCAGCATTAAAATTACCAATTCTAAATTAATGAGTTCTACCAAAATATTAAACAACAATCTTTATGATTGGGAAAGTTCTCAGAAGAAGTATTTAACGAATCTGTCTTCTAAATTTAAATTCAACAAAATTATTGAATATTTTGATAAAATTGAAGATTACGAAATAAATATTATTGGAGAAGTAATATTAGACAAATATATTTTTACGGATTTTGTTGGTGTGACTTCAAAAGATCCGGCGATGTCTTTATTAGAAAATTCTGATGAAGTAATACCAGGAGGTACAATGGCAATTGCAAAAATGTTAAGTAAATTTGTGAAAAAAGTTAATCTTTATACATACGGAAGTCCTGATTTGCTTAAATCAAATCTTTATAATTACAAAAATATTAATATATTTAATTTAGAAAAAAATTATAAAATTCAAATTAAAAGTAGATATATAAATTCAAATAGATATGAAAAAATATTACAGGTTACTAATTTTAAGAAAAATATTTTGAGTAATAATAATATAATTAAAAATTTAAATAATTATAAAAAAAATATCAAAAATAATCTAATTATTTGCGATTATGGGATAGATCTTTTTTCAACAGAAATAGTAAAAATATTAGAACGAATGAAGATTAGGAAATTTTTAAATGTGCAAACAAATTCATTGAATCTTGGATTTAATTTTTATACCAAGTATCAAAATTTCGATTATCTTTGTTTGGATGATAGAGAGTGGTCGTTAGGTTCAAATCAGCAAGACTTCCAAAAAGAATATTTATTAGATCTTTCAAAAAGAAACAAAAAAAGATTTTTTGCTTATACAAGAGGAAAGAAAGGCAGCAGTTTGTTCTTTAATAATAAAGAATTCTTCTCACCTACTTTTATATCGAGAACAGTTGATACTACTGGTTGTGGCGACGCATATTATGCTATCACAAGTTTATTAATTTTAAGCAAGGCTAATCCGCATCTCATTCCTTTTATTGGCAACGTGTATGCAGGAATGCACAGTCAGTATTTCGGGAATAAAGAAATTTCCAATAAAACAAATCTTTTAAAATTTATTAAGAGCGTTTTAAATTTTTAGTATAATTTTGTAAATTTGATAATTATGAATCGTATTTTATATAATTATATAAATATTATTTATAATTTTATTATTAATATTTCTTATAATAGATTTGCAAAAAGAAAGTTACCGTACCATTTTGTTGTACCCAATGTTCAGACTTATGGCGATTTTCCATTATTTTATGAGTACACAAGGCTAAAGAAGAAGGTTGATAATGTTAAATATACAATTTTAGCAATAGAAAATCTACCAGCAAAAGATTTGTTAAAATATTTTTTTCCTCAAAATTTCAACAATGAGAATTTTTTTTTTTATAATGAAAAAATTTATGTTTTATTTCATAGATTAATAAAATTTATCTTAATTATAATTAATTTTTTTTTCAGAAATAAAAAAAGAGGTAATCTCTTATATGTGTTTGAGAATTTAATGTTGCAAAGATTAATTTATATATCTAAATTTAAATATTATAATAACCATAAATTAAATTTTGAAGATAAAAAAATTATTTTAAAAAATATAGATAATTTAAATTATTCATTTATAAAAAGATTTATTAGATACACCAATTTTGCTAATAATAATTCCACACAATGTGAACTTGTGCATTTAAGAAGGAAATATGGAAATTTTGATTATAGTAACAATAGTTTTTTTTCTGATGATAAAAAAAATCAGTTACTTAAAAAATTAGGAGTAAATAAAAAATTTATTTGTCTTTTTATTAAACCCTATGATCAAAGTTATAGAAAATTAAATTTAAATAAGGAGCAAGATCCAAGATGCTTAAACGATATTAAAACATTAGAGGAATCAATTAAATTTATAATTAAAAATAATTTTGATGTTGTTTTAGTGGGAAGATCAGATGTAAATATCTTTAGCGAAATAGGAGTTATTAATTACGCTTCTATGAATATAAGATCTATACTAAATGATTTGTTACTCTATTCTTCTTGTGAATTTATGATTGGATCTCCAGGGGGTCCAGTTGTTTATCCTTTTATTTTTGATAAACCTTGCTTAGGTCTTAATTCTTTTACACTCTTTGCATATAATGATTGGGAAAAGTATATTTATCATCCTAAGCCTTTATTAGATATAAAAAATAATAAGATAGTATCGTTGAATGAAATTTTACAAAATCCTGTTTTTTTTGAACAGAGTAAAAAGGTATTTAATCAGCTTTCTCTTATGACGATAGATTTGAGTTCTGAGGAGGTTTTAAGTTCAGTTAAAGATTTTTTTGAAATGTATAAAAACAATAATTATTTAATAATAACAGAAAAACATCAAAAGTTAAAAAATATCTTAACCGAAATGCATTTGGGGTTTTATTCTTCGTACAGAAGAATTTCTAGAATTTATTTAGAAAAATATTTGCAATAATGTATGCTACTAAAATAATGAAAAAAAATTTTTTTAAAAATTATCTAGAAAACTTTAATTCAATTCTTGAAAGCACAAATTATAAGTCATTAATCAGTCTGGCTAAGATTATACTCAAGCATCATAGAAAAAAAGGTAGAATTATTATTGCCGGCAATGGAGGGAGCGCTTCCATAGCAGCTCATATTTGCGTTGATTTTAATAAAGAACTTTCAATTAAAGCTGTTAATTTTAACGAAGCAAATCTTATTACTTGTTTTGCAAATGACTATGGTTATGAAAATTGGTTAAAAAAAGCACTTGAAATTTTTTGTGATAAAAATGATTTAGTAATTTTATTAAGTAGTAGTGGTAATTCTCCTAATATAGTTAACGCTGCAAATTATATTAAAAAAAAAAAAATACATTTAATAACTTTTTCAGGCTTTAGTAAAAACAATAAACTCAAAAAAACTGGTTTAATTAATTTTTGGTGTCAATCAAGTTCATATAATTTTGTAGAAATGTCTCATTACGTTTGGTTAGTCTCTGTAGTTGATTTTTTAAAGGAATTTCATTTGAAGAAATAGTTAAAAAAAATGAAAAATAAAAAAAATCTTTCAAAAAAAATTTTTTGTTTTGATTTGGATAATGTAATTTGTATTACTGAGAGAAATTATTACTTTAAATCTCAACCAATTAAAAAATCTATAAATATTATTAACAAACTTTATGACAAAGGTTTTGTAATTAAGATTTTTACTTCAAGATTTATGGGTAGATCAAATGAAAATGTTAATAAAGCAATTTCTAGAGGTTATAAGATTACTGAAAATCAGTTAAAAAAGTGGAAAGTAAAATATAATTATTTAATTTTTGGTAAACCTTCCTTTGATGTTGTTATTGATGATAAATCTTTTAATTTTAAAAAAAATTGGCACTTATCTTTTAAAAAAAAATATTTAAGATTTGGAGATTGAATAAAGAACTAAAATACTAATAAATATTATGGGTTTAGATATACATGCGCTTAATTTTTTGCTTATCTATAAAAGAAAAAAATTAAAAGACACAGTAACTATCGGTAGACAATCTTTGTGTCTGGAAGAAGATACATTAAGACAATTTATAGAATTAAAAAGTAACTATAAGCATAATTTATTCTGTGAGGAATTATTAAAAAAATACTTTAATGCAAAAAAAGTTGATTCTATCGATATATCTGCTTTTGAAGAAGCTACTATCATTCATGATATGAATCAGATCATTCCAAAAAAATATCATCAAAAATTTGATACAGTTATTAATTATGGCTCATTAGAACATATTTTTAATTTTCCAGTAGCTATTATGAATTGTTCATTAATGTTAAAACCAGGTGGTCAAATTTTTCATATTTTGCCTGCAAATAATTTTTGTGGCCATGGTTTTTACCAATTTTCTCCAGAATTATTTTTTTCATTGTACAATAAAAAAAATGGTTATACTCAAACGGATATATTCATTGGCGACTTATCAGATTATAAAAATATTTATAAAGTAAAAATAAAGAAAAGACATAGAATAAATATTATGTCAAAAAATGAAACAAACTTATTTGTAAGAACTATAAAGAACAAAAATTTTTCTCATTCAAATATTCAGCAAATTTCATATTTGGATGAATGGAGTAAATCAAGTTTTAAAGAAAAATATAAAATTAATTTGAGTCAGTATCAAAAAATAAAAATAAAACTCAAAAATATAAATATTTTGTATAATGTCCTTAAGCCTTTCTACGAGTTTTTGAAAGCCTTAAAATTAAAAAATGAATTATCATATAACTCTAATCTTATAAAAATGGAATTAAAAAAATTAATAAAAAAATAAATTGAATACAACTAAAACAAGATTGAATGAAAAATATTTTCAAATTAAGAACAGCTGCTGCATAGTAACCGTAGCCTCCAAAGAGTATTATCATCAACTTATCGCATTAATAGTATCCATTAAAAAAGTATTTATTGAACATCCTAAAATTTATATTTTTGATTTAGGACTTAAAAATTATCAAAAAAAAGAATTGGAGAGCATTTATAATATTTGCTTAAAAGAAATTCCTGAATTTATTTCATATTGGAAATCTTGTTACACTTGGAAACCTTATATTTTGCTAAATGTACCTGAAGATATTGTATTATATCTAGATGCTGGAAACGTAGCTCTCAATGATTTTAAGAATATATTTCTCTCTATTAATAAAAATAATTACTTTTTAGCTGCTCAGGGTATAAAAAATAATTTAATTACTCCTATTGAATACTTAGATCTAGTTTCAATTGATTGCGATATGTTTTTAAACTCATATAGTTTTGCCGCAAGCTTGATTGGCTTTAAGAAGAATACTAAGTTTTATCAGGGTTTAATAAAGGTGTTTGATTTGTCATGCCAAGGCTATACTTTAGGATATTCAAAGATAGAATTTCATCGAATAAAAAACAATCATGAAAATATCATTAGAGATTGTCATTTTTTTAGGCATGATATGACATTATTAAATTTATGCATTTGGGAGTCTTTAAATAATAGAGTTAAAATTCACAAGGGAGAAAAGTATATTGGGTGGATTAGAGATAAACAAGCTTCGTATCAAATTTTTTATAATCACAGAAACGATGTTTTTTTTATTAAAAAATATTTAATTGAAAACATAAGTAAAAATTTAATATATTTTTTTATCAACAGATTTTTATTTTTGACTGCCTTTATAAAAATTTTAGTTAAAAAATACCTTAAAAAATATTTTAATGAAAATTAAAGTAAGCGTAATATCTTCTTGTTATAAAATGGCAAATTATCTCGAGACATTTTTAAAATTGTTGCCACAACAAACTTTTTTTGAAAAAATGGAGGTGGTTCTTGATCATCATGAACCTCAAAAAAAAGAAATAAAATTAGTTAAAAGTTTTCAAAAAAAATACCCAGGAAGATTAAAATATTTGATTAATAACACAGTTATTCCGCTATATTCATCTTGGAATAGATGCATTGAAAATTCAAAAGGGAAATATTTAGCAATATGGAACATTGATGATTTAAGAACAAAAAATTCTATTGAACTTCAGTATAATATCATCGAAAGTAATAATATTGGATTTGCTTATGGAAATTATACGATTGTAAAAGAGTTTGGTTCAACAAAAGGCAAATTTATTAATCATAAAAAATTTAAACAGTCCGAATTAAAGAACTCCATGATACTCGGACCTTTTTTTATGTTTAAAAAAAAACTATGTAAAAAAATAGGTTTTTTTGATGAGCAGTTTAAAGTAGCTGGAGATTTTGACTTTGCAATTAGACTTGCATTGCAATCAAAAGGAAAGTTTGTTGATGAAAATTTAGGATATTATTTAAACGCCCAGAAAGGGTTAAGTACTAAACTTGACTCAATCCAACCAATAGAAAAAGATGTAATTTGCATGAGGTATGGAATTTTTGGAAAAGTAGAAACAAAAAGCTTACCTGATTTCATGAATTATAACTTACGGTGTTTATTATATAATAAAAAATTTATACCAATAGAAAAATTGTACAAAAATTACCAATTTTATATCAAAAAAAGAATATTAGATTTCAAACAAATCAAAAAAAAATCATTATGGAAAATTTTATAAAAAAAATATTTAATTTATTGCCATTAAAAGCATATAATTTAAATTATTCATTAATTATTGAAAGAATGGAGATCGATTTTATATTTTCAAGATTTATAAAAAAAAAAAAATTAAGAATTTTAGATGTAGGTGCACATTATGGCGAATTTCTAGATATTTTTTCTAATTTGAAATTTGGAAGAATTAAACAAAGTTATGAAATATTTTGTTTTGAACCTTTCGTTTCAAATTATAAAAAAATTCAAAAAAAAACCTTTAATCTAAATGCAAATATAAAAGCAAATATTTATAATTTTGCAATATCAAACAAAACAGAAGAAAAGTTATTTTACGTTGGAAATAGTGATACATTAATTAGTTGCGAAAATCGGTGGATAAAAAGTTTCAAAAGTGAATTTTTAAATTATAGAAAAATTTTATTACAGTGTTTTTCTTTTAAAGATTTTATAAAAAAATACCGATATGACACCAGTAAAGAAATCGATCTCCTCAAAATTGATGTTGAGGGGCATGATTTGGTTGTTCTTAATAATATTTTCCAAAATAAATTAATAGTAAATACTGTTATGATTGAGTTTGACGTTAAGAATTTTTCTGTGACAAAAAACATTATTAAATCTCTTAAATTAAAAAAATTTTTAAAGATTTTTATTTTTGGGAGAAAAGGTATTTATACTTCTTATATAGGAGAATATATTAATAATAATAACCTTTTAAAAATTATTAAAGCAAATAATATTGAATGTGGGAATTTAGTTGCTTTTAAAAATTAGTTATTAATGATGTTTTTTTTAAATTAACATGAAAATTATTGCTTTATATCCTTTATTAAGAGAGGAGTTAAATTTTCAATTTCTTAGAATTAGTATTTTAAGTTTATATAATATTGTTGATCAAATAATAATATTAATCGATTTTTCCAATAAAGAAATTAAGTTAAAAAAAAATTTTTTTAGAAAAAAAAAAATTAAAATTTACTACTTAAAAAACTCTAAAAGAAAAACAAATGCACCTAGAGAAGAATTATTAAGAATTGGTAGACAAAATAAAGGAACTCATTTTATTTGGTTGGATTGTGATGAAGCATTTACATATCCATTTGTTAAAAATGGGCGGAAAATAATCAGCAGAATGAAAATTGGCGATAAAATTCAAATGCAGTGGCTCAGCATGTGGAAAAAATTTGATTATTTTAGGATCGATAGTAAAAGTGTTTGGAGCAATTTGTTTAAAGATTTTATTGTTTGTGATCACCCAAATTATTTCTTTAACACTAATTTTCTTCACGAAGCAAGAACACAAGGAAATAATACGAAAGATAATTCTATTATATTAAAACCATCGCAGGGAGCAGTAATGCATTTTCAATTCGTTAATTGGAGCAATTATCAATTAAAGCAGGCATGGTATATGTGTTTAGAAGTAGCGAAAATGAAAGAAAGTATAAAAAAGACTAATAGAAAATATTTTTATACATATTTCGAAAATTTTCCAGAAATATCGCGAGTTAAGAATAATTTAATAAAATATATTCCAAAAAAATACTATTCTCAAATTTTTTTAAATACCAATGATTACTGGGAAAATAGATTTAGAGTTTTTTTTAAAATAAATCCTATAAAAAATTTTGAACAGTTGAATATTTGGCACAATAATATTTTAAAGAAAATTTTTTTTGAATCAGAAAAAAAATATCCTAAAAAAAAATTTTTATACAAATTAGACATTATTATGTTTTTTATTCTTGAGAATTGCAGATATTTTAAAAAAATTCTTATTAATAATTTTAGATTAAAAACTAGTAATAATCAAAAAACAATATAATATCTTAATTTAAGCTCATATTTTAATTAAAATTTTATTTTTATGGAGTATTTTAGTTTTTTAATTTCGTTAGAAAGAAAAAGTTTACTTTTACTAATTTTTTTTTTTTTAGTTGTAAGTACTTTTTTGGAATATTTATTTGTGGCGGCAGTTCCTTACTCGCTAAATTTTATTTTTAAAAACGAGCCTTTTCCTTTTTTTTTTTTCGATCATTTTACATTAAACAAACAGGATTTATTAAAATATACGCTAATTTTTTTTTTTTTTTTTTTTTTAGTAAAAAATATCTTTTATTTTTTAAATCAATTCTTTTTTTTAAAATATTCGTATAATATTCATAATACTCTTTCAAGATTACTAATTTCAAAATATTTAAATGATAAATATTCAGTTTTTATTAATTCGAATACTTCTGAACTTTTAAGAAATGTAAAAGACAATACAGATTTAGCCAGAAATTTAATAGTAAACTTTTTGACACTTTTCACAGAAGTTTTAGTATTTATCGGTTTGTGTATTATTATAATTTATAATTCTACATTAATAAGTATTTTTTCAATTATTTTTATTACTTCATTATCCTTTTTATATTTATATCTTTCTAAAAACCTTGCAAAAACCTGGGCTCTAAAAAAATTATCTTACGAAACTTCTAAAATTCAATATTTGCAAGAGAGTTTTAATGGTTTTAAGGAATTAAAATTACTTAACAAACAGAGTCTTTTTATAAAAAATTATAATCAAAAAAACGTTAGTGCTAATTTAATGAATATGCGCTTTAATTTACTATATTCTTTTCCTAGAGTTTATTTAGAAGTTATAGGTGCACTAGGAGTTGTTGTTCTAATTATTTTAAATTTAGGAGAAAAAAATAAAGACGTTTTTTTAAATGTTATTCCATTGCTTGGTTTATATTTTGTCTCTTTTTTAAGACTTTTACCATCTTTAAATCGCATTCTTAATTCCATCGAGACACATCGGTATGGATTTCCAGCATTAAAAATTATTTATTCGGATCTTAAATTAAAAAAGAGCTCTGTCGTAAATGCTAGCAGGCTTAATATTTTTTTTAAAAAAAAAATTCAATTTAAAAATGTATATTTCTCATTTCATAAAAAAAAAGATATTTTTAAGAATCTTAAATTTGAAATTAATTATGGAGAAAAAATAGGGATTATAGGTGATAATGGAGCAGGCAAAACAACATTAGTAAATTTGCTCTCTGGACTTTTAGAACCCAAAAAAGGATCAATATTATCAGACGGAATTGATATCCAAAAAAATATAAAAAGTTGGCAGAACAATGTAGGCTATGTATATCAATCTACTTTTTTAATGAACGATACAGTCGAAAATAATATATCTTTTAATTCAGAAAAGAATGAACTGCATTATAAAAAAATATCTGAGGTTGTGAGCTTAATAAAGTTAGGCGGCTTTATTAATAAATTATCTAAAGGTTTAGAAACTGTTGTTGGTGAAGATGGAGTTAAGTTATCAGGGGGGCAGATACAAAGAATTGGAATAGCTAGAGCTTTATATTTCAATAGATCAATTTTAATTTGTGATGAAATTACAAATTCACTAGATAATATTTCAGAAAATTCAGTTTTAAATTGTTTGAAGAGCTTAGATAAAACAATAATTATTATTTCTCACAAAAAGTCAAACTTAAATTTTTGTTCTAAAGTTTATGAAATTACAAACAATAAATTATTTTTAATTAAAAAGTAATTTTTTAATAATTATTATGCTGATTGATATATTTAAAATTTTTTCTGAATTAAATATCACTCCAAAAGGCGTGATACATTTGGGGGCTCATAAAGGAGAAGAATTAATTTTGTATAAAAAATTAAAACTTAAACATATTCTTTTATATGAGGCTAACAAAAAATTAATTAGCTATTTAAAGTTTAAAGCTTTTTTGTTTAATTTTTTATTTAAGATGAATATTCAAGTTGTTAATAAAGCTATATATAATCATGACAAACCTTGCAGATTAAACATAACTTCAAATACACAAAGCAGTTCTATATTAAATCTAGGATCACATAAAACATTGTATCCAAATATAATAAAAAAATATGAAAGTTTAGTTGACGGCGCAACTCTAAATAATGAATTTAAGAATTTTTACAATATTAATAATTTTAATATTTTAAATATGGATATACAGGGCTCAGAGTTATTAGCATTGCTTGGAGCTAACAATATTCTTGATACACTAGATGTTATCTATACAGAGGTTAATTATAAGCATATGTATGAAGATTGTGCTTTAATAAATGAAATCGATGAATATTTAATTAAATATGATTTTTCGAGATTTAATACTAAAATAATAAGTGATAATAATGGAATACCGTCCTGGGGAGATGCTCTTTATATTAAAAAAAAATTTATAAGCTAAATATATGAAAAAAAAAGTTGCTCTAATTTTTGGTATTACAGGACAAGATGGTTCTTTGCTGGCAAGATTTTTAATAAAAAAGGGATATGTTGTTCATGGAATTAAAAGAAGGTCCTCTAGTTTCAACACAGGTAGAGTCGATGATATTTACAATCAATTTTCATCTAAAAAAATATTTTTTCTACATTATGGGGATTTAACAGACTCTTTAAATGTTTTTAATCTTATCAAAAATATAAAACCTGATGAAATTTATAATTTAGGTGCGCAATCACATGTTAAAGTAAGCTTTGAAACGCCTGAATATACTCAAAACGCAGATGCTGCAGGCGTTCTGAGAATATTGGAGGCAATTAAAATTAATAAGTTAGAGAAAAGAACTAGATTTTATCAAGCTTCCACTTCTGAGATGTTTGGAGAAACTAAAGCCCCACAAGATGAAAAGAGTTTATTTCAGCCAGTAAGTCCGTACGGAACGGCAAAATTATTTGGATATTGGATTACAAAAAATTATCGTAATGCTTACAATATTTTTGCTTCCAATGGTATTTTATTTAATCATGAGGGTATTTATAGAGGCGAAACTTTTGTAACAAAAAAAATTACTATGGCTGTTGCAAGAATTGCATCTGGTTATAAAGATTTTTTAAAGCTCGGTAATCTTAATGTTAGAAGAGACTGGGGAGATGCAAGAGATTATGTGGAGGGTATGTGGAAAATATTACAACATAAAAAGCCAGATGACTTTGTCTTAGCTACTGGAAAAAGTTACTCGGTAAGAGATTTTGTAGAAGCGTCTTTTAAATGTGTCAATATTGAAATTAATTGGAAAGGAAAAGGTCTCAAAGAAATCGGTTTCGACAAAAATAGTGGTAGAGTATTAGTTAGAATAGATAAGAATTATTTTAGACCTAACGAAGTTAATCATTTGAGAGGCAATCCATCAAAAGCAAAAAAAATCCTCAAATGGAAGACAAAAATTTCTTTTAAGCAGATGATCAAAGAAATGATCGAGTACGATGTGAATTCTTTGAAAAAGATTTAAAATAATAAATAAGGATAAGACTTAAAAATAAAGATAAAACGCACAATAGCTTTAAATCAAATAATATTTGTAAAGTTACAACGCCAAAGATAGCTAAATTATAAAGTATATTGGCATTAAATACTGTTTTATGTATTTGTTTATTTTTAATTGGAATTAAAAAATAGTAATCAAATAATCTTGCCCAAGGCGCCTGTCTTTTTAATATTTTTTTTATTATTGTAAGAGTGCAGTCCATATAAGTGTAAGAAAGTAAAGAAATAACTATATCTGCTCTTTTTATAATGATTAATTGGATTGAAATATATCCAATTAAAAATCCTATAAAAATACTTCCGGCATCCCCCATAAATAAACTTGCAGGAGGTCTGTTAAATAGCAAGTAACCTATAAGGACAGGTATACAAATTAGGCATATTAAATAAATAAAATTATCTTGAGCATTTAAATAATAGAATAAAGAAACACATAGAAAAAAATTTAAAGCATTTATAGTTAAGAAGCCATCAACTCCATCGGTAAAATTTATAATGTTTATCGTATAAACCCAGAAATAAATTATTAGAAAAATTGATAATTTTACTGGGATACCAACTGTTTCAATATTAAATAATGAGGTAGAAAAAAAAAAAATTGTTATTTGGAAAAATAATCTAATTACAGGATGTATTTTTTTTAGGTCGTCATAAAAAGATATTAAAGTCAAAAAAGCTAAGCTTGATAAAAAAAAGTAATAATTTTTAGGAAGAATTATTTTAATTATTTGAGAGTTAATTAAGTATTCGCAAAAAAATAGAAATATTATAAAAAAAACAATTCCAGCTCCAGTAGGAACTATTGATTTATGAACATTCAAATTATTTGGAATGTCTATAAATTTTAGTTTACTGCTTAAAGTTTTGTATATTCTTAAAAAAAATAAAGTGAATAAAAAGATTATAAATATTAAAAACATAGTATAAGTAATCATTCAGCTTAGTGTTAAGATTAATAATATATTTTGTAAAGGTTTTATACTTAATAAATTAATGTATATATTTTCTATATTCTTTTTATTATTTAGTATTTATTATTTTTTTTTTCCATTAATTTTTTTATTAAGTAATTTTTTATCAAATAAAGATATTTTTAGTGTTGAAATTTCTTATATAAATGAATTAGATTTAAAAGATTATTATATTCAATATAATTTTTTATCTTTAATTTTTTTATTTTTAATATTTTATATTTTATATAAAATTTTTTTTTCTTCTAATAATATAAAAAATTTTAAAATAAATTATAACGCTTATAATTTAGTAATTATAATTTGTATTTTATTTTTATTAAAAGATATTTTTTATTTAATTAAATATTATTTCGATAATGAAAGTATAAACAGAACTTTATTATATTATGAGTTGCTAAATAATCGTAGAACTCATTTAAATTTATTAATTATTACTTCCGTTATAAATTTTAAAAATAATAAAATTTTGTCTTATTTAAGTTATATTTTAATATCTTTATATACATTACTTTCATTTTCAAGAATAGAATTATTCTTATTATTTTTTTGTCATGTAACAACAAATATTTCTTATGATAAAAAAAATCTTTTAAAAAAATTTTTAATTTTTATTTTCATATTATTTTTTATTTTTTTTTATAGGTTTTTAATTTCAGGACAAAGTTTTCTTTATCTATTCGTAGAGCCTTTGCATTTAATGATTAGCTCGATGATTTTTTTTAAAAATTTATTACTATCAAATTTTGATAATTTTTTACTTCAAAACATTAATTTTTTTCTTAAAGATTTTTTTTATTTACCAGTAGATTTAAATAATTATTTTACACATCCAAAAATTCCAACTTATTCTATACGAGGTATTGATTCTTTATTTTGCTTCTTTTTTGTTTTTTTGATTTATTTTTTTATTTTAAATTTATTAATACATTTTTTTTATATTAATAAATATTTTTTAAATTGTATTTTTGCATATTTATTAATTTCTTTATTCAGAGGTAATTTTGTGCATAATTTAAATTTTATAATAAAAATCTATTTATTAATCTTATTGCTTTCATGGACTATAAGCAAAATACAACAGTCAAGATCAAGGGCGGTTTAGGCAACCAACTATTTCAATATGCCTTTGCAATCTTTTTAAAAGAAAATTTAAAAATAAATATAAATTTAGATATATCGTGGTTTGATAATCAGGATTTTAGAAAATTCCAACTTAATGATTTTTTAAAAGAACCATTTCTAAATGTAATTAGATTTAAGCCTAGTTTTTATAATAAAATACTATCTTATAGATCAGAAGAATTTTTTAGTTTTTTACTAAAAAAAAAAATTTACCCGCCTACTAATTACTATGATGGTTACTGGCAGGATATTTTTTTTGCACAATGTTTAAATTTAGATAAATATTTTAACAAAAAAATTCTTTTAAATAAATTCTCTGAAGACTATTATGTAATTCACTTAAGAAGAGGAGATTTTTTAAATAGCGGACCGCACCATGTGTTGCTTGACGAACACTATTTAAAATATATAAATTTATTTAAAGATAAAACTATTTATATTTTATCTAGCAATAAAGATGATGCTTTAAGTTTTATAAAAAATAATAACTTAAATGCTAAATTTATAGATTGTGAAGACAAAGAAGCATTCAGCATAATTTATAATGCATCTGGAGGCATAGCCTCTAACTCAACATTTTGCTGGTGGGCAATATTTTTATCTGAATGTAGAAATTGGTTTTTGCCTTATCGTTGGTTAAAAAAGAGAAATATTATTGATCACAATCTAAATATAAAAAATACTATTTTAATATGAAATATAGCATTTTGACGAGCTCTAATGTTTATAAACTTAATTGGCTCAAAAATTACGTAAAAAGTATTAATTCTCAAATTATATTAGCTGATGAATTAATTTTTATTGATGATGGTTCTAAAAATTCCCATTTAATTGAGCAGTTCTTAAAAAAAAATTTAAATCCTTTAATAAAAATTATTTTTATTAAAAACTTTTTAAATTTAGGGATAACAAAATCATTAAACAAAGGTTTAAAGAGAATTAATAATAAAATTATTTTTCGTCTTGATATAGATGATACTTGGAATAAAAATCATTCAAATTATAATTTAAACGTTTACAAAAGAGATAAAAATTTTTTAATTTATAGTAATAATTCAAAGAATCACTTTTCTGGCTTAGCAGATTTAAATTTATTATTGGACAATCCAACTATTCATAGTTCGTGGATTATTAACAAAAACTTATGCATAAATTTTAAATACTATCATGAATCTCCAGAAGATTTTTCGACGTTATCATATTATTATAGAAAAAATTTCAAGTTTAAATTGGTAAAAAAAAAAACTGTTAATTATTACTCTTCAAATTTTGGTCAATCAAAAAAAAAAAACGCAAATAGAGATATAAAATTAATTAAAAAAAAAAATTTAATATTTAATTTAAAAAAATTTTCATATTTTAATCTCATAAAAAATCTAGGATTTTTTGGCATATTAAAACTTATTGTTAAATGAAAAAATTATTATTAGTTTCAAAAGAGTGGAGCCCAAAAAACAAGACAGGACTTGGATTTTGTTCATCATTGCATGAGATAATTTTTAAAGATGTCGGATTCCAAGTTGCTACAGTCAGCTTGAATAACTCAGATAAGAATTTTAATTTACAATTAGAAGGGTTTATTCATTTTTTATTTAACCCTATTTTTTTTTTAAAAAAATCAGAATCTATAATTAAAAATTATAAACCAGATTTTATAGCAGTAGAATCGTTACAAACAGTTATTTCAGAAATATTTATTTATCTTGCAAAAAAAAATAACATTAAATCAATTATCATAAGTCATGGCATATCAATATTGCCTTATAACAAAAAGATTAAATATATTGTAAGATCAATTATTTGGACATTTTATTTACCATTCTTAATTTTTTTTATTAGAGCTTGTGATATTTTTTTATCATTAGATCCAGATAGTATTAATTCTAGGCATTTAGATGTTCAATTATTTAAAAAAAATAGAAATAAATTAATTATAAAATACAACAACAGCTCTAGATTTGAGAAAGTAAAAAAAGATTTTGTTGTAAGTAAATCAAAAAGAAAAATAATTTTATGTGTTGGTTATATTAATCATATAAAAAACCAAGAAGATCTTATAAAATTAGCAGAAAAAATTTATGATCTAGATATCGATATTAAAATATTATTTAATAATTTTAATAGAGCTTATTTTGATAAATTAAAAAAAATTATTAATTCTAAAAATATTCAAAATATTTATTTTATTAACGAAAATGACACAGACATTTTTAAAGAAATGATTAATTCATGGCTATTAGTCAATGTTTCAATAACAGAGGTATCGCCTCTCAGCTTAATTGAAGGTAATTCTTTGTCCAAAATTTTTTTTTCATATAATGTTGGTAATTTAGACAAATTCAAAGGAGGGATTGTTCATTATAGTCTTAAGCAGCTTATTTTTAATATTAGAAGCTTATATGCAAATAAGTTTTTTTTACAAAAATTAGAAGATGCGGCCCTTAAAGATTACAAAGTTAATTACTCTGAAAATAATATTAAAGATAGTTTTGAAAAAATTCTAAATATTAAGTTATGAAATTCACAGTTTTAATGCCAGTTCATAATAGTATTGATTTAAGTTTGTTAAAAAAAGCAATTAATTCAGTATTAAACAATAAGCTTACTCCAAATGAATTTATTATTATTGTAGATGGATTAATTTCAAAAGAAAAAGAATTTTTTTTGTTAGATAAGAAAAAGAAAAATTCCTTTGTTAGAGTGATTTTTAAGAAAAAAACTGGAATATCCAAAATATTAAATTATGGCCTAAAGATTTCAAAATATAATATTATCGCTAGAGCTGATGCAGACGACGTTAATAATAAATATAGATTTTTAAAACAAATAAATTTTTTTAAAAAGCATAATCCAGATATCCTAGGTTCTAATATTAAAGAAAATATTAATGGAAAAATTTTTATTAAACAAATGCCATTAGAACCAAATTTATTAGATTTTTTTTTAATGAATCCAATAAATCATATGACTGTAATGTTTAAAAAAAATAAAATAATTAGATTGGGTGGCTATCCTGAGATTAAATATAAAGAGGATTATGCCCTTTGGTTTTTGGCAAGAATTAATAATTATAAAATATTAAATTTAAATACTTCATTAGTAAAATCAAGAATGGATGCTATGACCTTGGAAAGAAGAAAAAATATTAAAGCAATACTATCTGAGTTTAAAATGCAATTTTTTATAATAAATAAAAATTTTTATTTATTTTTGCCATGTATTTTTTTTCTAATAATAAGAGTAGTTTTTTTAATATTACCGAATTTTTTGCATATTTTCATTATCAAAAAAATAAATAGATTTAAAATTATTAAAAATAAATGAGTCAGACGATTAAACAAATGAGATCTTTAACTTTTAATCAATATTTTATTTTTTTAATTATTTTAGGTTACCTACCAATATTTCTCTTTGGATACTTTATACAGGATGATTTTGGAGTCGTAAGTCTTCATTATAAAGAACCAATTGATGCATTAAAATATATTTGCACTGTCAATAATAATAGACCGTTATCATGTGTATATCATGCTATTTTAACGCGACTTCCTCCCATATTTCAGTTTTATTTTTTTTTTACTTTATTACTTTATATTTTTTTTATTTTTAATGTTGTTAAAATATTTGATTTTATAATAGATGATATTTTTTTTAAAAAACTTTTTATAACTTTTTTAATTTTTCCTTTTTTTTCTTATACCGTTCTGTACTCACCAGCAATGCAGAGCATGGGAGTTTTTGCATTAGTCTTGTGGTCAATTTCACTTTTACTTTTCAAGCAATTCATTACTAATAATTCTAAAACTTATCTAATTTTTAGCTATTTTTTTATATTATTAATGTTGCTAACATATGAAAGCCCGGCTCCATTACTTGGGTTATCAATTTTTTTTCCCCTTTTTTTTAAAAAAAAAATAAAACTATTTTATATCAATTTTTTAATAATAATATTTTTGTGCATTTTAATGCTATTTATTCAAAAATTTTTTCTTCCAAAAATATTTAATATTGATTTATCTAGGCTGAGAATTGATGTTAACGAATATAAAAAAATTGCATATTTAATTTTCATAAATTTAGTTTTAACAATTAATATAATCTTCTTTTCAGTAGAAATTGCTTTAAAAGCATTCTTGAGTCTTTTAAAAAATATTAATTATCTGACTTTATTTCAAATCTCTTTAATTATTTTTGTATTTTATAAAAATTTTTATTTTAGAAATTTTTACAAAAAAAATAAGAATAACAAATATTTACTATTAATTATTTTTTTAGTTTTTTTTTCAGTTATTTTTTTGAATGCAGTAATGCATGCTTTAGCAAATACTGGATTGGATTTTACTCAGTATAATAATCGTGCTTTGGTTTCAGTATCGTTTATTTTTTCTTTGACTATTGTGCTTGTTTATAAATTAGTTAATTTTAACAATAGAAAATTATTTAATTTTATTTTGATATGTTTGTTCTCAGTGCCTATAGTTAATTTTATTTATTTTCAAAATAATCTAATTAAAAATAGATTTAACGCTAAGTATTTTTATAATGAGTTCTTGTACTCAAAAAAATCTGAATTTAAAGCTAATATTTACTTTATATTAAATGAAAGTGTAGATGATGTTGATTATATTTTATCGTATAATTCTTTTGATTATTTTAATTATTTAGATGAAAATCTTTTGAACGTTTATTTAACAGCAAACAAATTTTGTAATATTGATTATTATGATGAATATATAAATATACCATATCTTCGTAATTCTGATTATAATATTAGCCTCTACAATTTTAAAAAATTTCCCTATGAGCTTACAGGTGAAATTCAATTGAAAAATGTTGATTCTAAAAAATTTAGAGAGGAAGTAAGCAAAATTATAAAGTGTAATTATAAAATAGTTTCTAATGTTGTGAGTAAAGAATTAAATAAGGAAGTTTACGTAGACTCTAAATACGATGGATATTTTTTAAAAGCAGCAAAATTTTTTTATTTGAAATTTTTATGAAAGAGAAATTACTAATATTAGGTAGCTCAGGGATGGTAGGATCATCCGTTGCGCGTTTAGCAAAGAATGAATTTAGCATTTTATCGCCAATCAGAAGAGAACTTGATCTTTTTGATAAAATAAAAGTTGATAGTTACTTTCAGAAAAAAAAACCAACACATGTCATAAACTGTGCTGCTAAAGCCGGAGGCATATATGCCAATTATACGTTCCCAGCTGATTTTATTTATGAAAATCTTTTAATGCAAAATAATATTATTTTTGCTTGTCATAAATACAAAGTTAAAAGGTTGGTATTTTTAGGCTCCTCATGTATTTATCCAAGAGATTGTAAGCAACCAATCAAAGAAGACTATTTACTTACTAGTACTTTAGAAAAAACTAATGAATATTATGCTATCGCTAAAATTGCTGGTTTAAAGATGATAGAAGCTTTTAATAAGCAATATGAACATAATTATATTTCAATTATGCCAACAAATATTTATGGGATTAATGATAACTTTCATCCGAATAACAGTCATGTAATTCCAGCTCTAATAGAAAAAATATATAACGGTTTTAGTAAAAACAAAAAAAATATTAAATTATGGGGAACTGGCAAAGTCTTGAGAGATTTTTTATATGTTGATGATGTTGCAAGAGCAATACTCTTGTTGACTAAGCATTGTAATAAAAATCAACTTGTAAACGTGGGTAGTGGAAAAGAAATTACAATTAAATTATTATCACAATTAATTTCTGAAATAATTGGATATAAGGGTAAAATTATATTTGATAAGTCGTACCCTGACGGAACTCCTAGAAAAATTTTAGATATAACACGAATAAAGGCAATGGGTTGGAAGCCAATTTATAATTTAAAAAACGGATTAAAAAGGACAATAGAGTGGTATATTTTGAATAAAAAAAATATTAATAAAAAATAATTATTATAGAAAATTTTTAGACATATGAGCAACAAATCATTAAAAAAATTTTATTACCAATTTATGTGTCATTATGATTTCCATCTTCATAAATAAAAAAAATTTACTAATAAAGATTATCGAGAATTTTTTAACAATATTTTTTAATCACAAAAAATCAAATTTAGGTCCAATGAATGTATTTGTTAATCTTATAGAAGGACTAAGGTGTAATAGCATCAAGTTTAACGTTAATCCCTCAAATGATAATAATGTACACCATATTTGCCTCGTCTTGTCAGGAATTGATTATTTAAAAAAATGTATTGTTCTAAAAAAAAAAAAAAAAATAAAGACTTTATTAGCGGGTCCAAATTTAATAACTGTCCCATCTGAACATAATTATATTATCTTTTCTAAGCACATTGACAAAATTTTAGTGCCCAGTTACTGGGTAAAGAAATTATATTTGAGTTATAAAAAAAATTGTAAAAATATTTCAATATGGTTTTCTGGGGTTAAAGTTTCCAATCTTCAAAATGGTAATAGAAATAAAGTATTAATTTACTTAAAAAACAAAAACATTTTTTATGATAAATGTATTAATTATTTAATTGAAAATAATATAAATTTTCAAATTATAAAATATGGATCATTTTCTCAAAAAAAATACTATCAATTTCTAGAAGAATCTCGAGTTCTAATATACTTCTCATTATCAGAGTCTCAAGGTCTTGCTATGCAAGAAGCATGGTCGAAAAATGTGCCGACACTTGTTTACAAACAATCATTTTGGATTTATGGAAAAAGGAAGTTTAGATCTTCATCTTCACCTTATTTGAATAAGAATTGTGGTTATTTCTTTAAAAATTTTAATGAATTTAAAATTAAATTTGATCAACTTTATAATAATATAAGACTTAATCCTAGAAGATGGTTAAATAAAAATATGAGCCAAAATTTTTCAGTTAAAAAATTATTAAAAATAATTAATTAATGAAAAAAAAAATTTTAGTAACGGGTGGGGCTGGCTATATAGGAAGTAAAATTTCATATGATTTAACAGATTTAGGATATGAAGTTTTTATTATAGACAATCTTTCTACCGGTTATAAAAAGTTAATAAATCCTAAAGCCCATTTTTATTACGGAGATATATTAAATTTTAATTTTGTTAATAATGTTTTAAGACAAAATAAAATTACAAACATTATTCATCTTGCTGCTAGTTTATGTGTTGAGGAGTCACAAATAAATCCTTCTAAATATTATAGAAATAATGTTGAAGGAACGCACACATTACTTAATGCCGCAGTAAATAATCAATTGAGAAATTTTATACTTTCTTCCACTTGTGCTGTTTATGGTAATCTTAAAAAGATCCGTGTCAATGAACAGACATTTTGCGACCCTGTAAGTTATTATGGAAAAACAAAGTTCTTAGCGGAATTAGTGTTAAAAAATTTTTCAGAAAAATATAAATTTTCATATGGAATTTTAAGATATTTTAATGTCGTTGGGTCTGATAAAAAATTAAGGACAGGATTGATAAACAGCAACGATCAACTTTTTAAAAATTTATCAAGTACACTAATTAAAAATAATAACATCAAGGTGAATGTCTATGGAAAAAATTATCCAACTAAAGACGGAACATGTATTAGAGACTATATCTCAGTTAATGATATTTCATCAATACACATTTTAACTCTTAAACATATTTCTAAAAATAAAAAACAACTGACTTTAAATTGTGGTTATGGTAATGGATTTAGCGTGCTTAATATAATAAAAAATTTTTCAGAATTTTCTAAAAAAAAAATTAAAATAATTTATAAATCAAGAAGAGCAGGAGACATGCCTGCTGTAGTCGCGGATAATAAGTTATTGAAAAAAATTTTTGGAACAATCAAAAAAACTTCTTTAAAAGATATAATTAATAGTTGTTTAATGTGGGAAAGATTAATTTTTAAGAAAAAAAAATATTAATTAATGCAACAATTAAAAAACTTGAGCATTGTAGTTCCTGCTAAACTAGAATCGAAAAATTTAGAATTTATCTTACCAATTTTAAAAAAATACTCTGAGGATATCATTGTTGTAGATGGGCATTCAAAAGACGATACCAGATTAGTTTGTGAAAGAAATAATGTAAATTTTGTATTAGATAATAAATTAGGTAAAGGAGACGCCCAAAGAGTTGGAGCAAATTTAGTTAAAAATGATCTTATAATTTTTTTTGATTCTGATGGCTCTCATAATCATGAAGATATTAAAATTCTATATAATAAGATTTATGAAGATAATGCAGATTTAGTTATTTGCAGCAGGAAACAAGGAGGTAGCTATGATCTTACTTCTAATACTTCGTTCATAGGATTTGTTCGTTCTGCAGGCTGTGATTTTTTAACATTAATCTTTAACAAGGTATTTAAAACAAAGTTCTCTGATATTTTATATAGTCTTAAAGCAATTAAAAAAGATAAATTTTTAGAGATAGGAACTTCCGAAAACGGTTTTGGTATCGAAATTGACATTTTGATAAAAAGTAAAAAAAAAAATCTAAATATTATTGAAATACCAAGCAGAGAAAAATCAAGAGTTCACGGAAAGTCAAAATTAAATACAATAGTTGGTCTGTATTTTTTATTTCAAATATTAAGATCATCAATTTTTTAAAGCAGTGATAAATTTTATTTTAAGAAATAAATATATTTTATTATTTTTATCTTTTATTTTTATTTATTTTAATTTTAGAATTATAAATAATTTTGGATTTTATAATGATGACTGGCTTTTCTTTTCCATTAGTGATCAGAAATTTTACGATTGGGCCCTAAGAGTCTGGAATGGAGAAGGTGGCGAAATAAGGAGGCACATAGTCGTTCCTTATTATATTTTTTTACATTTTTTTTCTAAAGAAGTTGTTTATTCTTTTTCAATAATACTTAGTGTAATTATCTTTTTTTTGATATTTTTTTTATTTAAAAAATTAATATTAAAAAATTATAAATACTTAGATAATGATCAAACAAATCTTAATATTATAATTCTCATTTTATCTTGGTATTTTTTTCCATTTAATATTGGTGGGCAATTTTGGATAACTGCAATAATACATACTAAGATATCAACTATTTTTTTTTTAATTAATTTAATTTTTTTAATTAAGAATAGAATACTTATTGCAACTTTTTTTTTAATTCTTTGTTTTAACAGTTATGAAATTTATTTTTTTTCGTATCTACCATTAACTTTAATTTTTTTTTTTGGAGGATTGATTGATAATAAAGTTTTTAAAAAATATCTATTTTATAGTATTTTAATTCAAATCATTTTTTTATTTGATAAGCAACGAGCATCACATAATATTGACTTTGTTAACATTGCATTTCTATCTTTAGAAAACCTCGCAAGATTTTTTTGGTCTATATATTCTTTAATACCTGATAGTATAAATTTTAAAATTAAAATTACTTTATTATTATTATTAGCATTCATACTTATGTTTATTTTTAAAGAATTTTTTAAAGAGAAAAATAAAAAATTTAAGTTAACAATTTTTATTTGTTTATGTTTTGGCTTTCTATTGAATATAGTTGTGCACGCAGTTGGAACTTATGGTTATTGGGGTAAAGGTATTTTTTCTAGAACCATGTTCGTCCCATCTCTTTTATTATTATTTTTTTTAATATTTTTTATTACAATTATTAAAAAAAAAATAAGTTTGTATTTTTCTTTTTTTCTATTTTTTATTTCCTGTACATTCTTTTATTATGAAATTAGAAATTGGGAAAAATCAGCAACTATACAAGAAAAGATTGTTAATAATTTCTTATCATTACATTCAAAAAGTAATTTCTCCTCTTCCAGTAAAAAATTGATACTTTTTTTTGGACCCTGCTATGTAAATGGCGTTGATATATTTAATGCCACTTGGGATTTGCAAAACGCTATTTTATTTAAAGATTTAAGTTATAAAAACCATACTATTATACCAATACAGGATTGGAATGTTGAAATTTCTTTAATTACACCAGAGGAAATAAAGACTAAAAATAATAATATTTTGATTGTGCATAACTATAGTTATGATTTAAAAAACTTTGATAAAATTTATTTCTGGGATTATTTTAATAACAATGTTAATGAAATTAATAAAAATTTTAATGTTGCCAATCAGATTAAAAAAAAGAGAAATAATAGAAACTGTTCAGTAGGGACTGATTTTAGATTAAAAGCTAAAGATGATAAGAATAATGTTTACAATTTTTTCATTTCCAAAAACGTTATAGAAAATAAATAGATGGTTAAAAATTTAAAATGGTTTTTTCAAGAATAAAAAATTATAAATATCCCTTGTTATCTGACGCTTTCTCAAACGCAGATATTTCTGCAGCAAAAAAGGTTTTAGAAAGCAAACAAATTACTATGTCTAAAATTACTTCTGATTTTGAGAAAAAGTTTGCTCAATATTTAGGAGTGAGGTTTGCATTAATGGTAAATTCCGGATCTTCAGCTAACTTATTGGCTGTATCTTTAATTTGTAACCCTCAAAGAAAAAAAAGATTGTTACCTGGGGATGAAGTCATAATCCCAGCAATTTGTTGGTCTACTTCATTGTGGCCAATAGTGCAGCATGGTCTTAAACCTGCATTTGTAGATGTTGATAAAAACAATTTTAACATTGATATATCAAAACTAAAGAAAGCTATTACAAGCAAAACAAAAGCAATATTCTGTGTACATGTTTTGGGTTTATCAACGAATATGCAGGAAGTTATTTATATAGCTAAAAAAAATAATCTTATAATTATCGAAGATACCTGTGAGTCATTTGGGAGCAGATATAGTGACAAATTATTAGGTTCTTTTGGAAACGTAGGAACATTTTCATTTTATTATTCTCATCAAATTACTTCAGGTGAAGGGGGTATGATTATTTGCAAAAGTTCTGAGGATTACGAAATATTGCATGCTTTAAGAGCTCATGGTTGGTCAAGACATCCGGCAACCCAAAAAAAAATAATAAGAAAATACCCAAATTTAGATCCCAGATTTATATTTATTAATTCGGGTTATAATTTGAGACCTACAGATGTTCAGGCTGCATTAGCCGCTAGTCAATTTAAAAGAAAAAATGTTTTTAAAATTAATAGACATTATAATAGAAATAAAATTATAGAAGAAGTTCATAATTTAAAAAAATATACGAACCAGATACAATTTTTGCAACCCGATAAAAATATTAAACCGAGTTGGTTTGGGTTGCCAATATTATTGAATTATAAATATAAAAATAAAAAAATTAATTATTTAAATTATCTTAATAAAATGGGAGTAGAAACAAGACCTATTTTAAGCGGGAATTTCATTAATCAGCCTGCAATAGAATTGTTTAAGCTAAATAAAAAAAAACAAAAATTTATTAATGCTCAATCTGTGGAGGATCTAGGTTTTTTTATAGGTTTGCATACAAAAAAAATAACATCTTCTTTAGCCAGATATTTAGCATTGCATCTTTTAAAGATAGATGAGTTATAAAATTATCGGAATCACTGGACACAATGGTGTGTTAGGAAAAGCGTTAATTGAAAAATTTAAAAAAAATAAAAAATTTAAAATTTATAAGTTTTCTGGAGATATTAGGAAAAAAAAAGATGTTCAATTATGGTTAAAAAAAATGAAATTCGATGCAATATTTCATTTAGCTGCAGTTGTCCCAACTTCTAAAGTCGAAAAATTTTATGGTGATGCATTAAAAGTAAATTATACAGGAACAAAAATACTTGTTGATGAAATAGTAAAAAGAAATTCTACAGATTGGTTCTTTTTTTCCTCTACCTCTCACGTTTACAGTTTTTCAAATAAAAGAATAAAAGAAGATTCAAAATTGCAACCTATTAGCAAGTATGGAACAACTAAACTAAAAGCAGAAAAGTATATCGAAAAAAGATTGTTTCAAATAAAGTTTTGCATAGGAAGAATTTTTAGTTTTACACATCATACCCAGGATGATCTTTTTTTTGTTCCTAGTTTATATAAAAAATTTACCTCACAGAACAAAATAGAATTGATCAATATTAATCATGAAAGAGACTTTTTAAGTCTGAGCGATATAGTGTCAGCCATAAAAATATTATACAAAAATAAATCAACTGGAATTTTTAATATAGCTTCTGGTAGTGCTACGCGTCTTATAAAAATCCCTATTTTTTTCTCAAAATTTTTCAAAAAAAATTTTTCTATAAAAAAAAATAATAGAACGGCAACAATACATGTGGGTAATATAAGAAAAATTTTAAGGTTAGGTTGGAAACCTAAAAAAAAAATTAATCATATTTTAATTAGTTATTTAAGATCATATTCCAAAATTTAATTGGTTGCGAAGCTTTGATTTAAACCAAGGATCTCCAGGTTATGCGCTTGACAAGTTATTAGACGGACTCACTCTACGATTTTATTTTATGCCCCATGCCCTAAATTCTATTATAATATAGACGGAACATAATAAAATAATAAAAAATTATTTTTTAAGTAGTTATTAATAAATAACAAATTTAAAATAATAAATAAAAAAATAGTCAATTAAATAAATTAATGACATTAAAAGAAAAATTGTTAAATAAAAAAAATTTATTTTATTTAAGTCTATATTCTTTAGGCATTATTTACTGGTTTTTTTTCGTTTCGAATGGATTTGGAAGTCCAGGACATTTAGGTTGGTACAAAGAAAACGTCTACTTAAATATTTTAAGAGAAGCGGTTAATGATCATAAAATACCTTTTTATTATTATCCATCAATGTTTGATGGTAATAATAGATTTTTAGCAAATCCTGAGACAATAACGCTTCCACATATTTTTTTATTAAAGTATTTAAACAATTCACAGTTTTTTTTTATCCATATCGCTTTTTTTTTTACAATTGGTCACCTGGGCTTATGTTTAATAGCTAAAAAGTTAGACTACTTTTCTTTTTTATTTTTATTTATTATATTTAATTTCAATGGAAATATAATTAATCGATTTGATTTTGGATTAATACAATACTCAACAGGAATTTATTTATTTCCATTTTTCTTTTTAATAGTTTCTGAATTTAAAACGTCAAATTTAAAAATTTCTTATAAAAATATTAAAAATTATTATTTTAGTAAAAGTATTAAATATCCAATATTAATGTCTTTTTTGTTATCAATTCTATTTTATAATGGAAGTTTCCATGTAGCGTTATGGCTTTGTCTTTATTTATTTTTTTTAATTTTCTTTGAAAATAAAATATTCATACATATTGTAACAACCTTATTATTCACATTTTTAATTTCTTTTTTTAAAATTATTCCTGCAATACTTTTTCAAAATCCCATGAGTGAATTTATCACAGGGTATCCAAGCACCATTGCTTTCTTTGATGGTTTGCTGTTCCAAAACCCAGAAGGAAGATATAACCTTGGTGTGCATGGATTTTGGAACAGTTTTGAATTTTCTATGTACATAGGAATTATATCTTTTATTATTTTCCTTTTAGCCTTTTTAAATTTAAATAAATTTCGTGAAAACCATTATATTTTTAAAAGATGTTTTTTATATGCATCATTATGTATTTTTATACTTAGCTGGGGATCAATGTTCGATTTAAATTTATATATTTCAAATATTGAAAGAATTACTTCTAGGTTTATCATTGTACCTATTTTTATATTATTTCTGATGGGCGCATTTTACTTAAACTATTTGTCAAAGAATGATCCATTTAGATTAATATTTTTTAAAGTATTATTTCCATTTTTTTTGTTAGATTTTGTAAAAAATTCAAAAATTATTGAAATACTAAAGTGCACTAGCAATAAATGTTTTTTATTCACCGAATACATACCAAGCAAAATAATTTCATATGAGCAAAATTTAGTAGTAAATAATATTCAAATTCTATCAGATAAAGACTTTATCTTTAAAATTCAGAAATTTTTTTTTAATTATTTCGACTTTAAATTGTTAGATAATTTTTTATTAGAATTCTTTGTAAGATTAAATATTAATCAACTGTTCCTCGCAGATTATTATTATCCTAAAGTTGTTATTCTTTCGTTTCTGATTTCTATTTTTTTTTTAGTGTTTTTGCTAATAAAAATTTTAATTTGTAATTCAAAAATATAAAATCTAATTGGTTGCGGGGCTTGGATTTGAACCAAGGACCTTCAGGTTATGAGCCTGACGAGCTACCAGACTGCTCCACCCCGCGATTTAATTTATTCAATCTACATTAAATTTTTTCTTTTTAAAGATATAATAAGTTTTTGCATAAGTAGTATTAAAAATAACTATTAATAACTTATTTGTTTATAATAATAAGTAAGTTTTTTAATAATACTTAGCATATATAATATTGATAAAGATTTATTAAATTTGTTAGAGCTTTTGTAAAAATAAAATTTTTTAGAATATAATTATTTATTAAAATTTTTTAGTACAATATTTTTACAAAGAAAAATTATAAAAATATTTATTGTCCATTGAAATATATTCTTTAATCCGATTAAAAATCCAAGAACAATGATTTTAATATTTTTTTCCTCTAAATATATAAATTTGTTTACATCGTAATTTATGAATTTCGAATAATAAAATACGATAGCCTCAAACCATATGATTAAAAAAATACAGAAAATAATAATATTAATTAAATGAGAATTTTCTTTTTTTTTAATCTCAAATATTGCCGGAATAATAAGTAAAATAAAGATTAGTTTATAGTCAAAAGTTCTGCTTAAAAAAAAATTACTTACAAGTAATATTGATCCAGAAATAAATAATAAATGGTTTTTTTTAGAAATATTATAATTTATTTTATTTAAGTTAGAAAAACTTAATACCATTATTAGCAATAAAGAAATTTTTGAAAATAATTCGGTATTAATTTTAATTTTAAAATTAAGATAATTAAATAAATCAAATATTAGTCCAGCCCTGTAAGCGGAAACTAATTTTGATTTATTATATATTTTATTAATTTCGAAAATTTCGTAAATAAAAAAATAAGAAACAATAATAAAAATTAAAAATAAAAAAAAATTTTTAACATTAAAATCTTTCTTTTTAATAAAGAAAATTAAAAGCAAGAATATAGAATAAATTTTTAATAAATATGAAAGTAAAAATAAAAAGAAGCTTATTATTCTAAATTTATTATTTTTTAACAGTATGATGAGCAGATATATTAATAAAAATATTATGATATCATTGTTTGCTCTTACAATTAATAAAACAGAAGCTGGTGAAAAAAAAAATAAAAAATGATAGATATATTTTTTATTAATGTCCTTAAATACTATTATTGAAATAATAAGATATAAAAATACTAATAATAAGTAAAAAATAGTTCCGTAAAATAAGTTTATATGCTTGCTAATTAATAACCAAATTTGAGGATATACAAACGGATGACTTTCGTAAAAAGTGCAATTATTGTTGGAGATTTTATTTAGACAGTCGCTATATTCAAAAATATATCTTAAATCCTGAAATTTGCTTCCATGATAAATTGGAAGAATTGATAAAAAATTATCATTACTAACTATAAGCAAAGTTAATAATCCAAGGCAAAATAGAAGATAGGTAAACGATATATTTTTCACATAAATTATTTACAATATCCATTATAAATTGTATATCCTCATGGCCTGGTGATTATTGCAAAGGAGTAACACCCGATCCCATTCCGAACTCGGCAGTTAAGCCCTTTAGCGCCAATGGTACTTTGTCTTAAGGCACGGAAGAGTAGGTCGTTGCCAGGCTTTTAATCCCAATTAATCAAATTAATAAAAAATATAATTGTTGTTACTGGCGGAGCAGGATTTATAGGATCTAATCTTATTGAAAACTTAGTTAAGCAATTTAATTATAAAATTATCAGTATAGATAATTATTTATCTGAAAAATCTAAAAATCATATAAAAAATTCCAAGATCACTAATTTAAAAGGAAATACAAAATATATTACAAAGATTTTAAAAAAATTATAATAAAAAATTCATTGTATTTTTCATTTTGGAGAATTTTCTATAATCTTTCAAAGTTTTATACAATATTATCAATGCTACGACTCTAATATCAAGGGTAGTTCTGAAGTATTTAAATTTGCTTTGGAAAATAATATTAAACTTATTTATTCCTCAGCATCAGCCTGTCTAGGAAATCAAAGCAAAGATATGAATTTATCATCTTAAACTATTACCAAAGCATCAAACCTACAATTATTAGAAAATTTAAAGAAATGGTTTAATTTTAGATATGAGGTTGTTTATTTTTATAATATTTATGGACAAAGACACATTCGTATGGGAGACATGGCGACTGTTGTTGGAATATTTGAGAATTATTATAAGAAAAAAAAATCACTGCCAGTAGTAAAACCTTGATGGCAAAGCAGAAAATTTACTCATGTTTTGGACTCGGTTAAAGGATGTATTTTTGCTTGGAAGAAAAATTTATGCAAACATTACATAGTTGCTAATTCGACCTCTTATACAATTTTACAGTTAGCAAAAATGTTTGATAGGTCCATAAAACTTTTTGCCGAAAGACCTGGAGACAGGTTCTATTCTTATATAACTGGAAAAAAAATTGAATAATGAGCTTATAAGATTGGAAGCTAAAATAAGTTTGAAAGATTACATTAAAAATTTTATTCAAAATGAATCTTTAAATAAAAATTAGATTTATTTAAGTATAGATTTAAAAAAATTGTCAAATATTTTAGTCA
>Ga0194133_10001093_pt1 | contig 50597 bp, 43 predicted proteins | sample TA2KigOf40mmetaG_FD_155448 | JGI IMG/M metagenome (GOLD analysis project Ga0194133, IMG submission 155448) | Freshwater microbial communities from Lake Tanganyika, Tanzania - TA2015055 Kigoma Offshore 40m | ecosystem: Environmental > Aquatic > Freshwater > Lake | place: Tanzania: Lake...
TGGTCGACCTGGGCGTCAAGACCCCGCGGCGAAACCTCAGCTATCTGCTGACTCTGGGCACGCTGGCCTGGGTCGCCATCGTCTCGGGAGTGCAGGCTTCTTCTGGCCAGACTCTCTACGGATTTGGCAAGATGGTGATCAGCGAGCCCATGGGCAACTGGCTCAAGTGTTTTTCATCCCTGGCCCTGATGGCCACCGTAGTCTACGGTCGTCCTTATGTTGCCGATCGGGGCATGCTGCGCGGAGGCGAGTTCTTTACGCTGGCCCTCTTTTCCCTGCTCGGCGCCTTTTTGATGATTTCGGGCTATAACTTCCTGGTTCTGTACATGGGCCTGGAATTGATGACCCTCTCGAGCTACGCCATGGTTGCTCTGCGCCGGGATCATGCGGTCTCCACCGAGGCGGCCATGAAGTACTTTGTCCTTGGGGCGCTGGCTTCGGGCTTTTTGCTCTATGGCCTGTCCATGATCTACGGCGCCACCGGCAGCCTCGACCTGGCTGAGGTCTTCAAGGCTATAGCCAGTCGTGAAATCAAACACCAGGTGCTGGTCTTTGGCCTGGTGTTTGTGGTGGCCGGACTGGCTTTCAAAATTGGGGCTGTGCCTTTCCATATGTGGCTGCCCGATGTTTACCACGGCGCCCCAACAGCGGTCACCTTGGCGATCGGTGCGGCGCCTCAGCTGGCTGCCTTTGCGATGGTGGTGCGTATCCTGGTTCAGGGTTTGCTGCCCTTGGCCATAGACTGGCAGCAAATGCTCGGTGTGCTGGCGGTGGCTTCACTGCTTGTGGGCAATTTGGCCGCAGTGGCACAAAGTAATCTCAAGCGTATGCTGGCGTTTTCCACCATCGCCCAGATGGGATTTTTCCTGCTGGCGATGCTGGCCGGCGTGGTGGACGGTCAAAAGGTCAATGCGCAGACGGCCTACGGGTCGGCCATGTTTTATGTTGTGACTTATGTTCTGACCACTCTGGCTGTTTTTGGGGTGATCATGCTCCTGGCCCGGGAGGGTTTTGAGTCCGAGGAAATCGGTGACCTGGCCGGCTTGAATCAACGCAGCCCCCTGTATGCCGGCATCATGGCCCTGGGTATGTTCTCGCTGGCCGGTGTACCGCCTTTGGTGGGCTTCTACGCCAAGCTGTCTGTACTCGATGCGCTGCTGTCGGCGCAGGGGCTCGAATACTTGCTGTTGGCAGTCTTTGCAGTTCTCGCTTCGTTGATCGGGGCGTTCTACTACCTGCGAGTGGTCAAGGTGATGTATTTCGACCCGATTCCCGATCATGTGCCTGGCCGGATCGATGCGGACCAGGATGTTCGCGTGGTTCTCAGTCTTAATGGCGCCCTGATGCTCTTGCTTGGCCTGATGCCGGGCGGCTTGATGACCTTGTGCGCTCAGTCCATGAGCAGCGTTCTCAAGTCCGTGGTCAGTTGAGAGTGCCATGAACACCTCGGCCTTGGTCTGGACGATCATTGTGCTGGCCTTGGTGGCAGCCAACCTTCCGTTCCTGAGCAACCGGGCGCTCCTTGTGCGTCGCCTGGCCGGGCCTAAACCCCTGGCGTTGCGGCTGCTGGAGCTTTGCCTTTTGTACGGCCTTGTGGGGCTGCTCGCGATAGCGCTTGAGCAGCGTGTTGGGCGGGTGGCTTCGCAGGGCTGGGAGTTTTACGCAGTGACGGCCTGCCTCTTTCTGACCTTGGCCTTCCCCGGCTTTGTCTACCGCTACCTCTATCGTCGCTCCTGAGTTGCACGCGTGAACCGGCCATCGCATCTGACGGATCCGCATCTTCGGGAGGAGATGGTCGACAGCCAGGAGCTGCTAAGGGGCAGTTTTTTAACTGCGCGGCGTGACACGGTGCGCTTGCCCGACGGCAGCCTGGGGCAGCGCGAATATGTCTGCCATCCCGGGGCGGTGGTGGTGGTGGCCGAGCGCGATGATGGTCAGCTGGTGGTCGAGCGGCAATGGCGCTACCCCCTAGCTCGGGCCTTTATCGAGTTTCCGGCTGGCAAGCTCGATGCTGGAGAGGACCCGGCAGCTTGTGCGCGGCGCGAGTTGCTTGAGGAGACAGGATATTCGGCCGGACGCTGGGCCTACGCGGGCCCGGTTCATTTGGCCATCGCCTACTCTACTGAGGTCATCCATCTGTTTTTTGCCCGCGACCTGCGTGCCGGCGAGCGCAAGCTTGACCCCGGGGAATTCCTGGAGGTCTTTTCAGCCGATCTGGATCAGTTGCTTCAGTGGGCTCGGGACGGACATCTCACCGATGCCAAGACCCTGTTTTGCCTGCTTTGGGCCCAGAATGTGCGCTCCGGGCTCTGGTCGCTCGATTGGCGCTGAAGCGGCTCTCGGCCACAAAAACCACAGGCCATCTGCGCTGTTCGAGTGAACGCATAATCGGGGCATGAAAGTTTTGGATCTCAGGTGTGCGAACCACCATGTCTTTGAGGGGTGGTTTGCCTCGGAGGATGATTTCCAGGATCAACGCACCCGCGGATTGGTCGGCTGTCCTGTCTGTGGCGATGCCGCGATTGAGAAACAGCTGAGCGCTCCGCGCCTTAATTTGGGCGCTGCACCTGACATGGCCGCATCGCCAGCGCCGCAGGTGGCTGCGGCCACCGGCAACGCGCAGGTACAGGCCCTGTGGCTGCAAGCGGTGCGACAGATCGTGGAGAGGACCGAGGATGTTGGCGATCGCTTTGCCGACCTCGCCCGGCAGATGCACTACGGCGAGGAGCCTGAGCGCGGCATACGGGGCCGCACCTCAGCCGATGAGGCAGCCGCTCTCATCGACGAGGGTATTTCTGTGCTGCCGCTGGTTTTGCCCGAGGCCCTGAAGAAGCCACTGCAGTAGGGCGCCTCGACCGATCGCCTAGGCCTTCAAGCGCCGTATTCGGCGCGCAGGATCTTGGCTGCTTCGGTCATGGCTCGGAGCTTGCCATCGGCCACTTCGCGCGGCAGGTACTTCATGCCGCAATCGGGGGCCAGGATGACCTGCTCGGGCTTGATGAATTGCAAGGCCCGCTTGATGCGCGAGGCCACCACTACCGGCGATTCAATGGCCGGGTCTTCCAGGTTCAGGCAACCCACCATGATCTGCTTGCCCGGCAGGCTTTGCAGCACGGCGCAGTCCAGATTGGACTGCGCGGTTTCAATCGAGATCTGCTGGCAACTGCAGGCGGACAGCTCCGGCAGGAAGTTGTAGCCATTGGGCCGAGCGTGAATGATGGCTGCATAGCCAAAGCAGATGTGCACTGCGGTGGTGCCAGCCATGCCCTCAAGCGCCCGGTTGAGCGCCTGGATACCGTACTGGCGGGCTTTTTCCGGCCGCGCCTGCAGGTAGGGCTCATCGACCTGCACCACGTCGGCTCCGTGGGCGAACAGGTCCTTGATCTCCTCATTCATCGCCACCGCATAGTCCATGGCAGCTTCTTCCTCGGAGGCATAAAAGTCGTTCTGGGCCTGCTGCAGCATGGTGAAGGGGCCCGGTACCGTGATCTTGACCTTGCGCGTGGTGTGCTTCTTGAGAAACAGCAGGTCTTCGACCTCGATCGGCCGGGCGCGCCGGATCTTGCCCACGATGCGCGGTACCGGGTTGGGATGACCAGAGCGGTCCAGGGCGGTGCCCGGGTTGTCGATATCGACCCCTTCGAGCGCGGTGGCAATGCGATTGGAGTAACTCTCGCGCCGGATTTCCCCGTCGGTGATGATGTCCAGCCCTGCATCCTCCTGGGCTTTGATGGCCAAAACGGTGGCATCGTCCATCGCCTGCTGCAGATACGGTTCGGCCACGCGCCACAGCTCCTTGGCCCGCACGCGGGGCGGAAACCGGCCGGCCAGCTTCACCCGATCAATCAGCCAGTCGGGTTGGGGGTAGCTGCCGACGATGGAGGTGGGGAAAAGCATGGAGGCTCTCTGAGGTTTGTGTTAGCGGCATTTTTACCCAAGTGGGAGCTCCTTGCGTATCGAGGGCTTTGCCTCAGGGGTAGAGGCCCCGCAGCTCTCGGGTATGCAGGATGCGCCTGCAGGCCACGATGAAGGCGGCGGTTCTCAGGCTCACCTGCCGTTCTCGGGCAACCTCCCAGACGGCCTGAAAGGCCTCGCTCATGACACGGACCAGGCGGCGGTTGATTTCGGCCTCGTCCCAGAAGAAGCTGGAGAAGTCCTGCACCCACTCGAAGTAGCTGACGGTGACCCCGCCCGCATTGGCAATCACATCCGGGACCACCAGAATGTTGCGATCGGCCAGGATGTCATCGGCCGATGGCGTGGTCGGTCCATTGGCCCCCTCCAGGATCAGTCGTGTGCGCAGCCTCAGAGCCCGCTCGGCGGTGATCTGGTGTTCCAGGGCGGCTGGAATCAGAATGTCGGATTCGATCTCCCAGAACCCTTCGGTGCTCAGGGCCTGGGCCTGTTCAAAGCCGGCCACAGCGCCGTGGCGTGCACTGTGCGCCAGTAGAGCTTGTAGGTCCAGGCCGGCCTCGTGGTAGAGGCTACCGCTGTGGTCCTGCACCGCGACCACGCGCGCTCCGGCCTGCGCGAAGAGCCGGGCGGCTACCGCGCCCACATTACCCATGCCCTGAACGGCCACACGAGCACTGGAGAGGTCCAGGCCCAGATGTTGCGCGGCGAGCTGGCCGACGGTGTACACGCCGCGTCCAGTGGCTTCGCGTCGGCCGAGCGAGCCACCCAGATCCACCGGCTTGCCAGTCACCACCCCGGTGGTGGTGGCCCCGACATTCATGGAGTAGGTGTCCATCATCCAGGCCATGATTTGCTCATTGGTATTGACATCGGGGGCCGAAATGTCCTGATTCGGCCCGATGATGATGCCGATCTCGCTGGTGTAGCGACGCGTCATGCGCTCGAGCTCGCCGCGCGAGAGGGTGCGCGGATCGACCCGTATGCCCCCTTTGGCACCGCCATAAGGGACATTGACGGCGGCATTCTTGATGGACATCCAGGCGGCCAGAGCCATCACCTCGGAGAGGGTCACCTCCTGATGAAAGCGAACGCCCCCCTTGCCCGGACCGCGCGAGACATTGTGCTGAACCCGGTAGCCTTCGAAGTGCGCCACCTGGCCGTTGTCCAGTTCAATCGGCACATCGACCGTGAGGATGCGTTTGGGGCGCTTGAGGGTTTCGGCCCAGCGCGAGAGCCGGCCCAGGTGCGGAAGAACGCGATCGACCTGTTCGAGGTATTGGCCCCAGGGACCGAGATCGTCGGCCTTGAGGTAGGGTGGCGGGTTGTGTTGGGTCCGGTCGATGTGTGCGACCGGCTCAAGCGCGAGGCTCATGGGGCTTCCTTGTGGGAATAAAGAGGCCTCAAGCTTAGGCGGTGTTGGTGCGCCCGTCCAAGTCCGATTTCGCCTTGATCCATGCAAGCCATGCATGGACGCTCTCGCGGGACTTAGATGTTTTCTAAGCGTTAAATTGCAGAGCCGCCAAGCGAGCATACAAGCCGCCTTGGCTCACCAATTGTTCATGCGTGCCTTGCTCGACGAGACGAGCCTTGTCGAGCACCACAATGCGGTCGGCTCGCTGCACCGTGGCCAGCCTGTGGGCGATGACCAGGGTGGTGCGGCCCTGCATGGCGCTATCGAGGGCCGCCTGCACCATGCGCTCGCTTTGCGCGTCGAGCGCGGAAGTGGCCTCGTCGAGCAGCATTAGGGGCGGATTTTTCAGCAAAGCCCGTGCAATCGCGATGCGCTGTCGCTGGCCGCCCGACAGGCGCACGCCACGCTCGCCCAAGAAGGTGTCATAGCCCTCGGGCAGGCGCTCGATGAATTCATCGGCAAAGGCCGCCCGTGCGGCAGCGTGCACCTCGGCGTCGCTGGCCTGCGGTTTGCCGTAGCGAATGTTTTCCAGGGCGCTGCTGGAGAAGATCACTGGCTCTTGCGGCACGATGGCAATCCGCTCGCGCAGGCCTTGCAGGCTCAGCTGCCCGATCGGCGTGCCGTCGAGCATGATGCGGCCCGACTGCGGCTCGTAAAAGCGCAGCAGCAGCGAAAACACCGTGGTTTTTCCGGCGCCGCTGGGCCCGACCAGGGCCACGGTCTCGCCCGGCTCGACCTGCAGTTGAAAGCCACTGAGTGCGGGCTGGCTGGGCCGCGAGGGGTAATGGAAATCGATGGCCTCAAAGTGCACCGCGCTGCCGGCAGCCGGCAAGGGTGGCGCCAGTGGCTGAGCGGGCGAGGCAATGCGCGAGCGGCTGCCGAGCAACTCCATCAGTCGCTCGGTGGCGCCAGCCGCGCGCAGCAGGTCGCCGTAGACCTCGCCCAGTACGGCAAAGGCGCCGGCCAGGATCAGCACATACATCACTGTTTGGCCCAGATGGCCGGCGCTGATTTCGCCGCGTACGACGGCCTGGGTGCCCTGGTACAGGCCCCAGATCAGGGCGGCCGAGGTGGCGATGATGATGAAGGCCACCAGCACGGACCGGGCGCGGGTGCGCTTGATCGCCGTGTCAAAAGCCTGACCGGTGGCCTGGGTAAAGCGCCGGGCCTCGCGAGGCTCGGCGCTGTAGCTCTGCACAACGGGTATCGCATTGAGTACCTCACCGGCCATCGCGCTGGAATCGGCCACCCGGTCCTGGCTGGCACGCGAGAGCTTGCGCACCCGCCGGCCAAAGCGAGCGGCTGGAATCACGACCAGCAGCAGCACGCCGATCACCTGCACCATGACCCAGGGGTTGGTCCAGATCAGCATCAGGAGCGCGCCCAGGCCCATCACGCCATTGCGCAGGCCCATGCTCAAGGACGAGCCGACCACGGTTTGCACCAGGGTGGTGTCGGTGGTCAGGCGTGAGAGCACCTCGCCGCTGGGTGTCAACTCAAAAAACTCGGGGCTCTGCTCGAGGACATGGGCGTACACCGCATTGCGCAGGTCGGCGGTGACGCGCTCTCCAAGCCAGCTCACCAGATAAAAACGGATGGCCGAAAACAGGCCCAGGGCTACGGCCACCAGAAAGAGATCAAAGAAGTGGCCGCCCAGCTTGTCGGCATGGACCTTGGGGTCGACCAGCGCGCCATCGATCAGCTCGCGCAGGGCCAGCGGAAACACCAGCGTGGCGCCGGCAGCCAGCAGCAAAAAAAGCAGGGCCAGGGCGATGCGGCCGCGATAGGGCCGCAGGAAGGGCAGCAAGCCCGAAAGGGATTTGGGGGCACCCTTGGGGGCGTCGAGATTTTTTTGACTCACAAGCCCCAGTGTAGGCGTGTAGGCCTTGGCTGTCGGCAGCGGCGTCCCGCGGTGGGTCGCGACAGTCCTAGCGTCCCAGAAACCCTCTTAGGGCCGCCAGCGTACCCTCCGGCGCCTCGCCCATTTCGTGGTGGCCCACCGGCACCAGGCTGACCTGCACCGCCTTGCCGGCCGCACGGGCTTGGTCGATCAGGCCCTGGGCGGCTTTGGGCGGGGTCATCTGGTCGACTTGGCCGAGCAAAAACAGCAGCGGACAGCTGACTTGGTTGACCGCATCGAGACCGCCCGCATAGCGGTCGCAGGCCAGAAAGCCGCGATGCAGCAGGTTGACCTGCCGATTGCTGGCCAGGATGCGCTTGTTGAGGGCGATGCTCGCACCGTCCACCCAGGTGCCCGGCCCCAGCACCGAAGGCGGCGGCGCCAAGGTGCTGCGCGAGAACTGGTTGATCATCGCGATGGCCTTGAGCGGCTCGTGCTCGGCGGCCTGCAGCAGCGCGGCCGAGACCCGCATCGGAAAGGCGGTGCCGACCAAGGCTGCATGGCTGATGCGATCTTTCAGGCGGGCGGCCGCTTCAAGCGCAATCAGAGAGCCCCAGCTGTGGCCGACCAGGGCGGCGCGCTGCACGCCGGCGGCGTCGAGCAGGGCCTGCACAAAGTCGGCCGCCTGCTCGACGCTGGCCGGCGGCTCACCGGCGCTGCGGCCGTGGCCGGGCAGGTCGACGGCCAGCACATTGAAGCCATGGTGGGCCAGGTAGCGGCTTTGCAAAATCCAGACGCTGTGGTCGTGCAGCACACCGTGAATGAAGACCACCGTTAGCTGCTCAGGCTTGAAGGCCCGCCCGCCGGCATAGAGATAGGTGCGCGCCCCGAGAACTTCGAGCTCCATGATCAGGCCCCCGCCTTCTCGGCTGCTTTGAGAGCCCGTTTGAGGTCTTCGATCAGGTCGGCCGGATCCTCCAGGCCAATCGACAGGCGTATCGTGCCTTGGCTGATGCCTGCCCCAGCCAAAGCGGCATCGTCCATGCGAAAGTGGGTGGTGCTGGCCGGGTGGATCACCAGACTTCGGCAGTCGCCCACATTGGCCAGGTGGCTAAACACCTTGAGCGCGTCGACAAAGGCCGCGCCTTGCTTGCGACTGCCCTTGAGGTCGAAGCTGAACACCGAGCCGGCGCCGCGTGGCAGCAGGCGCTGGGCCAGCGCATGGCTGGGGTGATCGGGCAGCATCGGGTGGCCGACCCGGCTGACCAGGGGGTGCGCATGGAGAAACTCGACCACCTTTTCGGTGTTGCTCATGTGCCGTGCCATGCGCAGCGGCAGCGTCTCCATGCCCTGCAGAATCAGCCAAGCGGTGTGCGGGCTCATGCAGGCGCCGAAGTCGCGCAGGCCTTCGCGCCGCGCACGCAGCAGAAATGCGCCCACCGTACTTTCTTCGGTGAAGACCATGTTGTGAAAGCCGGCGTAGGGCTGGCTCAGTTGAGGGAAGCGGCCACTGGCCTCCCAGTCAAAGCTGCCGCCGTCGACCACCAGGCCACCGACTACCGTGCCGTGGCCCGAGAGGAACTTGGTGGCCGAGTGGTAAATCAGGTCGGCGCCATGCTCGAAGGGCTTGAGCAGCCAGGGCGAGGTGAGGGTGGAGTCGACTAGCAGCGGTACACCCGCGCTGTGTGCGATGTCGGCTACGGCAGCGATGTCCAGCACATCCAGCCCAGGGTTACCCACGGTCTCGCCGAAGAACAGCCGCGTTTGCGGTCGGACCGCCGCTTTCCATGCATCCAGATCCCCCGGCTTGACAAAAGTGGTCTCGATGCCAAAGCGGCGCAGGGTGTAGTGCAGCAGATTGTGCGAGCCACCGTAGAGCGCTGAAGAGGCGACGATGTGCGAGCCCGCATCAAGCAGCGTGGCCACCGCCAGATGCAGGGCCGCCTGTCCGCTGGCGGTACTGATGGCGCCGATGCCGCCTTCCAAGGCCGAGATGCGCTGTTCGAGCACCGCATTGGTGGGGTTGCTGATGCGGGAATACACATGGCCGGCCCGCTCCAGGTTGAAGAGGCTGGCGGCCTGGTCGCTGGACTCAAAGACGAAGGAGGTGCTCAGGTGGATGGGTACGGCGCGGGCGCCGGTGCCTGGGTCAGGGGCGGCACCCGCGTGCAGGGATAGCGTGTCGAATCCGGGGTCTGAGTGGCCGGGCATGGTGTCTCCTGCAGGTCGAAAACAGTAAAGTCAAGTTGCGATTGTGGGCTATATTCGAGCAGCGTCGAAAAGCGTTCGGCTGGTTTTGGAGAAAGGTATGAAGGTCTCGGACATTCTCAGGGTCAAGGGCAACACCCTGTTTACAGTGTCGCCCGACGAGCCGCTGGCCAAGGCGGCCAAAGTGATGGCCGAGGAAGACATCGGGTCCTTGGTGGTGATGGAGCATGGCGACTTGGTGGGCATGCTCACCTTCAGGGAGCTGATCTTCAGCGTGGTACGCAATGGAGGCTCTGTGGGCCAGATGTTGGTGCGCACGGCGATGGACGATGCTCCCATGACTTGCACTTTGGCCACCGAACTCGATGAGGTGCGGCGCATGATGCTTGAGCGGCACGCGCGATACATGCCGGTCATAGATGAGCGCAGACTGATGGGGGTGATCAGCCTCTACGATGTGGCCAAGGCGGTGGTGGACAGTCAGAATTTTGAGAACAAGCTGCTCAAGGCCTACATCCGGGACTGGCCAGCCGATAAGGCCAAGGCCTGAGGTGCTCCCCAGGGGGCTGACCGCTCGGGGATAATCGGGGCATGAGCGGCAATACTTTCGGGCAACTTTTTGCAGTCACGAATTTTGGTGAATCGCACGGGCCGGCCATAGGCTGCGTGATCGACGGCTGCCCGCCTGGACTCGCGCTGAGCGAGGCCGACATTCAGCCCGATCTCGACCGTCGCCGACCGGGTACGAGCCGCCATGTCACTCAGCGTAACGAGGCCGATGCGGTCGAGATTCTCTCCGGGGTCTACGAAGGTCGCACCACCGGTACCCCGATTGCGCTGCTCATACGCAACACCGACCAGCGCAGCAAGGACTACGGCAACCTCCTCGATACCTTCCGCCCTGGTCACGCCGACTACACCTACGCCCACAAGTACGGCCTTCGTGATCCGCGCGGTGGCGGCCGCTCGTCGGCCCGGTTGACCGCGCCCATGGTGGCTGCCGGTGCAGTGGCGCGCAAGTGGCTAGGCCTACATCGGGGGGTCACCATCCGCGCATGCATGAGTCAGCTCGGGGACTTGCCCATAGGTTTTGAGTCCTGGGACCAGGTTCACCGCAACCCATTTTTTGCACCTGTGGCCGATGTCTCGGCCTTGGAAAGCTACATGGATGCGCTGCGCAAATCGGGCGATTCCTGCGGAGCCCGCTTGCGCTTGGTGGCAAGTGGCGTGCCGGTGGGGCTGGGGCAGCCTCTGTATGACAAGCTCGATGCGGATATCGCGTACGCGATGATGGGTATCAATGCAGTCAAGGGGGTGGAAATCGGCGCCGGCTTTGCGAGCGTCAGTCAGCGCGGCAGTGCGCATGGCGATGCGCTCACGCCGGACGGATTTGTCGGTAACAACGCGGGTGGTGTGCTCGGGGGGATTTCGACCGGTCAGGATCTGGAGGTGTCGGTGGCTATCAAGCCGACCTCTTCCATCCTCACGCCCAGGCCCTCGGTTGATCGTGCAGGTCGACCCACCGAGGTGGTGACCAAGGGGCGTCACGACCCTTGCGTGGGCCTGCGCGCCGCCCCGATTCTGGAGGCTATGCTGGCCTTGGTCTTGATGGAGCATGTTCTGCGGCACCGGGCTCAGTGCGGCGATGTGCTTGCCCAGGCGCCCTTGATCAGCGGGCACCGCGGCGCCTGAGGCATCGTGCCGCTTGCCTCGCAGTTGACAGCGCTGTCTGCGCTGGTCGCCACTTATTTCGCGCACATCGGGTTTTTCAATCCTTATCTGCCCCTGTGGCTCAAGGAGACGGGGATGAGCCTGGTGACGATCAGCTTGCTGGTCTCGCTGCAGTCGGCCAGTCGGCTGGTGGCGCCCTACGCCTGGGGCTGGGTCAGCGATCGCACCGGTCGGCGCAGTTGGCTGTTACGCTACGCGGCCCTGGCCTCGCTGGCGCTGAGTCTGGGCCTGTGGCTGGACGGCGGCTTTGTCGGTTTGTTTGTCGTGCTGCTGCTCTTGTTTTGCCACACCAGCGGCATGATGCCAATGAGCGAGGCTCTTTTGGCCCAGTTGCTCAGCCGTGAAGGCAGCCTCGATACGCGCCGCTACGGACGCGTGCGTGTATTGGGCTCCATCGGTTTCCTGGTGACCGTGATTGCGGCTGGCTGGTGGTTTGAGCGCGCTGGCATGAGCCAGTTTCCGATGATCACATGCATCACGCTGGCTGCAGTGGCCTTGAGTGCCTGGTGCTTACCCAGTATTCGCGATCGCGCTGCCGATCCCGCAACGCAGGCCAGCGTTTTGCCATTGCTGCGGCAGCGTGCCATCCAATTGTTTTTCGCCTCGACCTTTTTCCATGTGCTGTCGCACATCGGCATTTATGTTTTCTTTTCTCTCTATCTGGATGAACTAGGCTACAGCAAGACCATGATCGGCTTGATGTGGGCCCTGTCTGTGTTGGTTGAGGTGGTGTGGTTCTTCACCCAGTCACGATGGCTGGCTGGGGCCCGCCTGGGCCTGTGGCTGGTGATTTGTGCCGGCATCATGACGGTGCGCATGGCCATGACTGCTGCGGCCGCTGATGTGCTGTGGGTCCTGGTGCTGGCCCAGGCCTTGCACGCGATTACTTTTGCTGCGCATCACACGGTCTGCATAGCCTGGCTGGCCCGACATTTCCCGGGGGCATTGCGCGGCCGCGGTCAGGCGCTCTACACCGTGATTGCTTATGGATTGACGGGAGTGCTCGGCGGCGTGCTCGGAGGGCTGGTGAGCAGCCATTGGGGGCTGGTCACTGTGTTTTGGCTGTGCGTTCCGGTGGCCCTGCTCGGCATGATCACTGCCTGGGGTGTCTGGCGTCTGGAGCGCGCTTAAGCCATGTGCCGGACGGTGTGCTTAGCGTTCGGGTAGCAGCCGCAAGATGCTCAGGGTGTGGGTTTTAACATCGGCCTCCAGCAGATGTTGAGGTACATGATGGCCTTGGTGAAAAGCCTCGGCTTGGTCCCTGTAGTGCCTGTCCAGCCATACGCCGCTTTGTCCGACCGGGTTGATGCCGCTGGCCTGACCGATCTGGGCGAAGTCGATGACGCGCCGGGTGGAGGGGCCATAGTTGACCTTCCATGGCGCCGGGCCCAGGGGGTAAGAGAAGTTGTTGGTGATTTCGCGCCCTCCAGGCACCGGGAAGGGGCCGGCATCGAAGAGCAGGTTCAACGGTTTCTGGCGGCCCAGCGGATGTCCGTGCGTGACTGTGTGGGCGCGGTCCCAGGTCCAGCGCGATGGATCGTCTCCGTAAAGTGTTCGCAGGTGGCCGATTGCGGCCCGCCAGGCCCTCAGTATGATCTGATCGCGCTTTTCAAGGCCGGGCGTCTGGCGGTCATCCCACCAGGGCGATGTGGGGTCGGCCACCAGGCGCGGCAAGGCATGGTCGAGGATACGGGTCTTGAGCAGTTGCTCGAAGTGGATGGCTCCCAGCTCATCGAGCAGGGCCGCGCGCGCCACTTCGTAGAGCCATTGGGTAAAAACCGTCGCTTGAATCGAGTTGAGTTCGTAAGAACCGTCCCATTGGGCCAGATCCTGAACAAGTGCGGCTTCGGAGGGGGCCTGCGCCCCCAAAGCGGGCAAGAGATGTCGCAGCAGGGCGGGCGCGTAGGCACTGGCCGTCTCTTGCTGCAGCTTGCGAGCTTGCTCGGCGGTCCAGCGTGACGGTTGATCTTTGAGGGCGGCATCGATGCGCCGCGCCCGCTCTGGCAGGTTGTAATAGCCCGGCGGGGGCGGGCTCAGAGCGGGTTGCTGGTTGGCCGAAACAATGTAGCCGCGGGCTGGATTTTCTTCCTGGGGGTTGCGCTCAAAGGGCAGATAGGCGGGTTTGAGGAATTCACCGCGCGAGGCATCGAGCACGAAGGCTGGGTCCACGCCCTGAGGCCGCTGCACCAACCGGGCTGCAGCCCACCAGGCGATATCACCTCGAGCGTTCGCCCACACCACATTCAGTCCAGGGGCATGAATGCCCTTGACGGCTTCTCGCGCTTTGGCCAGCGTATCGGCCCGGTTGAGCTGATGAAAGGCCTGTAGCAGCGGGTTGTCTGAATCCAGAAAGGTCCACCAAAGCGAGATCGCCTGCTGGCTCAGTACGGGCTTGAGAACATCGGTGATCAGCGGGCCGTGGGGGGACAGACGGACCGTCAGTTCGACGGGGGCCTGTCCTTTGACGGCAATCATTTCCTTGCGTTCTTTCAGCCCCACCCAAGCGCCCCGGTGCCAGACTTGTCCCGGCCGCGTCGGATCAAGCTTTTCCGCGATGAAGTCCACATCGTCGTTCTGGAACATGGTCAGGCTCCAGCCGAAGTCGCGGTTGAAGCCCAGAAGAGCAAAGGGGCTCAGGGCCTGATGGTGACCGTAGAGTTCGAAGCCGGGCGCCTGCAGATGCGCCTCGTACCAGACACTGGGCAGGGCGTAGCTGATGTGTGGATCGCCCGCCAGAATCGGCTTGCCTCCGGCCGAGCGCGCGCCGCTGATCGCCCAGGCATTGCTGCCATGCATCAGCGGCAGGCGCACGTGCTCGATGGCCTCGGTCCCCAGCGCAGCCACCTGAGTGAGCCTGTGAGCCGTTTGGGGCAGCAGCGCTGCCGAGCGGTTGCTCTGCAAGCCCTCGGTCCGGAAAATGCGCAGGTGGTCGGGCCCCAGCGTATCGCGGATGTGGGTGAGGACCGGTTCGGTCCGGAAGGCGGCAGCGAAGCTGTAAGCCATGTAGCCGGCCACGGCGATGGTGTCTTCCGGGTTGAAATCCCGCGGCTCGATGCCAAGCACGCTGAACTCGATCGGCAAGCGGCCGCGGTCCTGGAATTGGTTGATGCCGTCGAGGTAGGCCAGAAGGGCTGCCGTGGCGGGGTCGCTGCGGTCCAGACGCGATGCGACCGCCTGGCCTTTTTGGCGCAGGCCCAGCGTACGAAACAGTCGGTCGGTGTCGAGCAGGGCTGGTCCGAGGATCTCGGCAAGCTCCCCACGCGCCAGACGACGGACCATCTCCATCTGAAACAGGCGATCCTGTGCATGCACATAGCCCAGGGCACGATAAAGATCGATCTCATTGCCGGCGCTGATGTGGGGCACGCCGCGCTCGTCGTAGCGCACGCTCACGGGCGCAGTCAGAGCGCCCAGGGTGATGCTGCCATCGCGCACCGGCAGGCTGATCCAGACGCGCCATCCGGCCAGGACAGTTAGCCCGCTGATCAGCAGGGCCAGTAGCAGCAGCAGTGATCGCAGCATACGCATGACCCGGCCATCTTAAGGCGGCCAGGCTCGACCCCGGGTGATAGTTTTCCCAGACGCGTCGGGTTCAGGCCGGGGTGCACCGGCTCCCAGGCTCAGGCGCCCGGAGCCGTCCAACCGTCCTTCAAGCTCACGGCCCGGTTGAATACAGGATGGCCTGGGGCATGATCGATGCGGTCTGCGACAAAGTAGCCGTGACGCTCAAACTGGAATTTCTCGTCGGGTAGCGCCTTGGCCAGGGACGGCTCGACGATGGCCTGAACGACCTGGAGGCTGTGCGGGTTGAGGGCCTGAAGGAAATCCTGACCGCCCGCATCGGGTTGCGCCTGGAGAAAGAGGCGATCGTACAAACGCACTTGAGCCCACACGCCGTCCTCGACCCCAACCCAGGTAATGGCCGCCTTGGCCTTGACGCTGTCGGCCCCGGCTGTGCCGCTCTTGGTGCCTGCAACCACCCGGGCATGCACCTCCTGCACCACACCGTCCGCATCGCGCAGACAGCCTGTGCATTCGATGACATAGCCGCCCTTAAGGCGCACCAGATTACCCGGAAAGAGCCGCTTGTAGCCTTTGGGAGGCACCTCTTCGAAGTCCTCCCGCTCGATCCAAACCTCGCGGCCCAGTTTGAAATGTCTATCGGGCGGCGGCAGCTGTCCGGCAGCAAGCGCGCTGGGTGGCAGCGCCGGTTGGGTACAGTCTTCCAGGTGATCCTCGGTGCCGAACACTTCGGCCCAGTTGCGCAGCACCAGTTTGACCGGATCGAGCACCGCCATCCCTCGATGCGCCCTGTGCTCCAGGTCCTCGCGCAAACACCCCTCCAGCGTCCCGTAGTCGATCCAGCTGTCACTCTTGGAAACGCCGATGCGCTCGGCAAAAAGATGCAGACTCTCTGGCGTGTAGCCGCGGCGGCGCAGGCCCACGATGGTGGGCATGCGCGGATCATCCCAGCCGTCAACCCGCCGGTCCTGCACCAGCTGCGCCAGCTTGCGCTTGGATGTCACCACATAGCTCAGGTTCAGACGGGCGAATTCGTACTGCCGTGGCGGCGGGCTGGCGAGCAGGCCCAGTTCAATCAGGCGTTGCAGCAGCCAGTCGTAGAAGGGTCTCTGGTCTTCGAATTCGAGGGTGCAAATACTGTGGGTGATCTGTTCGAGTACGTCCTCGATCGGGTGCGCATAGGTGTACATTGGGTAGATGCACCAGCGCGTACCCGTGTGGTGATGTTCGGCATGTCGGATGCGATAGATGGCTGGATCGCGCATATTGATATTGGGCGAAGCCATGTCGATCTTGGCGCGCAGCACCATCGCGCCGTCGGGAAACCGACCCGCGCGCATAGCGCGAAAGCGCTCAAGATTTTCAGTTGCATTGCGGTTTCGGAAGGGGCTGTCGACGCCTGGCCTGCCAAAATCGCCGCGGTTGTTGCGCATCTCCTGCGCGGTTTGCTCGTCGACATAAGCATGACCGGCCGCGATCAGTGCCTCGGCGGCGCGGTACATGAAGTCAAAGTAGTCGCTGGCCTGATAGGGCGGGGCGCTTCCTGGCGCCTGACCGATCTGGGCCCAGTCAAAACCCAACCACCGGACCGCATCGATGATGCTGTTGACATACTCCTGTTCTTCCTTTTCCGGGTTGGTGTCGTCAAAACGCAAATGGCAGACACCGCCGTATTCGCGCGCCAGTCCGAAATTCAGGCAGATGCTCTTGGCATGCCCAACATGCAAATAGCCGTTGGGCTCGGGTGGAAAGCGGGTGCGGATCCGGGCCGGATCGGCTGCACCCTGCGCATGGTGCGCGGCATCGCCCGGACTGCCTGCCCAACGACGGCCTGCATAGGTGCCTTGCGCGAGATCTTTCTCGACGATCTGGCGGAGAAAGTGGCTCGACTTACCGGTGTCTTCTGCGCTTGTTCCGTTGGGATGGGCCGGGCTCTTTGAACTCATGGCGCGATTTTAGTCGGCGCTCTTCACGCCGAGCCAAGGGCACTCTCAACGATAATACGACTTTGAAGAAAGACGCATTGTGGATCCAGTTTTGCTTGTCAAATCGGCCCTCATGGGGGTCGTCGAAGGCCTGACCGAGTTCTTGCCCATCTCATCGACGGGCCACCTGATTCTTGCCGGGGTCTTGCTGGGATTTGACGATGAGAAAGCCAAGGTTTTCGATATCGCGATACAGACCGGAGCCATCGTGGCGGTGATTTTGGTGTACTGGCAGCGCCTGTCTCAAACCGTCTTGACGCTGCCCACGCAGGCCGCTTCGCGCCGATTTGCCCTTAATGTGTCGATCGCTTTTGTGCCGGCGGTCATCCTCGGGCTCTTACTCGGCAAGGCGATCAAGGCGCACTTGTTTACCCCGCAGGTGGTGGCCACGACCTTTATTGTGGGGGGGGTGCTCATACTCTGGGCCGAACGCTGGCACGCGCGCACACCCGGTGCAGTGCGTATCGCATCTGTGGACGACATGTCCGCCACAGATGCGCTCAAGGTGGGGCTGGTGCAATGCCTGGCTTTGGTGCCCGGGACCAGTCGCAGCGGTGCCACCATCATCGGCGGCATGTTTCTGGGTTTGTCGCGCCGCGCGGCTACGGACTTTTCTTTTTACCTGGCTATCCCGACTCTGATCGGCGCCGGCGTATACAGCCTCTACAAGGACCGGGCCATGCTGTCCTTGGCCGATCTGCCGATGTTCGTGGTCGGGCTGGTCTTTGCCTTCTTCAGCGCCTGGCTTTGCATACGCTGGCTGCTGCGCTATGTGGCTAACCATAGCTATGTGCCGTTTGCCTGGTACCGCATCGTCTTCGGCGGGGTCGTTTTGTTGACTGCGCAGATGGGCTGGATCAACTGGTCGGCTTGAGGCCTGCGGGGCGAAGGCCAGTCTCCAGACTCATCAGATTGAGCAAGGCGGCCTCCACGGCGGCAGCGCTGGCTTGCGGCTGTTCCATGGGGAAGAGATGGCTGCCGTCGAGCATCATCAGCCGACCGCGGGTCACCGATTGCGTCAGTGTCAGCCCGACCTGTCGCAACTCCAGCGAGGCGCGTCCGCCGATAAAAGCCACTGGGCACTGCAGCGGATGCTTTCGCACCAACGCTTCCAGGTTGTCGGGCAGGGTGTTGTAGATGGCGGTCTCGACATCGCGATCGAATCTGAGCGTGCGCGGGCCTTCAGGGTCATCGCTGAGCGGCTGGGTTCCTTGCTCCACATAGTCACTCAGGACCTGAGGGTCCCAGGAGGCAAACATCTTCTTCGTTTCGAAATGCGCTCGTACTTCCTGCAGGCTGCCCCAGGACTTTTTGCGCTTGCGACTGATGGCTCCCGGCGAGACAGAGCCGACCAGTCGTGCCCGTTTGGCCACCGACAGCGCTGTCGCCTTCCAGCCACCGAGCAGGGGGGAGTCGAGCAGCACCACGCCGCGTACCGGATAGGTGCCCAGTCGAGGGTTCCGGGCCGCGCACATCAGGCTTAGAAAGCCACCGAGTGAATGTCCGACCAGGAAAGCACCTTGCTGATGCTGCCCGCACAAGGCGCTGGCGAAGTCGCGCAGCTCCTCAACCAGATGGGGCCAGTTGCTGCTGACCGGATAGCGCGGGTCGTGACCAAATTTTTCGATGGCATCCACATTGAAGCCTCGGCGTTGCAGGGACCGGAGCATGACCCCGTAGGTACTTGCAGGAAAGCTGTTGCCGTGGGAGAAGATGAGCAGAGGGGCGGTCACGGCTGCCTCAGATCAGCTTTTCTTCTGGCGTGCTGATTTTTTTCAGTGTGGTGTGGCGCTGATCCAGCATCTTCAGGGGCGTGGGTGTGTCGGTTCCATCCCAGACCGGGTCTTCGATGCTGTCAAAAACCTGCCGCAGCTTGTCCCCCCAGTTGCTGTGCATCATGCGGTAGTAGGGATTGTTTTGGTCGATGCACACCAGCTTGTCGCTCTGGAACTGGTTGTTCTCATAGACTGCCAGATCCAGCGGAAATCCGACCGATAGATTGGATTTCATGGTGGAGTCCATCGACACGAGGGCGCATTTGGCGGCCTCCTGCAAGGGCGTTGCGGGGGTGATGACCCGGTCGAGCACCGGCTTGCCGTATTTGGCCTCGCCGATCTGAAAGTAAGGGGTCTCCCGGGTGGCCTCGATAAAGTTGCCGGCAGAGTACATCTGGAAAAGGCGCATGCCTTCGCCGCGGATCTGACCGCCAAAAAGCAGCGAGATATTGAAGTCCACATCGGCGCCACGCAATGCGGCTGCATCGCGCTCATAGACGCGCCGCACGGCTCCCCCAAGCACGCGGGCCGCATCGAACATGCTGCGGGCATTCCACATCGTCAGGGGCTCTTCGCTGCCGGGTTCCTTGAGTTTTTCAACCTGCAGAAGTTCCCGCACCGACTGGGTGATTGAGAGGTTGCCAGCAGAAAGCAGCACCATGAAGCGGTCACCCGGACGCTCATAGACGATCATCTTGCGGAAAGTGGAGATGTGGTCCAGGCCGGCATTGGTGCGCGAATCGGACAGAAAAACCAGCCCGGCATCGAGCTTGATGGCAACGCAATAGGTCATGTTCAGGTGCCTCTGTTCCGGCCGGTGAGCTTTTTAAGTTGATAGATCAAGTCCAGGGCCTCGCGGGGGCTCAGCACATCCGGGTCTAGGGACTGTAGCGCCTCTTCGACGGGACTGGGGGGCGGGGACTGGGGCGCCGGCGGCGGGGCAAACAAGTCGACCTGCGCCTGCTGCTGCTGCGATTGGAGCGCAGCCAGCGCCTGGCGAGCGTGTTGCACCACGGGCCCGGGAATGCCTGCCAGCCGAGCCACGGCGATGCCGTAACTGCGACTGGCCGGGCCTGGCTCGATCTGGTGCATGAACACGATGTCACGACCCGACTCGACCGCGCTGACATGCACATTGACGGCCGCAGGGTGTTTGGCGGGCAGCTCCGTCAACTCAAAGTAATGGGTGGCAAACAGGGTAAAGGCGCGGGTACGGTCATGCAAATGCGCAGCGATACCGCTGGCCAGGGCCAGTCCATCGAAGGTCGAAGTGCCGCGGCCGATTTCGTCCATCAGCACCAGCGATTGCGCGCTGGCGGTGTTCAAAATTTGGGCGGCTTCCGTCATTTCGACCATAAAGGTGGATTGGGCGTTGGCCAGATCGTCGGCTGAACCGATGCGCGTGTGGATCGCGTCGATAGGTCCGATCCGACAGCTCGCGGCCGGAACATATGAGCCCATGCTGGCCAACAGCACGATCAGTGCAACCTGTCGCATATAGGTGGACTTGCCGCCCATGTTCGGTCCGGTGATGATCTGCATCCGGGTGCGGGCGTCGAAATGGCAGTCGTTGGCGATGAAGGGACCGCGTCCGGTTTCGGCCAGTCGCGCCTCGACCACTGGATGCCGGCCCCCGGTGATGGCAAGGCAGGGCTCGCGGGTGAACTCCGGCTGGCACCAGCCCAGGGTGAGCGAGCGCTCGGCCAGCGCGGCCAAGGTATCGAAGGCTGCCACCGCTTGGGCCAGGGCTGACAGGACCGGTACAAAAGGCTGCAGGTGATCGAGCAGTTCTTCGTAGAGCTGCTTTTCGCGGGCCAGAGCCCGCTCCTGTGCCGACAGGGCCTTATCCTCGAAAGCCTTGAGCTCGGGCGTGATGAAGCGCTCGGCGTTTTTAAGAGTTTGCCGGCGGCGGTAGTCCTCAGGCACCTTGTCGAGCTGACCCTGGGTTACCTCGATGAAAAAACCATGCACCCGGTTGAACTGAACCCTCAGATTGGCTATGCCGGTGCGCGATCTCTCGCGCGTTTCGAGGTCGAGCAAAAAGGCATCGCAGTTGCTCTCGATGGCGCGTAATTCGTCGAGCTCGCTATCGTATCCCTGGCGGATTACACCGCCGTCCCGGATCTGTACCGACGGCTCGTTGAGCAAGGTGCGCTCGAGCATCTGCAGGCACGGTGCAGGGGGTGCGAGGGCGATCATCAGGCCCTCGATGAGTTCAGGCCACTGTTCTGCGACCAGGGATTGCCGCAGCGAGCCGGCCATCACCAGGCTTTGCCTCAGAGCCACCAGCTCGCGCGGCCGGGCCTGCCGCAGGGCTATCCGCGCGGTGATGCGCTCAATATCGGCACTGCCCCTGAGCTGCTCGCGCACCAGGGCTTGCGCGCCGGCGCGCAGCCAGGTCACCGCCTCATGTCTGCGCCGAGCCTCGTCGCGCTGCCGCCTCGGACTGAGCAGCCAGGTCCGCAGCAATCGGCTGCCCATGCTGCTGACGCAGCCGTCTAGAAGGGACAAAACCGTGGGCGCGTTTTCGCCGCGCAGGGTCTGGGTCAGCTCGAGGTTGCGTCGCGTGCTCGGCGGCAGCTCGATAAATTCGTCCGATCGCAGCACTTGCAGGCGGCCGATGTGAGACAGCGGCCGGCCCTGGGTGTGCTCTGCATAGGCCAGAAGAGCGCCAGCGGCTGCATGGGCCTGCGTCATGTCGTCGGCGGCCCAAGCCTGCAGGGAGGCTGCGCCCAGATGCTCGCACAGCCGGCGCTGGCCGAGCTCCGGGTCGAAGGCCCAGTGCGCGCGCGCAGTCAGGGGGCAAGCGGCCAGAGCAGCGCTTGCGTGTTTCAAGTGGGTTTCAAAAGAGGGGGTGATTTCCACGCTGTGAATGATCTCGCTGGGCCCAATACGCAGCAGCCAGCTGCCGACCTCCTGACCTTCACATTCAGCCAGGAATATCTGTCCTTGGCCGACGCTCAGCCAGGCCAGACCGCAGCGATTGCGTCCGCCTTGGTGGATGGACAAGAGCAGCGATTCGCCCTTGTCACCTATCAGTTCCGATTCGGTGAGAGTGCCCGGGGTGACCACCCGTACCACCTTGCGCTCTACCGGCCCTTTGGAGGCCCCGACATCGCCGACCTGCTCGCAGATCGCCACCGACTCACCCAGTCGCACCAGCTTGGCCAGGTAGCTTTCGGCGGCGTGGAAGGGTACACCGGCCATGCGAATGGGCTCGCCCGCCGACTGTCCTCGGCTGGTCAGTGTGATGTCGAGCAAATCCGCCGCTTTGACCGCATCCTCGTGAAAGAGCTCGTAAAAGTCGCCCATCCGATAAAACAGCAGGGTCCCGGGATGGTCTTTCTTGATGGCCAGATACTGCGCCATCATCGGGGTGTGAGCGGTGGGGCCCCCAGCAGGCTGCGGCGATGCGGGCGGGGGGGGTGTGCGCGCGTTCACGCCTTGAATCCTCGCGGGGCCTTCAAGCCGGATCGGCAGGGGTTTGAGCGGCTTTGGCGCTGCGCGACTTGAGGGTGGTTTTTCGCTTGTCCGAGCCGCTGTCGGCTGCCAGGGAAAGCTTGTCCTGGGTGCCGGCGAATTTGCTGTAGCGCCCCAGGACTGTGACCAGTTGCGCATAAATGCGCGGGTTTCCCGCCAGGCATTCGCCTTGGTGCATGAAATCGGACTCACCGGTAAAGTTACCGACCAGGCCGCCGGCCTCGGCGATCAGCAGTGAGCCGGCGGCCACATCCCAGGGTTTGAGACCGGTTTCGAAAAAGCCGTCGCTAAAGCCCGCGGCCACATAGGCCAGATCCAGTGCTGCGGCGCCCGGCCGGCGCACCGCGGCGCACTGGCTCATGACTTCACCGAGCATGCTCAGGTAGGTACGCAGCTTGTCGCCCGGCCGGTAGGGAAAGCCGGTCGAGATCAGGCACTCGGCCAATCGGGTTCGCTTGGCCACCCGGATGCGTTTATCGTTGAGGTAGGCCCCGCGTCCGCGGGTGGCGCAAAACAGGTCGTTGCGGGTTGGATCGTAGACCACCGCCTGTTCGATGCGCCCCTTGACCGCCAGCGCAATGCTCACGCAGTACACCGGAAACCCGTGGATGAAGTTGGTGGTGCCGTCGATCGGGTCGATGATCCACTGGTAGTCCGAATCCTTGGCGCCGTGTTCGTCACCGGATTCCTCGGCCAGGATGCCATGGCCCGGATAGGCCTGCAGCAAAATCTCGATGATGGCCGCCTCGGCCGCGTGGTCGATTTCGGTAACGAAATCATTGGTCTGTTTGGCCGAGACCCGCACCGCCTCGACATCGAGTGCGGCCCGATTGATGATGGCGCCAGCGGTGCGCGCGGCCTTGATGGCCACATTGAGCATGGGATGCAGAGAACTGGGCATGACGGGGACCAAGGAGCAAGCGGGCTGCAGCAGCCGCAGACCGGTAGCGCAGAACGAAGCCCGCGATTTTACCGGGGGACCGCCCCGGCCCTTGATCAAGCCGAGGCCAACGACAATAGGGCTTTCGTGGAACAGGCCATGCGCACCCGTTTTATTCTGATCAATCCCAGTCATGCCGGCAATGTGGGTGCGGTGGCACGGGCCATGAAGGTCATGGACTTTGTCGATCTGGTTCTGGTGGCCCCGCGCTGGCCGAATGTTTTGCGCCGGCCTGAAGCCATTGAGCGAGCCAGCGGCGCCGCTGATGTGCTTGAGCGCGCACGGGCGGTCGATCGCCTCGAAGAGGCCCTCGAGGGCATCGACCATGTCTGCGCCACGGCTATGACGCCGCGTGATTTTGGGCCGCCCACCCGAAGCCCCCGCGACCATTTCAGCCGGCTGACTGCCCACGCCCAGCCCCAACCTGCGGGCGTGGCGTTCTTGTTTGGATCCGAGCGATACGGCATGCGCAACGACGATGTGTACCGGTGCCATGTCTGCCTGAGCATACCCACCGCTAGCGCCTACGGGTCGCTCAACCTGGCCGCTGCGGTGCAGCTGATTGCTTATGAGTGGCGACTGCATCTGGGCGATGGGGTTGAGCCGACCTCGCCTGAGAGCCCGCCGGCGGCCGATGCCGCCCAGGTGGCGGCCCTGGTGGCGCACTGGGAGCAGGCGCTGAGCGATGTCGGTTTCCTCGATCCCCATGCTCCGCGCAAGCTTATGCCCCGGCTGCACCAATTTTTCAACCGTGCCCGTCCCAGCGAGGAGGAGATTCATATCCTCCGGGGCATTGCGCGCGCCATGAGTGATTCGGCCAGCGCTCATCGGGTGATCCCGAGCGAGGGCGGGGCCATCGATCGTCGGCCGGCAAATACGCGCCCGCCCCGTTAGACTGCGCCTCCTATGTTTTCTCGTTTGCGTTCCGATATCCAGTGCATCCTCGAGCGTGATCCGGCGGCTCGCTCGGCTTGGGAGGTCTTGACCTGCTACCCCGGCCTGCACGCGGTGCTGATGCACAGACTGGCCCATTGGTGCTGGATACACGGCCTCAAATGGCCCGGCCGCTTCATTTCCCATCTTGCGCGCTTTCTGACCGGCATAGAGATTCACCCGGGCGCGCGCATTGGTGAGCGTGTGTTCTTTGATCATGCAATGGGCGTGGTGGTGGGCGAAACCGCAGAGATCGGCGACGGCTGCACCATTTACCAGGGGGTTACGCTCGGGGGGACCTCGCTCTACAAGGGTGCCAAGAGGCATCCCACCTTGGGTCGTGATGTGGTGGTGGGGGCAGGAGCCCAGATTCTTGGGGGCTTCAGCGTGGGCGATGGCGCCCGCATAGGATCGAATGCGGTGGTGGTCAAGCCGGTACCCAGCGGAGCCACGGCCGTGGGTAACCCGGCACGCATCATCCAGGCCGATGCCGACATCAGGCGTGAGCAGGCAGCCAGCCAGATGGGGTTTTCAGCCTACGGTGTAACGCAAAACGACGATCCTCTGTCGCAGGCTATGCGTGGCCTGATCGACAACGCGGCGTCACAGGAGCACCAGATCGCCCTGTTGTGGCAGACCATCGAGAAATTGGCGCAGCAGCAGCGCGACTGCGTACCGGATGAGGCGGCGCGACGCGAGAGCTTCGAGGCCGCCAAGTTCAACCAGATGGTGGGCAAGTAGCCCGCCTCAGGAGCGAGTCGGGCGCTGCGCGCTTTTGGGCCGGAAGGCTTTGCACACGGCCTCGCGTGTCTGCAGATAGGGCCCGCCGATCAGGTCGATGCAATAAGGCACGGCCGCGAAGATGCCGGGTACCGTGTTATGTCCCGATTCGTCGCGCAAGCCCTCCAGCGTTTCGGCGATTGACTTGGGCTGACCCGGCAGGTTGATGATCAGGCTGCGGTTGCGAACCACAGCTTCCTGACGCGAGAGGATGGCGGTGGGCACGAAATGTAGGCTCACCCGCCGCATTTGTTCGCCAAAGCCCGGCAGGACCTTGTCTGCCACTGCCAGGGTGGCCTCGGGCGTGACATCGCGCGCCGCCGGGCCGGTGCCGCCGGTGGTCAAGATCAGCGAGCAGCCCGCATCGACCAACGCGATCAGTTCCTGGCTGATCAGCTTCTGCTCGTCCGGGATCAGACGCTCGACAAAGTCAATCGGGTTGAAAAGTGCCCGGCTCATCCAGTCGCGCAGCGCTGGCAAGCCTTTGTCTTCGTAGAGGCCGCTGGAGGCGCGGTCGCTTATGGACAGCAGTCCGATACGCACCGGATCGAATTCATCCATGCAACTGCTCCTTGAGAATCTGAAAAATCTCCCGGTAGGCGCGCCCCTGTCGCTGGGCTTGCCCGCTGGAGCCCGGCGCAGCGTGTGCGTCCTTGCGCGCCTGCCGCAGGAGGGTGCGCAATTGCTGCACATCGGTGGCAGGATAGTGCTGCACCCAGCGTGCCAGCGCTTGCTCATCGTTCAAGAGTTGCAGTCGCCACTGCTCGACTTGATGCAACAGGGCGGTTTCCTGTGCGTTGCCCTGATCTTGCGCCAGCAGCGTCTGCTCGATCAATTGAACCTCGTCCTCTTCGAGGCTGCGCATGAGCTTGCCCACATACTGCATCTGTCGCCGCCGGCCTTCAAAGTCGGCGATACGGTTGGCTTCTTGCATCGCTTGTTCCAAGGACTCGGGCAAACCGAGCTTCTTGCGCAGATCAGCGCGCAGGGCGGTCAGTTGTTCGCCGAGTTCTTGCAGCCGGGCGCTCTCGCGCTTGAGGTCGGTTTTGCTGAGCTCCAGGCCGCCCTTGAGTTCTCGCTTGTAGTGGAGATCAAGCTCGCTGCCCTCGGCCACGAATTGGCCGCGTACGAAATAGCCTTTGCGTGGTTTTCGACTCATGAAAGTAAGTGTTTGGCGGCTTTTGCGGCGGCTCTGGGCGGTGGGGTCGATATCATAGTGGCCCTCTCAAGAAAGTCATTCAGTGAAAAAGAACACAGCCCGCGGCGATTCCGGCTTTGCCTACAGCCGGTCTTTTTTTGAAAACCTGGTGGACTCTGCCCTCAAGCATGCACGCAGGCTTGGGGCGAGCGATGCGGCGGCCGAGGCCTCTGAGGGCTACGGCCTGTCGGTCAGTGTGCGCAAGGGTGAGCTTGAGAATGTCGAGCGCAACCGTGACAAATCCCTGGGCATTACGGTCTATCTGGGTCAGCAACGCGGCAATGCATCGACCAGTGACTTTTCAGAGGCTGCCATCGAACGCACGGTGCAGGCGGCCTACGATATCGCGCGCTTTACCGCCAGCGACCCAGCGGCGGGTCTGCCCGATGAGCAGGACATCGCCATCGAGCAGCTCGAGCTTGACCTGTTTCACCCCTGGGCGCTGACCGCAGAGGACGCCATGGAGCTGGCCTTGCAATGCGAGGCTGCAGCGCTGCAAACCAGCCCCTGGATCAGTAACAGCGAGGGCGCCGGCGTATCGGCCCAGCAGAGTCATTTTTTCAGCGCCCACACCCGAGGCTTTCAGGGGGGCTATGCCTCCTCGCGGCACAGTCTGTCGGTGGCCCCGATTGCTGGGACGGGGGAGGGCATGCAGCGCGATGCCTGGTACAGCTCGATGCGCGATGCGCGCGATCTGGCCAGCGCGCAGGCGGTGGGACGCTATGCTGCCGAGCGCGCGCTTTCGCGCCTGGGCAGTCGCAAGATTGCCACGACCGAGTGTCCGGTGTTGTTCGAGTCGCCGCTGGCTGCCGGTCTGCTGGGCAGCTTTGTTCAGGCCGTCAGCGGTGGGGCCCTGTACAGAAAGAGCAGTTTTTTGCTTGACAGCCTAGGAACAGCCGTTTTTCCGTCGCATATCGACATCAGCGAAGACCCGCATCTTCGCAAAGGTAAGGGCAGCGCTCCTTTCGATGACGAGGGGGTGCGCACGCGGGCCCGTGCGGTGGTGCAAGCCGGAGAGGTCCAGGGGTACTTCTTGAGCAGTTACTCGGCGCGCAAGCTTGGCATGAGAACCACTGGCCATGCTGGCGGCTCCCACAACCTGGTGATGAGCAGTCGTCATACGCGTCCCGCGGACGATTTGGTCGAGATGCTGCGCAAGCTTGACACCGGCTTGTTCGTGACCGAACTGATGGGGCAGGGCGTCAATCCGGTGACCGGCGATTATTCTCGCGGGGCGAGTGGCTACTGGGTTGAAAAGGGTCAAATCGTTCATCCGGTCGAGGAGATCACAATTGCGGGCAATATGAAGGACATGTTTTTGGGCATCGAGGCCATTGGAGCCGATGCCTACAACTACGGAGCCAAGACGGTCGGCTCTGTCCTGATTCGTCGCATGAAGCTCGCCGGCAGTTGAAACGCCCATGCGTGCCGAATTTTTGGCCGCCCTGGCGGCCTTGTGTTGGGCCCTGGGCAGCCTGCTTTCGGCGCATGCCTCCGGGCGCATGGGGGCTTTTGCCTTCACCCGCTGGCGTCTGTTCTTTGCGCTGACATTGCTTTGGGCACTGGCCCTGTGGACCGGTCAACGGAATAGCCTGGATTTGCGGGCCATGGGTCTGTTGGCACTGTCGGGCTTTATCGGCATTTTCATCGGTGATACCGCGCTTTTTGCCTGCATGAACCGGCTAGGGCCTCGCCGTTGTGGGGTACTGTTTGCGACCCATGCGCTTTTTTCGGCGGTGCTGGCGTGGATCGTCCTGGGCGAGACCCTGTGGGGATGGACCCTGGCGGGCAGCGTTTTGCTGGTATCTGGCGTGATGGTGGCCATTGCCTGGGGCCGTCGTGCCGACGAAAACCATCGTTGGGAAGACACTCAGGGTGCGCTGGCGGTCGGGGTGGCCCTGGGCTTGGTGGCTGCGCTTTGCCAGGCGGTCGCGACGCTCATGATCAAGCCCTTGATGAGTACCGGTATCGACGCTGTGACCGCCTCCGCGGTGCGGGTGACGTCGGCCTTCGCGGTGCATCTGGCCTTGCTGTGGGCGGGCCTGGGCTTGGCGCGGGTACGCGAGCCCCTGAGCGCGTGCGTCTTGTGGAGCACCTGGGCCAGTGCTGCAGTGGCCATGGCTCTGGGCATGACCTTGATTCTGGCTGCCTTACAGACCGGTCAGGCCAATTTGGTCGGCATCCTTTCGTCGATCTCCCCGGTGCTGCTTTTGCCCCTGCTCTGGCTGGTATATCGCCGACGCCCCGCCGTGGGCGCCTGGGTTGGCTCGCTGATGGCGGTGGTCGGGACCGCACTGATCCTGACGCACTGAGGCGTTCAGGTCCCCGCCAGAGCCGCCTTGACCGCGGCTGAGACCTGCGCCATCTCCGCTTGGCCACCGAGTTGTGCCTTGGCTGCGGCCATGACCCTGCCCATGTCGGCGGGGCCGCTGGCACCCAGGGAACTCACGATAGTGCGTACGGCAACCTGCACCTCCTCGAGGCTCATGCGCTGCGGCAAATACCCTTGCAGCACTTTCATTTCGGCCTCCTCTTTGTCGGCCAGGTCCTGACGCTGGGCCTTGCGGAAGGCTTCAATCGAGTCCTTGCGTTGCTTGATCAGTTTGTCGACGATGCCAACCACAGCGGCATCGTCGAGCACTATGCGCTCATCGACCTCTTTCTGCTTGAGGGCGGCCAACAGCAAGCGGATGGTGGCCAGGCGCTCGGCCTCGCGCGAGCGCATGGCGGTCTTCATGTCCTCGGTGATACGGTCTTTCAGGGTCATAGTGAGCCTACCTTTGGAGCTTGAAAATGACAAAGCCCGCCTATCGGGCGGGCTGCTGGGGGCCGGTGACCCAGGCGTCTGCCTGTTTCAGTAGAGTTTTTTGGGCAACTGCATCGAGCGGATGCGCTTGTAGTTGCGTTTGACCGCAGCGGCTTTTTTCCGTTTGCGCTCTGCCGTCGGTTTTTCGTAGAACTCGCGAGCGCGCAGGTCGGTCAGCAGGCCGAGTTTTTCGATCGTGCGCTTGAAGCGGCGCAGGGCCACATCGAAGGGCTCGTTGTCTTTCACGCGAATGGTGGTCATCAATGGTTCCAATCAGGGCGCCGAGGGCAGCGACTTTTGTCCGGCGCGGGGTTATCAGCAAAACCCGGGAGTATACCAGAGGCAGCCACCCTCCCTGTCAGGGCCGGCTCAGCTGGCCAGAGCCCCGGCACAGGCGTGGGCACTGGCCCAGGCCCATTGAAAGTTGTAGCCGCCCAACCAGCCGGTGATGTCAACCACCTCGCCTATGAAATACAAGCCGGGTTGCTTCGATTGCAGGGTCTGGGAGGACAGATCACGGGTGTCCACACCGCCGGCTGTTACCTCGGCTTTGCGGTAGCCCTCGGTACCATCGGGCTTGATCCGCCAGCGCTTGAGTTGCACCGACAACTCGCTCAGAGCCCGATCGGGCACATCGCAGATGGGTTTGTTCAGGCCGGTGTCGGCGCCGGCCCAGACCTCTGCCAGACGGGCGGGCAGCAGGGAGGCGATTTCCTTGACCACTTGCCTGCGTGAGGTCGCTTTCAGATTCAGCAGGTGTTGTCTGAGTTCGGGCTCGCTGCGAAAACCGGGTGCCAAATCGATCTCCAGCGTGTGGCCCTCCCGCCAGTAGCTGGAGATTTGCAGGGCGGCCGGTCCGCTCAGGCCCTTGTGGGTAAAAAGCAGATCTTCATCGAAGACGGGGGCCCGGCGCCGGGCCGCGCGATCGCTGACTTCGGTGCGCACCCGTACTGGCAGCGAGACGCCAGCCAGTTCCGTTAAGGCGGTCCAGATGTCGAAGGTCAAGGGCACCAGCGCCGGTCGCGTCGGTACGATGCGCAACCCGAACTGCCTGGCCAGGCAATAACCCCAGTCGCTAGCACCGATTTTCGGGATGGACAGGCCGCCGGTGGCCACCACCAGTTGCGGCGTTTGCACCTCGCCTTCGTCGGTTTGCAAGCGATAGACGCCAGCCTCGTGTTTTACCGAGCCCACCCGGCACGGTTGCCAGCGTTGCACCTGGCCTTGCTGGCACAGCGACACAAGCAGGTCGATAATGTCCTGGGCCGATCGGTCGCAAAACAACTGGCCTTTGTGTTTTTCGTGAAACCCGATGCCACGCCCATGAACCAGTGCCAGGAAGTCCTGGGGCGTAAAGCGAGCCAGGGCCGATCGGCAGAAATCTGGGTTGTCGCCCAGAAAATGCTGGGGGCCCACATCAAGGTTGGTGAAATTACACCGCCCGCCGCCGGAAATACGGATTTTTTCGGCGACCCTGGGGTGGTGATCGATGAGGAGTGTCTTCAGGCCCAGTTGACCCGCCCGACCGGCACAAAACAGGCCCGCCGCTCCCGCGCCCACGATCACTGCGTCAAAAGTCTGCATTGCCGGCAGTGTAGGGCCCAGGACTGAGTTGACTCGCCCCCCGATTGGAATCGATCGGCGTCTCTGAGTTGTGTTACTACGTAGGACCGGATTCGGGTAATCCCGAATCCGAGTGAAGCCCTCAGACTCTTGGGCCTGTTACATTGCCAAGTGTTCCAAAAATTGCCCCAATCGCCCCTGTGTCGGGCGGTATCGGGGCTGACTTCAGAGGCGAATCGATGGCTTCCAAGATTGCGACGCGGGCTCTTGCCGTGGTCCTCCTCATAGCCGCTGCGGGTGCCGGCTGGTGGTATCAAAATCGTCCGCCCCAGACTGAAGGCGCGGGCCAGACCGAAAAGTCTCAAGCCCCGGGCGCGGCGACCGGGGTGGCGGGTGGAGGTGCTGGCGCAGCCCCGGGCGGTGCTCCGGCAGCCGGCCCTGGGGGCCCTGGGGGCCCCGGGGGCGGCAAGCCGGCGGTGGAAGTGGCGCAGGTCCAGCAAACGCCCCTGGTTGACGAGGCCCAATCGGTGGGCAGCCTGCGATCGCGCCAGAATGTGATCGTGCGACCCGAGGTCAGCGGACGCATCACACAGATCAACTTTCGCGACGGGCAGCGCGTGAGCAAGGGGCAGTTGCTGGTTCAACTCGATGATCAGTTGGCCCAAGCTCAGATCAAGCAGGCTGAGGCTGAGGTGTCGATTGCGCGCTCCAACTTCAACCGCAATAAAGAGTTGGTGGAGCAAAACTTCATCAGCCGCCGCACGGTCGATGAAAGTGCGGCCAACCTGGAAGTGGCCTTGGCCAAGTTGGCCCTGGCCAGGGCCACGGCTGATCGGCTGAAGATACTCGCTCCCTTTGACGGAACCGTGGGCATACGCTCAGCCAACCTTGGGGACTACCTCAAGGACGGGGCTGATGTGGTCAATTTGGAGGACATGGATGCCATCTATGTCGATTACCGCTTGCCCGAGCGGTTTCAGTCTCGGGTACGCGCTGGCCAGCGTGCGCAGGTGGAACTCGATGCCTTGCCCGGCCGTAAGTTTTCGGCGGTCATTCAGGCCATTGATCCGCTGATCGACACCAACGGTCGTTCCTTGGGTCTGCGCGCCTGTATTGACAACCGCCGCATGCAGATGCGCCCTGGCATGTTCGCCCGCGTTTCGACGGTCTTTGCTCAGAGGGAAAAGGCGCTGACCGTTCCCGAGGAGGCCATCGTGCCGCAGGGTGGGCGTCAGTTTGTGATTCGTCTGATTGAAGGGCCGGAAGGCAAGGTAAGCCAGCGGGTCGAAGTTCGGGTCGGCTTGCGTGTGCCGGGACGGGCCGAGATTCTCGGGGGTCTGGAGGCCGGCGATACCGTGGTGGTGGCCGGTCAGCAGCGCTTGCAGCGCGATGGCATGGGCGTGCGCATCATTGAATCAGCCGGTCGGCCGGGTGGACCTCCGGGTGCTGGTGGACCTCCCGGTGCTGGTGGACCTCCCGGTGCCGGTGGACCTCCCGGTGCCGGTGGACCTCCCGGTGCTGGTGGACCTCCCGGTGCGCGGCCCGGCGGACCGCCTCGGGGTGCGGCTGCACAGGCGCCGCTCAAGGGCCCGGATCCCTGCCTGGCGGGGGCGGTACCGGGGCCGAGCAGCCGGCCGGGGCGCCCTGCTGCCTCCTGAACTGGCGAACTTGGGCCGAGTCTAGCGAAAGAAAACCGGGGGAACCCTTATCATGCAACTGGCTGAAGTCTCTATTCGTCGCCCCGTTTTTGCCACCGTACTGTCCCTGCTGATCGTTCTGGTGGGCTTGGTCAGCTTTGAGCGGCTGACGGTGCGCGAGTACCCCAAGATCGATGAGCCGGTAGTCACCGTCAGTGTGCGCTATCCGGGTGCCTCGGCCGAAGTGATCGAATCTCAGGTGACCAAACCGCTGGAAGATTCCATCGCCGGTATCGATGCGGTCGATGTGTTGACCTCCATCAGCCGCGCCGATCAGGCCCAGATCACAGTCCGTTTCAGACTCGAGAAGGACGCCGATTCGGCCGCAGCGGATGTGCGTGACCGCACTTCGCGGGTGCGCAACCGATTGCCGCAGGCCATCGAAGAGCCCGTTATTGCCAAGGTCGAGGCCGATGCCTTCCCGGTGATCTGGCTGGCCTTCTCTAGCGAAACCACACCGCAGTTGGCCATCAATGATCTGATCAACCGCGTGGTCAAGCCGCGCCTGCAGACGGTCACGGGCGTGGCCGATGTGCGCATCTTTGGCGAGCGCAAGTATGCGATGCGGGTCTGGATAGACACCGATCGACTGGCCGCCTATCGTCTGACCACCCAGGATGTGGAAGACGCGATCCGCCGCAGCAACCTCGAACTGCCCTCAGGGCGCATTGAGTCGGTGCAGCGCGAGTTCACCGTGACCTCGCAGACCGATCTGGCGCGCGCCGGCCAGTTCGGCGACATCGTCATTCGCACGGTCAATGGATTTCCGGTCAAGATACGGGATGTGGCTCGGGTGCGCGAGGAGCCGGCTGATGAGCGCACCGCGGTTCGCCTCAACGGGAAGCCCTCGCTGTCGGTGGGGGTGATTCGGCAGGCGACGGCCAACCCGCTGGATCTTTCGCGCGGTGTGCGCGAGATGATGCCCAAGTTGCAAGCCGACCTGCCCGCGGACATTCAGATCTCGGTGGCCAATGACAACTCAGTCTTCATCGATCGGTCGATCAAGAATGTGTACAAGACCATTGCTGAGGCGGTGATCTTGGTCGCCCTTGTGATCTTCGTGTTCCTGCGCACGATAAGGGCTTCGCTGATTCCCATCATTACCATTCCCGTCAGCCTGGTGGGTACTTTTGCGCTGATGAATCTGGCGGGGTTTTCCATCAACACACTGACCTTGTTGGCCTTGGTGCTGGCTATCGGCTTGGTGGTCGATGATGCGATCGTGATGCTGGAGAATATCTTTCGCCACATCGAGGAAGGCATGGATCCCTTCTCCGCGGGTATCAAGGGCGCGCGGGAAATCGGTTTTGCGGTGGTCACCATGACCGCCACCTTGGTGGCGGTGTATGCGCCCCTGGCGTTCACGCCGGGGCGAACCGGGCGGCTTTTCATCGAATTTGCCTTGGCCCTGGCCGGTGCGGTGGTGGTTTCCGGCTTTGTGGCGCTGACCCTCACGCCGATGATGTCGACCAAGTTGCTGCGTCACAACCCCAAGCCCAGTTGGTTTGACCGGGGCATGGAACGCATCCTGACCGCAATCGCCAATGGTTATGGAGCTGCTTTGCGCTGGCTGGTCACGGCGCGCGTTCGTCCTGCCGCAGGTGCCGGATTCGTGGTGCACTTGGGCGCGTGGTTTGTTCAAGCCCGCTGGATCGTTTTGGCGGTGATGGCTCTGAGCGCTGCCGGCATCGCCTGGGTGTTTCCCAGCATGAAATCCGAACTTGCTCCGCTGGAAGATCGGGGTGTGATCTTGGCCAACATCAATGCCCCCGATGGTGCCACCTTGGCCTATACCAATCGCTATGCCCAAATGATTGAGGGCATGGGGCAGCGCTATCCGGAGTTCGACCGCATCTTTGCCAATGTGGGCAATCCCACCGTCGCACAGGGCACGGTGTTTTATCGGGCCGTCGATTGGGATGAGCGCCAGCGCACCACCTTGGAAATTGCCCGTGAGTTGCAGCCGCGCTTCGGGTCTCTGGCGGGTGTTACCGCTTTCCCGATCACGCCGCCCTCGCTGGGCCAGGGCTTTCGCGAGCGGCCGGTGAGCTTTGTCATCCAGACATCGGCGAGCTATCAGCAGCTCAATCAGGTCACCCGGCAAATGCTCGACGAGATCGCAAAGAACCCTGGCATCGTATCCCCGGATGTGGATTTGCGCCTGAACAAGCCGGAGCTGCGCATCGAGGTCGACCGGGATCGGGCGGCCGATCTCGGTGTTGGTGTGGATTCAGTGGCTCGGGCAATCGAGACGCTGCTGGGCGGTCGCAACATCACCCGCTACAAGCGCGATGCCGATCAGTACGATGTGATCGTGCAAACGCAGGCCTCGGGACGCAATACCCCCGATGACATCGACCGCATTTATGTCAGGGGCCGAAATGATTCGATGATTCCCCTGTCGGCTCTGGTCAAAATCCGCGAGACCGTATCACCGCGAGAGCTCAATCACTTTGGTCAACGGCGATCGGTCACCATCACGGCCAATTTGGCCCCTGATTATTCGCTTGGGGAGGCGCTCAAGTTCATGGACGCGACGGCCGCCAAGGTCCTCAAGACGGGCTTTAGCACCGATTTGAGCGGCACTTCCAGGGAGTTTCGTAACAGCCAGGGCGCGCTGGCGGTGGTCTTTGCGCTGGCCCTGGTGTTCATTTTTCTGGTCCTCTCTGCCCAGTTCGAGAGTTTTGTGGATCCCTTCGTCATCATGTTGTCGGTGCCAATGTCGATGATTGGCGCCTTGCTGGCCCTCAAATGGTCAGGCGGATCGCTCAATGTCTATTCGCAAATTGGACTGATCACGCTGGTGGGCCTGATTACCAAGCATGGTATCTTGATCGTCGAGTTCACAAATCAGTTGCGCATACAGGGCTTGGAGATGACAGAAGCCCTGATCCGGGCCTCCACCCAGAGGTTGCGTCCTATCCTGATGACCACCGGCGCCATGGTGCTGGGGGCCATCCCCTTGGCCTTGGCCACTGGAGCGGGCGCTGAAAGTCGTATTCAGATCGGCTGGGTCATTGTCGGAGGAATGAGTCTGGGTACGCTGCTGACCGTGTTTGTGGTGCCCACCATGTACTCGCTCGTTGCCCGCCGATCCATACCGGGGGCTGACACGCGGGAGATTCGGGACTCTTCGGTTGCTCACGGTCAGGAAATCGTGGCCAAGTAGCCTCCGCACAAAAAGCAAGAAAGGAACTGAAAGATGCCCAAGGCCTATTGGATCAGCGCCTACCAGGCGATACATGATGACGCCGCCCTTCAGGCTTACGCCCAGTTGGCCGGGCCGGCCTTGACCGCAGCCGGGGGCCGTTTGCTGGCCCGCGGCTTACCTGCTGCTGTGAAGGAGCAGGGCAAAGTTATACGGACGGTGGTGTTCGAGTTTGACTCCGTTCAGTCGGCGCTTGATGCTTATGCAAGCCCGGGGTACAAGAAGGCACTTGATGCCTTGGGGCCCAATGCTGCCATCCGTGATATCCGCATCATTGAAGGCGTTTGACTGAGCGCCTCAGAGGTGACCGTCAAACAGCATCATCTCAACCCAGTCCCCGGACTCAACGGGGCCGCTATCGTGGGGCAGCACGATCAGTCCGTGCGCTTGCGTCACTGAGCTGAGGATGCCCGAGCCCTGATGGCCGGTGACTTCTGCCCGCAACTGTCCTTGGCCATCGACGCGGACTCGACCGCGCAAGTATTCGGTGCGGCCGGGCTTTTTTGCCAGAGGTCCGCTGCTGCGCGCTCGCAGCAAGGGTGGCGGCACAGCCCGGCAGCCCATCAGCTTGAGCAGCGCCGGCCGGACCAAGACCAGGAAGCTGACCAGGGCGGCCACCGGATTTCCCGGCAGCGCCACCATCAGCGCGGTGCGCTCGGCTGAGCGGATGCGGCCCACGCCCAGCGGGCGCCCGGGTTTCATGGCCAACTGCCAAAACACCATTTCAGCCCTCGGGCCCAGGCTTGCACGGGTGTAGTCGGCTTCGCCCAGGCTGATGCCGCCAGAGCTGATGATCAGATCGGCTCGCGCAGCTGCGCTCTCAATCGTTTGTTGGAGCAGCGCTGGATCGTCACGGATCCGCCCGAGGTCGATCACCTCGCAAGCCAGGCGCCGTAGACAGCCGATCAGGCTGTAGCGATTGCTGTCGTAGACGGCCCCTGCCCGCAGGGCATCACCCACGGACTCAATTTCGTCACCCGTTGATAGAACGGCCACGCGGGGGCGACGGTACACCGTGAGCGATCGCTGGCCCAGGGATGCCGCCAGCCCGAGACAGGGCGGACTTAGGCGCTCACCATCGCGCAAGGCGATGGTGCCGCGGCGCAGATCTTCGCCGCGAAGCCTGCGGTTATCGCCGGATTGGACCGCGCTCGAGGGAAATCGTATTCGGCTTGCATCCGCATGGACTCGAACCGACTCCTGAGGGATGACTGTATCGAGTCCCTTGGGCAGTACGGCGCCGGTCATGATGCGCAGGCTCTGGTTTGGTTGCAGCGCCTGCAACCAAGCTTGCCCGGCTAAAACCCTGCCCACCACCGCCAACTCCACTTCGCCTGCCGGATCGTGCAGGACTGAGCCATCGAAGGCATAACCGTCCATTGCGGAGTTGTCTTGCGGGGGAATGTCCAGCGGGCTGATCAGATCGCCAGCGAGGATGCGGTCGAGCGCAGCGTCAAGTTCGAGCACCTCGAGGTCCTTGATTGGATCGACCAGCTTGTCCAGAAAGCTCAGGGCGCTGGCCACGCTCAGGTGGGCGGGGTCATAGCCCTTGAGCGAGTCGGCAATTTCGGTCAGACTTTTCATGCTCGATGGCTGCGCTCTACTTGCTCGAGTTGCTGCAGGGTGTTGATGTTCACAAAGGCCTGGGACTGCTTATCGGGCAGCTCGAAGGGCACCCGCACCGCATTGCGGGTGTTAATCCACGCATCGACCTTGCGCTGGCCGGACTGCAAAAAAGTCAGCAGGGCCTCGTGCAGAGCTGCTTTCATCAGGCAAAAAGTCGGATGGACCCGTGGGGGACCCTCTGAGGTCTCGACCACTGCAAGATCAGCGCCGGCCTGCTCGAGGCCCCTTGCCAGTTTCAGAACCAAGTCGGCAGGAAAAAATGGGCTGTCGCAGGGTACCGTGCACAGGTAGGGTGTCGAACAGTGCCTCAAGCCGGTGAGAAAGCCCGCCAGCGGCCCTTCAAAGCAATAGGGGGGTGCGTCGGGCCATACGGGGTGGGACCATTGTGCGTAGTGGTCGACATGCCGGTTGGCATTAATGGCGATTGCGCCGACCTGGGGCGCCAGACGATCAAGGCATCGTGTCACCAGGAGCTGCCCCGACAGGGCTTGGAGACCTTTGTCGAGACCGCCCATGCGCGAACCCCGACCTCCAGCGAGCACCAGCCCGGTGATCTCCTGGACGGCTGGCATCTCAGCCCCCGATATAGCTCATTTCGACGCGCGGCCCAGAGCCGGACGGCGAGACAGGTCCGGAGCCCAAAGTGCGCAGTTCAGAGTAGCGGTCGCGGCGCTGCTGCCAGGTCTGGGCGATCGCCGTGCTGATTTGGGCATCGCTGTGGGCTCCGCGCAGCAGCGCCCGCAGGTCGTGGCCGTGGTGGGCGAAGAGGCAGAGAAAAAGTTTGCCCTCGGTCGACAGCCGCGCCCGGTTGCAATCGCCGCAGAAAGCTTGGGTGACGCTGCTGATCACGCCGATTTCGCCACTGCCGTCCGCATAGCGCCAGCGCTGGGCGGTTTCCCCAGGCGTTGCGTTCTGCACGGGCTCGAGAGGGTAGACAGCGTGAATTCGTTCGATGAGCTGTGCCGATGGCAAGACCTTGTCCATGCGCCATCCGTTGGTCTGACCCACATCCATGAATTCAATGAAGCGCAGTACGGCAGAAGTGCCCCGAAAGCGCTGCGCCATGGGCACGATTTCCTGATCGTTGGTGCCATTTTTGACCACCATATTGATTTTTAGTGGCGCAAGACCCACCTTTTCGGCTGCCTCGATGCCCTTGAGCACATCGGCCACTGGGAAGTCGACATCGTTCATCTGTCTGAAGACCGCATCGTCGAGGCCATCAAGACTCACGGTGACCCGCTGCAGACCGGCGTCTTTGAGGGAGCGTGCCTTGTTTGCCAGCAGGGAGCCGTTGGTCGTCAGCGTCAAATCGAGGTCGCGCCCACTGGCGGTCTTGAGCCTGGCAAGCATGCCAATGAGCACCTCGATATTCTTGCGCAGTAAAGGCTCTCCGCCGGTGAGCCGAATTTTTTCAACGCCGTGCGCAATGAAAAGGTGCGCCAGGCGCGTAATCTCCTCGAAGCTCAACAGGGAACTTTGCGGCAGGTAAACATAGTCCTTGTTGAAAATTTCACTGGGCATGCAGTAGCTGCATCGGAAGTTGCAACGATCCGTGACGCTGATGCGTAGATCACGCAAGGGCCGCCCCAGCGCGTCACTGAGCCGGCCGCTTGCCATCACTGGTTCGGCCGGAATAGCCGGAACGCTGCTGAGGTAGCGCTGATCGGCTATCGGGATGATGCGTTGGAGCTCGCTCATGTCAAAGGATCAGCCGAAGCACTGGCAGGGCGCGGGGTTTTCAGACGCATCGCGCACCGTCGACTTCGATGCAGACGCCCGAAATGAAGGCTGCCTCGTCACTGGCCAGGTAGAGGGCTGCGTTGGCCACATCCAGGGCCGTGGAAAAGCGGCCCAGCGGGATGGTGGCTCGAAAGCGGGCCAATCGCTCTTCAGTCAGCTCGCCGCCGGCAAACAGCTCGCCCAGACCGGTGGTCGGGTTCATCACCGGATTGATGCAATTGACCCGGATGTTGTCCGGCCCGAGTTCGGCAGCCAGGGATTTGCTGGTAATGATGGCGGCGCCCTTGGAGCCGTTGTACCAGGTCAGGCCGGGCCTCGGGCGCACACCGGCGGTGGAGGCGATGTTGATGAAGCAACCTCCGCCCTGGCGCTTGAATACCGGTACTGCATGCAGGGTGCTCAGATAGATGCTTTTCACATTGACCGCGTAACAGCGATCGAACTCGTCTTCACCGACGCTCAAGGCGCTCTGATTGCGGTGGGTCCAGCCGGCATTGTTGATCACGACATCAAGTCGGCCGTATCGGCCCAGGGCCGAATCGATCAACCGCTTCATGTCGGCGCCGCGGGTAACATCGGCTTGCACAAAGCTGGCCTGCCCACCGGCGGCCACGATATCGGCGGTGACCCGTTCACCTCCTGCCGGCAGTAGATCGTTGACCGTGACTTGGGCTCCTTCCTCAGCCAGCCTTTTGGCTATGCCTTCTCCGATGCCGCTGCCGGCACCGGTCACGATGATGGATTTATCCTTGAGTCGCATGGGCGATTCCGACCCCTGGGGGCGAGAGTTGATCGGTCACTTATTGTGCTCGATGGCAGCCGCTCGCGCTGCTCGTGCGCGCACCGCTCAGCGGTAGACCAGGTCGCGCAGCCACAGGCTGATTTCGGGCACAAAAGAAATCAAGCCCAAGCAAGCCACTACCACCAAGACATAGGGCAGGATGGCGGGAATGATTTCATCGTAGGAAATTCGGGCCACGGTACACGCCGCAAAGAGGTTGACGCCAAAAGGCGGCGTGATCATGCCCAGTGCCAGGTTCACCACCATGATGATCCCGAAGTGAACGGGGTCGATACCAAACTGTATGGCCACCGGCGCCAGGATGGGGGCCAGCACCACGATGGCGGCCCCGGTTTCGATGAACATGCCCACGACAAAGAGGAAGGCATTGACCCCGATAAGGAAAACGAGCGGTCCGTCGAGGTAGGCTGCCACCCAATTGCCAAAGGCTGCTGGCACGCCCGCGCGCGTGATTAAAAAGGCGAACAAACCGGCGGTGGCAATAATAACCATGATCACCGTGGTTGAGACCACGGTTTTCTGAAGAGCGCGCCAGAGAATCGGCGGGGTGATGCGTCGGTAGATGAACATACCGACAAGCAAGGCATAGAACACCGCGACAACCGAGGCCTCGGTCGGGGTGAAAACGCCGCCGTAGATGCCGCCCAGCACGATGACGGGCATCAGCAGCGCCAGGCTGGCTTGACGCAGGGCCACGCTCAACTCCAGCCGACCTTCGCCATCGCGCTTGCCGTGGCCGGTGAATTTGCACCACAGATAGGTAAAAAGGATGAGTGCGCCGCCAATGAGCAGTCCGGGCCCAAAACCGGCAATGAAGAGTTCGCCGATGGACACCTCGGCAGCCACGCCATAAAGAATCATGGGGATTGATGGGGGAATGATCACACCCAGCTCGGCCGATGAGGCCTGCAGAGCTGCGGCGCGCTGTACTGGATACCCGAGCTTGACCATCGCCGGGATCAAAATGGCGCCGATGGCAAAGGTGGTGGCCACGCTGGAGCCCGAGACCGCCGCGAAGATCATGCAGGTGATGACGCAACTCATGGCCAGGCCGCCCTGAACGCCGCCGACCAAAGCCCGGGCAAAGTTGACGAGTCGCTCGGAGATGCCACCGGCCTCCATCAGATTGCCCGACAGGATAAAGAAGGGAATAGCGACCAGGGGAAACTTGTCGATGGTGACGAACAGCTGTTGTGCAGCCACCAGCATCGGCATATTGGAGAAGAAGGCAATACCCGAGAGTGACGCCAGACCGATGGCCACAGCCACAGGCACGCTGAGCGCCAACAGCGCCAGAAAGACGGTGAAGATGGCGGTGGTCATGAGAGCGCCAGGCGGCTGGTCATTGGTGGGTTCATTGCTGTGTCTCCAGCTCGCCGCGGCGCGGATCCAGGAAATTGGCGATCACGCCCAGAATGCCCAGAGCTGCGCCAACGGGAACAGCGGCGTAAGCCCATGAGATGGATATCTCAAGGCCCGCGAGATTCTGAAAACGCACGCGATGCACCACATCCCATCCAAACCAGACCACCACGATCAGAAAGACCAGGGTGCAGGCTGTGATCAGAGCTTGCAGCAGCTTGAGGTAAGGGGTGCGGGAGGCGATCCGGTACATTAAATCCACGGACAGCAGGGCCCCGCCGCGCAAGGACGCCGACAAACCCAGATACACGCTCCAGATCATGCAGGTGCGGGTGAGCACTTCGGTCCAATCCGAAGGCTGCTCCAGCACAAACCGTGTGATGATTTGAAACAGGCCGGCCGACGCAGCCACAGCCAAGGCCAGACAGGCCAGAGCCATCACGATACGACCGACTTGACGATCGACGGCGAGGATCAAGTCACGCATGGGCGGTCCCTGGGAAAAATCCAAAAGCAAGCTTGAGCCGTTCAACCCGGCGGCCTTTTCAGCCGCGGTGATCCCGCTTGTCCTGCGGAGGGCAAGGTCTCGCAACGCCTGCCCTCTTCTAGGTCTTACTTGGCGTTTCGAATGGCGTCGATATTAGCCTGGCCAAAACGCTTAGCGAATTCCGCGAAAGCTGGATTCAAGGCGTTTTGGAAACCAGACTTTTCAGCAACGTTAAGGGCGCGCACTTGCATCCCGGCTGCACGTAATTGGTCAACGCCGTCACGCTCGAGTTGCTCTACACGCTGGCGGGTAATACGGGCCCCCTCTCGGGCAATTTGCGTAATCGCCTTGCGGTCAGCTTCAGACATCTTGTTGTAAGCGGCTGGTGCCATCAGAACAAGGCCAGGAGAGTAGACATGGCCGGTCAGAGTCAGGTGTTTCTGCACTTGGTTGAGCTTGGCCGACACGATCACGCCGATCGGGTTTTCCTGGCCGTCGACAGTGCCGGTTTGCAAGGCATTGAACACTTCCGGAAAGGCCATGGGCGTGGGCAAGACGCCCAGGGCTCGGAAGGCTTGCATGTGAATCTGATTCTCCATAGTCCGAATTTTTAGGCCCTTGGCATCTTCTGGTGCCTTAACTTCGCGCTTGCTGTTGGTCATATGTCGAAAGCCGTTTTCCGTCCAGGCCAAACAAATAAGGCCTTTAGCGGGGCATTTATCCAGGATCGACTGACCAATGGGCCCGTCTAAAACACTCCGCGCATGGCTGTAGTCCCGAAACAAAAAGGGAATATCAGTGATCAGAGTGTCAGGTACAAAGTTACCAACCGGACCGGTAGATGTAATGACCATGTCAATGGTCCCGAGCTGGGCCCCTTCGGTCATTTCGCGTTCGCCCCCAAGCTGAAAGCTGGGGAAAAGCTCCAATTTAAACCGCCCTCCCATTCGTTCTGCAACGAGCTTCTGCATTTGGACTGCGCCTAGCCCGTAGTGGGCGTCAAGACCTAGACCAAATCCGACCCGTAGAGTGGTTTGAGCCTGGGCAGAAAGACCCAGTACTGCCATCGCAGCGGCGATGAGTAGCGGACGGGCTTGGCGGGCAATTCGGTGAATCATGGTGTCTCCTTGATGTCAGCAATTGGGGGGGCGTATTTGAACGCAGCTTGGCATCGTTGTCATGCGGGCTTTTACAAGCTGGTTTGGACACTCTATCATGGGTAGCTGTCGTCAATACCCCAGGCAAACCCCATCTATAGCCCTGTGTCTTCGGTGGCAACCTCTTTATCCTATTTATCCCCAGCAGGAGCTGCCCTTGAATCCCCAGCCCCTCAAAGCCTCGGTCCTGCGGGGCGATTGCGTGGTCGGCGCCATGACCTTCGAGTTTTTCTCGCCGGGCATGTCGGCCATCCTCTCCAACTGCGGTTGCCGTTTCGTGTTTTACGACATGGAGCACACCGGCCTGGGCTTTGAGACGCTCAAATGGTTGTTTTCCAGCTGCCGTGGCTTGCCTATCGAGCCGATGGTGCGAGTGCCCCGAGGGGAATACACCTGGCTGGCGCGCGCCCTGGATCTGGGCGCCCGTGGCGTCATGATTCCAATGGTGGAGTCCGCCGAGCAGGCCCGCAGCATTGTGCAGGCCTGCCGCTATCCGCCGGTGGGCCGACGAGGGGCTGGTTTCGGTTTTGCTCAATGCGACTATCGCGGCGGGGATGTGGGCCAGAAAATCAGGCAGTACCACGAACGCACCTTGATCGTGGCCCAGATCGAGACCGAGCGGGGCTTGGCCGAGGTAGAAGCTATCGCCGCGGTCGAGGGTATTGATGTGTTGTGGGTGGGACATTTCGATTTGTCCAATTTCATGGGCATGCCGGCGCAGTTTGATCGCCCCGATTTCCAAGGTGCGATGCAGCAGGTCGCTGATGTAGCGCGACGGCATGGCAAGGCGGCCGGGTTCATGGCCACCGACGCCGCCTGGGTTGACCGCGTCAAGGCCATGGGCTATTCAATGCTGGCGGTGGGCACGGATGTGGGGATGCTGGCTGAGGGGACCCGACGACTGGTCGACCACGCAGTTGCTCAGGGGCGGTGAGATGGTTTTTCGTGTTGGGCTAACGCGGGACTTGCTCACCCCGAATGGGCAACCGTCGTTTGGTAGCGGTCCCCTGGAAATGCTCGATCGTTGCGCTGAAATTCTATGGGAGTACCTGCCGGAATCGGTCCCTGAAATCACCCCCGATATCGCCGCTCGCTACGACGGTTTGTATGTCAACGCCCCGCGGGTCACCGCCGCCAGCGTGGGCCGCTCCGACTCTCGGGTGCGCATTGTAGCCCGACATGGTGTGGGTTACGACTCGGTTGATGTGGCCGCCTTGGCCACCCGCGGGGTTGTGGTGACCAATACGCCGGTGGCTGTACGGCGTCCGGTGGCCGTGGCCAGTCTCACCCTGATTTTTGCGCTGGCCGGTCGCTTGTTTGCCAAGGATCGCCTGATCCGGGCGGGCCGGTGGCAGGAGCGCACCGGGCACATGGGTCTGGGATTGACAACCCGCACGCTGGGGGTGATTGGCGCCGGGGGCATCGGCAGGGAACTGCTGGCCTTGGCCCGGCCCTTTGGTTGGCGGATGTTGGCTGCCGATCCTTATGTCGATCCGTCTGTGGTTCGCGATCTCGGGGCCGAGGCCGTTGCGCTCGACGCGCTTTTGCCGCAGTCCGATTTCGTGGTGACGACCTGTTTGCTCAACGAGCAAACGCGTCACCTGATGAATGCCCGACGCTTCGCTTTGATGAAGCGGGACGCCTTTTTCATCAATATGGCGCGTGGGCCGGTGGCCGACGAGCTGGCTCTGATCGATGCCTTGAGAAGCGGGGTCATTGCCGGAGCCGGCCTCGATGTGTTTGAGCAGGAACCGGTGGCCCCTGACAATCCACTGCTGGGCATGGATCAGGTCATCCTGACTCCTCACGCCCTGTGCTGGACCGACGAATGCTTTGATGCCATTGCCCGTGAGGGCCTGTCCTGCATCGCTGATTTTGCCCAAGGCCAGCAACCGCGCTCGGTGGTTCGACCCTAAAAAAACCCGCCAAGATGGCGGGTTTTTTGTCGCGGCTGTCGGCCTTTATTTCTTCTCCGGAGCCGGTGCGGCAGGGGCGGCGGGCGGCTGTGCATCCGCTGCCGGCGCAGTCGCCGCTGCCGCGGGCTTGCCGGGCGCACCGTGGAACTGAACGACCAGCGGCACGATCAGCAAGGCCACGATATTGATGATCTTGATCAAGGGGTTAACGGCCGGACCGGCCGTGTCCTTGTAGGGGTCGCCCACGGTGTCACCGGTCACCGCAGCTTTGTGCGCGTCGCTGCCTTTGCCGCCGTGGTGCCCGTCTTCAATGTACTTTTTCGCGTTGTCCCAGGCGCCGCCGCCGGTGCACATGGAAATGGCCACAAACAGGCCGGTGACGATGGTGCCCATGAGTAAACCGCCCAACGCCTTGGGGCCAAGGATCAGGCCGACCGCAATCGGCACGACCACCGGCAGCAGCGAGGGGATCATCATCTCCTTGATGGCAGCGGTGGTCAGCATGTCGACCGCCCGGCCATATTCGGGCTTGGCCGTCCCTTCCATGATGCCCTTGATCTCGCGGAACTGCCGGCGCACCTCTTCAACGACCGCGCCAGCCGACCGGCCCACCGCCTCCATCGCCATCGCACCAAATAGGTAGGGAATGAGACCACCGATGAACAGGCCCACGATGACCATCGGATCAGACAGGTCAAAGCTGATCTTTGAGCCGTAAGTCTCCAGTTTGTGGGTGTAGTCGGCGAACAGCACCAGTGCAGCCAGACCGGCCGAGCCGATCGCATAGCCCTTGGTCACCGCCTTGGTCGTGTTGCCTACCGCATCGAGCGGATCGGTGACATCGCGCACGCTGCTGGGCAATTCGGCCATTTCGGCAATACCTCCGGCGTTGTCGGTGATCGGGCCATAGGCATCGAGGGCCACGATGATGCCGGCCATGCTCAGCATGGCGGTAGCCGCCACGGCGACGCCGTAGAGGCCGGCGAGCCAGTAGCTGGCGATGATGGCCACGCAGACCATCAAAACCGGCCACGCGGTGGATTTCATGCTCACGCCGATACCGGCAATGATGTTGGTGGCGTGACCGGTGGTCGAGGCTTGAGCCACATGTTTGACCGGGGGATAGTCGGTGCCGGTGTAGTACTCAGTGATCCAGACCATGCCAGCGGTCAGCAGCAGGCCGACCACGCAGGTACCAAAAAGAGCCATGGCGCTGATCTTTTGGCCATCGATGGTCAGCCCCCCGGCAAACATGGCTTGGGTGATGAAGTAAAAGGCAATCAGGCTGAGCACCCCGGCAACGATGAGACCTTTGTACAGGGCCGGCATGACATTCTTCATGCCGGGAGCAGCCTTGACAAAGAAGCAGCCGATGATCGATGCGACGATAGAAACCGCTCCAAGTGCCAGCGGATAGAGTACCGCGCCGGCGCCCACACCGGAAACCATCAGAGCGCCCAGCACCATGGTGGCAATCAGGGTGACCGCATAGGTTTCAAACAGGTCGGCGGCCATGCCGGCGCAGTCGCCGACGTTATCGCCGACATTGTCGGCAATCACCGCAGGGTTACGCGGATCGTCCTCGGGAATGCCGGCTTCGACTTTGCCCACCAGATCGGCGCCAACATCAGCGCCCTTGGTGAAAATACCGCCACCGAGTCGGGCGAAGATGGAGATCAGGGAGGAGCCGAAGGCAAAGCCGATCAAGGGATTGAGCGCCGCCGACAGGGCCTTGCCCTCCAGCGCAGTGGTGCCTCCCACCAGCACCCAGTAAAAGCCGGCCACACCGAGCAGCCCCAGTCCGACCACCAGCATGCCGGTGATCGCACCACCGCGGAAGGCGACATCCAGGGCCGGCCCTATGCCTTGGGTGGCAGCCTGGGCAGTGCGCACATTGGCGCGTACCGACACATTCATGCCGATAAAGCCGCAGGCGCCTGATAACACCGCGCCGACGGCAAAGCCCACTGCGGTCTTGATGTCCAGGAACAGCGCGATCAGTACGGCCAGAACCACACCCACGATGGCGATGGTTTTGTATTGTCTGGCCAGGTAGGCGGCAGCGCCTGTTTCGATGGCCGCCGCAATTTCCTGCATGCGGGCATTGCCCGCGTCCTTGCCGAGGATCCAGCTTCTGGCCCAGAAGCCGTAGACGACTGCGATCAGCCCACACACGAGCGCCAGAGTCAGCGCCGAGTTGCCCGTCATATCAAATCTCCATTTTTAGTCGTGAGGGTTCCGGTGCAACACAAGGGTCACGCTGCACCGCCTTGCGTTGCTTCCTCAACCCCCCGTCTCCACACGGGGACTGATTGGCCAACCCAGGGAATTTACCGCCAAACCCGCGCACTTCGCGGAACCTGTCAGGCTTGCATCAGTAAAATGAGGGTAAATACTGAGAGTCTGGGGCGCAGTTCGGTCATTTCCCACACCGCCTTGCGCCGTTTGCCGAATCGATTCACGATTATTTTTCGGAGTTCTTCATCATGTCCCTGGACAATGTCACGCCTGGCAACAAGGTGCCCGAGTGCTTCAATGTGATCATCGAGATCCCAATGAACGCCGATCCGATCAAGTACGAAGTGGACAAAGAAACCGGTGCGATCTTCGTGGACCGCTTCATGAGCACCGCGATGCATTACCCCACCAATTACGGCTATGTGCCCAAGACGATTTCGGGCGATGGCGATCCGGTCGATGTCTTGGTGATCACCCCGGTGCCGCTCATACCGGGCGTGGTTGTGCCCTGTCGCGCTCTTGGTATCCTCAAAATGCAGGATGAAGCCGGTGAGGATGGCAAAGTGCTGGCTGTGCCAATCGACAAGGTTCTATCGATCTACACCCAGTGGCAAAAGCCTGAGGATCTCAATCCGATGCGCTTGAAGACTATCGCCCATTTTTTTGAGCATTACAAAGACCTTGAGCCGGGCAAATGGGTCAAGGTTCTGGGATGGGAGGGCAAGGAGGCCGCTCATCAGGAAATCCTCGGCGGCATCGAGAACTACCGCAGATCCGGACGCGCTGCCTGAAGCGCTGGCCTTGCTTCAAAGAGGACGGAAAGGACTGCGCTGGGACAATGCCCCCAGGTAATCGCGCATGCCGTGGTCCTCGCGCTGCAGGAAGTGTTTGACTGCCTCGGCAAAGTCCGGGTGCGATAGCCAGTGGGCGCTGACGGTGGCGGTGGGCATCAGCGCACGGGCCATCTTGTGCTCGCCCTGGGCGCCACCCTCGAAGCGTCGCACCTTGTGCTCAATGCACCACTGAAGAGGCTGGTAGTAGCAGGCCTCGAAGTGCAGGCAGTCGACGCGCTCCAGAGCTCCCCAGTAGCGGCCGTAGGCCGCCCCGGGAGCACCAGGGGTGGCGTCCAGGGCAATCAGGCTGCTGGCGATGGGGTGGCCTGAACGCTCTGCGATGCACAGCAACCAAGACTCGGGCAGGTCGTGGGCCATGCGATGGAAAAAATCGCGACTGAGGTACGGTGCGTTACCGTGTTCCAGATAGGTGCGCTCATAGCACCGGTAAAAGAAGTCCCAATCGTTTTTTTCAATGTGGGCCCCGCGCAGACAGCGAAAGCGCACGCCGGCCTCGCTGACCTTTCGGCGTTCCTGCCGGATTTTCTTGCGTTTGTCTTGACTCAGGCACGACAAGAACTCGTCGAAGTCCTGGTAGGGCTGCCCGTCTGTGCCCGCGCGGTCGGGGCGTCGGTTCTCCCAATGAAACTGTACCGTCTGGCGCAGCATCAGGCCGGCAGCCTGGCAGGCTGCCGCGTCCTCGCCATTGAGAAAAAGCAGATGCAGCGAGGACAGGCCCTCGGCCTTGCACCACTGCAGCAGACCAGCCAGCAGAGCCTGGCGAGCGCCGTCATCGGCCGCCAGCAAGCGCGCCCCGCTGACTGGGGTGAAGGGGCAGGCCACCAGGGCTTTGGGGTAGTAAGCCAAGCCGTGCTGCTGATAGGCCCGGGCCCAGGCCCAGTCGAACACATACTCCCCGTAGGAATGCTCTTTCAGATAGACCGCACAGACTGCGCTCAGGTCCTGGCCCCGCCACACGGTCAACAGGCGAAGGCGCCATCCGGTCTGGTCCGTAGCGCTGCCGCTCCGCTCCAGGGCATAAAGGTACTCAAAACGCATGAACGGCGGCGCGGCGCGATCGGCTTGGGCGGCAAGCAGACCGTTCCACTGGGCTGCCGTGATTTCATCCCAATGCTCGAGAACTCGGATGACATAATCATTTTGGGCCATAAGTAATTGTGGCTTGTTCCCGTCCGCCCTTTCCATTCGGTCCTGTCACCCCTATGTCGCTGAAGATCTGCGTGGCCCAGCTCAACTACTGCGTGGGCGATATGCAGGGCAACGCCCGCAAGATTGTGGATGCCTCGCGTGCGGCCTATGCTCAGGGTTGCCGTCTGGTGCTCACCGCCGAGCTGGCCATTTGCGGCTATGCGGCCGAGGACCTGTACCTGCGTCCGGCTTTCGTGCAGGCCTGCGAAGAGGCGATCGATGGGGTGGCGCGCGAGCTCGCCGATCTGCCGGGTCTCCATGTGGTGGTCGGCGGACCGTCGCCGGGCTCCCGGCCGAGCGGGCTGCGAACGAGAAGCATCAGCGTGCCCCAGCTCTTGAATGCTGCCCATGTACTCTGCGAGGGTCGGAGGCTGCACACCTATGCGAAACAGGAGCTGCCCAATTACCAGGTCTTCGATGAGCGCCGCTACTTCGTTCCCGGCTCCGATCCGTGCGTCTTTGCAGTCGGGGAGGGCGAGCAGGCCGTGCGGGTGGGCGTGCTGATCTGCGAGGACGCCTGGTTCGAGGGGCCGGCCTGGCAGGCTCGGGAGGCGGGGGCCCAGTTGTTGGCGGTTATCAATGCCTCGCCCTTTCATGCCGGCAAGTCCCAGGAGCGCGAGGCGGCGATGGCGATACGCGCGCGCCAGACCGGGCTGCCGCTGGTGTTTGCGCATTTGGTCGGCGGCCAGGACGAAGTCGTGTTCGAGGGGGCCTCTTTCGCCTTGCAGCATGATGGACAGTTGGCTGGACGGGCACGGAGTTTTCAGGAGGAGTCGCTGATCGTGACGGCACAGGCCGGGACGGTTGGCCCGCTGGCTTTACAGGCTGCGGTGGCACCGCTGCGCGATGTCAGAGCCGACCTGTGGGATGCGCTTGTACTGGGAGTGCGCGACTACCTGGGCAAGAATGGGTTTCCGGGCGCTCTGCTCGGTTTGTCCGGGGGGGTCGATTCGGCATTGGTGCTGGCTATTGCTGTCGATGCCCTGGGCCCGCAAAGGGTCAGGGCGGTGATGATGCCCTCCCCATACACTGCATCCATCTCGCTGGAAGACGCGCGAGACATGGCGCAGCGGCTCGGCGTCCGTTACGACGAGTATTCGATCGTGCCGCAATTCCAGGCCTTCCTGTCCACCCTGGCGGGCGAGTTCACTGGGCGTCCGGTCGATGCGACCGAAGAGAACATCCAGGCCCGTATCCGTGGAGTGATCCTGATGGCGCTGTCGAACAAATTCGGCTCCATCGTTCTGACCACCGGCAACAAGAGTGAGATGGCCACTGGCTACTGCACCCTGTATGGCGACATGGCTGGAGGCTTTGCGGTGATCAAGGATCTTTTGAAGACAACGGTCTTTGATCTGGCTCGTTGGCGTAATGCCAACGACCCCTACGGCATGGGCGCCCGTCCCATACCCGAGCGCATCATCACCCGTCCCCCCTCGGCTGAGTTGCGAGCCGATCAAACCGATCAGGACAGTCTGCCCCCCTATGAGATCCTCGATGCGATTTTGGTGCGCTACATGGAAAATGATGAGCGGATCGAGGACATTGTCGCCGCCGGCTTTGACCGGCAGGTGGTCGAGCAGGTCACCCGCCTGATCAGGGTCAACGAATACAAGCGGCGTCAGGCGCCGGTGGGGATACGGGTCAGTCACCGCAGCTTCGGCAAGGACTGGCGTTATCCGATCACCAGCCGTTTCAGGGCTTGAGTCGCTGCCAGCCTGGATCGGCCACAATCACCCTAGACAGCCGGGAGCTACCATGAAACAGATTACCGCGATCGTCAAACCGTTCAAGCTTGAAGAAGTCCGCGAGGCGCTGGCCGAGGTGGGTGTCACCGGGCTGACGGTCACCGAGGTCAAGGGCTTTGGCCGGCAGAAGGGGCACACAGAGCTTTACCGGGGGGCTGAGTATGTCGTGGATTTTTTGCCCAAGGTGAAGGTTGAGGTGGTCGTCAAAAGCGAGGATGTGGACCGTTGCGTTGACGCGATCATCAAGGCCGCGCGAACCGGCAAGATTGGCGATGGCAAGATTTTTGTGACCCCGGTGGAACGGGTAGTGCGTATACGCACTGGGGAGCAGGACGAAGCTGCCGTCTGAGCTCGATGCCCTCGGCTCAGATTTGATCGAGGCCGTCGGCCCGACTCAGGCCGGCTGCTTGCACCAAGTGACGCAGCAAGTGCGGCGCTTGAGCATGAACGGCAATCAGATCCATCTGCCAGGGGCCCATGAACT